>ERZ779895.1800-NODE-1800-length-21384-cov-86.553472_pt1 | contig 21384 bp, 10 predicted proteins | sample MGYA00511093_ERZ779895 | MGnify/ENA primary metagenome ERZ779895 (study PRJEB29588, sample SAMEA2142970) | human gut metagenome | biome: human gut; feature: human-associated habitat; material: faeces | place: Denmark | collected 2008/2010 ... | reverse complement strand
AGTAGCATTAAAGAATTTCATAATATAAGTATGAATCATCTCATGAGCTAGAGTACGAGTTAAATAACCTTGATGCTCCTTACGATTAGCATGATCATAATTGTAATTAATATCAATCCTGAATTGATTACGATAAAAACCATCATCAGCAATCTTAACAGGATCAGTATAACCTTCGCTTTCAATATTAATCTTAGCTTCACTTACATTATGCTTAATATAAACCGGATTAATACCAGCTTCATATTCAAGTATATTAGCAAGTTTAGAGATACTAGACCAATCCTCTTTATAACGATCAGCATCTTGAACTGTTTTAAGTAATTCAACGGGATCATAGAAACGTTGAGGAACATCAGTTTTAGTATCAAATGCTTTAGTTGCAATAGAAAACTTAATAGGAGCGTTTCCGGCAATAGTAACATTACTTATAACATTTCCATATCTATCTTTAACTGAAGCTACATCTGAATATCTAGCATTAGTTGCCATATAATAGTCATATATATCTTCATAACGTTCGCCTGTAACTGGGTCTGTATATCCAGTAGTATAAGAACTACCAGTAGAATCTTTAGCTACAGCAATTCCATCTTTAAGACCGAATTGACGAACTAGATTAGGAATTATACTATTAAGTTTATTATTAAACTTTTGAACATCAGCAGGAGTATCTAAGTAATAAACCGTATGCGGATAACTAGGATGATTTAAAGCACCATTATAGTTAGCAACGTCAAGCTTATTACTAGAAGTATAATGAATAACAGCGTTACGTCCATCAATAGTAGTTTGAATAAACTTATGATAAGCTTCTTTACCTTTACCATCACCAAGAACAGCTTTGAGCATTACATAACGTTTACTACCATCACCATTGTTACCAGATTGAAAATAAATATCATCTTGAACGGCACTACTACGTTCATTACATATAATAATATTTTGAAGTCTATTAGAAATATCAAGTCTAGCTTCGGTTATATTACCAGTATTAAGAGCAAGAATTTCTTTAATAGCATCACCAATATATTTTGTATATTTACTTAATTTACTAATACGAGCTTCTTCTGTTTCATCAGTGATAGAACCCATAATAGTATTAGGATATATAGGGAATACAGTATTAAGTGAATCAGTTTGAGGTATAACAACAACTTCATGACGTCTATTACCAATAAAAGTATCAGCTACATGAGGTGTTGCAAACTTATCTATATTCTGAACAATACCACCAGTTTTAGGATCTCTACCAATACCATTCTCATCAATAGCTAGTATTTGAACTCTAGGTTTACCTTTAGAATCAAGAACATCTTTAGTAGGCTTAATAGAATCTAATAAAGAATTACGATGATGCATAATAGGTAATCCATGTTTAGCTTCATGATCTTCGTTGCGAGCTTCATCATTAATTAGTATTCTACCAGCACTAATATGACTTATTCTAAAAGTATTAGAACCTGTAAAGCGAATATCATTACGAATAGCTTGATTATTACGGAAGATCATTTCATGACGATTAACAGCGTCATTGAAATATTTCGTAATAGCCGTAGCATTCATAATACTATCCATATTTGAATGATTAATTCTAGAAGCAGGAAATAAATCAGTACAAATTTGATATATTTGATTAAATGAAAGAGCTACATTATCAATAGAGATTTCACCGTCAGTATCACCTATATATTCAGAATCAACAACTCCAATCATTGTCTGACTATCCATAATATCTTTAATCTGCTTAGATGTAAGATTAGAATACACAAGTTCTTTAAGAGTATCCATTAACTTCTTAAAGCGATCTTTTCTAAACTGATCAAAGATAATATCTATGTTACGTTCAGAGTTATCTCTATCTTTAGCAGATATATTATTACGAGGATTAAAAGCAATATCGTAATGATACATGAATCTAAATAGCTCTCTTTGATATTCAGCAAAGGTTTTAGCCATATCATCAGTAAATGCAAATTTACGTGGATAATATACACCATTTGCTCCTTGAACTGTATATGCTATACCATTTGTAATAGTTTCAAGTTTAGGAATAGAACCTAATTTATACTCTTTACCATTACGATTCATTACAACATCATAAGAAGCTCTATTAGGATTCTCTTCTAAATCAGTTTGAATTACAGTAACCTCATCACCTTCTTTAATACCATCAAGTAACTCATAAATACCTAAGTTAGTAGCAGTACTATTACCTAGAATATTCTCAGGAGCACCGTTAGGACTAAAGTTAATATCTAGACCTTCATGATATGTTTTACCTTTAATCTCAGGTGTACGATTAATAAAATCAAGAACTTGAGCTTCTGTTAAAGGTAAACCATTAGTAGGAGCAACATCTATAAGATCATAAAAGAAACTATAATTATTATAAAGCTCTTTATAAGTAGCATCTTTAGTTACTGCAAATCTAGCACTATAGTAATCACGTCTATTCTTAAATTCATTATGAAGATAATTAGTAATATTCATAATAGACATGATTTCAGGTATGAGTTCTTTGTAATTATCACCACGATATTCACGCATACCATTAACAAGATCATAATAGTTAATCTTATTAATTCTAAAACCACTTCTATCACTAATAAAAGCAACAAGTGTACTAAAGAGATTAAGATTATCAATAAAGATACCACCTAAGTCTTGAGCAATCATAGCAAATTTGTTATGAAGAGTTTCATCAAGACGTATGGCAATAGCATTAGAATTATAATCTTTAGATTGAGTAAGAACTTGTGCAAACTTAGCAACAAGATCAGATTCATAAACAGTATTCAGAGCATCTGTAAGAGATTGCATATCTGATAACCATTTAGATTCATCTTTATATAAACTCTTAAGATTATCAAGAGCATTGATAGCATTACGACAATTTTCAGCAGTATTCAGTCGAATTGAATTTCCACTTTCATCAATGTTAATACTAACAGCAGCGGCAACTTTCTTAGCAGTTTCAATAATCTTAGTTTCAACACCAGTAAGTTTAGCGTCTGTAAAGTACTTATTCATTAGAGCTTTAATATAAGCATCAGAAGCATACTTACTACCAACTTTAGTGTTTCTAAGCAGCTTCGGAATAAGCACTAAGGCGTTTATCAAATCCGTGTCGAATAGTGCCAAATTTACCCCCTCTTGGCTCATTAGAGACGTTAAAAATTCGAGCATGGATTTAGTATCAATGCCCTCAATTTTGAAGTCTATAAGGGGCTGATTTGAAGCCGTTACAAACTCGATTGGCGCATCATCGGTATTAGTAGAACTTTCATCACTTACAAATTCAGTAGTAATACCATTAGCACTAGAAACGATCTCTGTAACCTCAGTTTTAGGAGCGATAGTTTCATCAGTGGAACTCTGTTGAGCTTTGTAGCCCCCGGTAGGAGGCAAGGACTGGTCAGGAGCGGAGCTTTGTGTTTGTCTAGCAATGAGAATATAATCATCGTTAGGAGTTGCCATATTAGCGGGAGTAAGCACATAACGATTAAGTTGATTCTCAAAACCTTCAATAACAATACCAACATCTTTACGAGGATTCGGAGTATTAAGCACTCTATATTCAACACCACCAATAGATACATATAAAGCATATTTAGAATTCTTACGACCTAAATTATCTTCTATAGTATTATTGATAATATCAAATTTAGTTTGCATACTCTTAGCTTCCTGCATAATTTTGTTAGTAAGAGCATTAATATCACTCTTTGTAGTCTCACTTAAACCGAAGTGAACATCAGCTAAGAAACTAGGCAGAGGTCTACCGCTTTGTTCAAGAACTTGAGCAGTATAACGACTAAGATGCCACAAATAACTATTAAGTTCAGCACTAAGATCACCGTTATTTATGCTAGGTGCATATTCAACTTCTGTTTTAGTAACAGCGTCAATCCAATTGAATCTACGACCAAAGAATATATTATCGAATATAGAGTATTTAGCAGCAATACGAGTAACAATCCATTTAAGATTTGTAGTCGTAAGAGTATCAAATGAATTATCTAAAGCTCTATTAGTAGCATCATTGAATTCTTTAATTTCTTCAAGAAGCATTGCATCTTTAGAAGTAAGAGATTTGCTTTTACGTCTATTCTCAATAACGTTAGCAAGAGGTGAATCTGTAATTTGAGATTCAGACATAAGTGCATTATAGAGACTAGAAGCTTCATTGGATAAAGGTTTAATACCTTCAAATTCTCTATAAGATCTACCGAATGTACCACTACCTATCGGTGCAGCATTTGAATCTTCTTCTGTTGCAAGCGCATCACGTTCTTCTTGTTGTCTCGCTTGACGTTCTTGTTCTGCTTTAAGTGCAGCTTCTCTACGAGCGTTAGCGGCTTTAGTGTCAGATTCTTGTCTTTGTAGTCTAGCAAGACGGGCATTATATGCAGCTTTTCTTGTGTCTGAATCAGAGAATTTTGATTCATCTGCTTGTAAAGCTTCAGAAGTTTGATACGTATTAAGTTCATCAGTTAGATCTTTATCAGTAGAAGCTTTGATTTCATCTTCATATAATTTTATTTGATCTTTAATATCTTCAAATCCATTACCATTACGATAATAATCAAGTTCAGCATCAATAGCAGTTCTTCTATTTTCATAGAATCGTTTAGCTTCTTCCGGATTAGTAAGATTAGATAAAAGAGTTCTAGCTTGTTGAGCCGCCTCTTTATCATCTTTATTTAAATTAAGAGCTTCAATGTTTTTAGTCGCTGTATCTCGAATATTACTAATATCACTAAGAGTTTTATTGTAAGATTCAAGTTTACTATTAGCACCTTTAAGAGCTATTTTAAGACCTAATAATTGTTCAGCAGTAGCATCTTTAGGAGCATTAGTGATTGCATTTTCAAGTTCACTTATTTGTTTCTTAAGACTAGCAATCATTTTATCGTAAACACTTAATGCAGCTTTAGCATCTTCAAGAGTTGCATTATTTTCAGCATAAGTATTTATATCAGCTTTCTTAGCTATACGAATATTATCGTCTGTATATTTAGAATCAACATAATTACTAAGATACTCTTTAGATTCAGCAGCACGCTTTTGATATTCAGCAGGATTAGCTGTAATAGCTTCGAGTTCTAGTTCATTAAGTCTTTTTTGAGCTTCAAGAGTAGCAATACGACGTTGATATTCATAGAGATTTTTGTCGGTAGTACCATTGACTGCATCGAAATGTTTATTGTAAATATCTTCAACAGCTTCAATCTTATTAAGAGTCTGTTCAAAGTAATCAGCATTTGCAAGTAAAGATTCACCTTTATCAAGTGCAATTTGTTCTTCAGCACTAATAGCTTCACCTCGATCTCTTCTATCTTTAATAGACTGAATTTCTTTAAGAGAAGCACTCATATTTCTAAGCATCTCTTTATAGAATTCAAGTGAACCATCAAGACTATTAGCTGCAACTTGATTAAGAATAGCTTCTTGTTCTTTCAGTTTAGCACCGATAATATCACCTTCTGCAAGAGATTCAACAATACCATCAAGACCTGAACGCATAGCTTCTGTAGCACGTTCAATACCTTTAAGATATTCATGTTCTCTTTCAATACCACGTTTATTAATCTTAGTTTCAATAAATGGCATTATTGCTTGCATACCAGCACCACCTAAAAGACCTCCAATACCTTCAGTCCAAATATCAGGATCTTTAAGATAACTACTAGCTCTCATGCTAAAATCAGTAAGAGCATCAGTATCAGAAAGTAAACCAAAATCTTTACGAGCGGCATGAGTACCTTCTTGCATTGCAATACTCATAGTTATTTCATCTGCCATTTCAGCAAGAGAACCTCCAGCAAAACCGCCAATAGCTCTAAGAATTTGACCTCTATCAGCATTGGGTATAGCATTTAATGTACGAACTATAGCAAATTTATCACCAGTTGCCATAGCTTTACGAATGTTATCTCTAGTAGCTTTAGTAAGAGTTTTAGCAGTACCTAAGATATTCATCCATTCAACTACATCATAAGCTATATTAGACATAGATCTCCAATAACCTTTAGAAGCTGCATTATCTGCATATCTATCAGCAATACTTTCAATATTAGTATCGTTTAGAGGAACCTCTTCTAATCCCGGAGCTTTAAGAATAGCATTACCATTTTCATCACGTTCAACATAGTTCTTATAATTATTAAGAAACCATTCACGTTCTTGTTCATAAGTACCATAAGCTTCACGTGAAGAATCAAGTACTCTACTAATTACAGCAGAACCATAAACATCAGCAATTTTACTAGCACCACTTAGAGCTTTTGCTTTCTGCATTTCGTTAGCAATACCAAATACATCTTTAACGTATTTAGATTTACTTCCGAGATTCACAGCACCTCTAAAAGCTTTTCCAAGTAATAGAGAAGCACCACGAGCAGGTAGCATTATACTAGCAGCACTACCTAATATAGAGGGAATCATAGACGCCCAATAACCACCTCCACCTATACGATCTAACAAACTACCATGTTGAGCTTGTTCAGTCATATAAATAGGAAATGCTTCTCTAGCACCTTCATTAATAGAATTACCAATTCGTTCTAAGAAGTTACGAGTATAAGCTTCATCACTTCCGACAAGTTTAGCAGGAAGTGCGAGCAATGAACCCGCACTTTCTATTGTACCTCCAATTATTTCTCCAACAGTTTGAACAAGAGAGTTACCAATACGATTCCAAGTAGATTGATTTCTCGCACGACTCTCTACATAATTACGATAGTTACTAGGAGTAATACCTATGTTACCGTTATGCTTTTTGGTAAGATTCAGATATTCGTCATTATCCATACGATTATCTGGTGATTGAGAACCTATTTGATCAAATATAGGTTTAACTTCACCATTATATTGAATCTTGCCATCCTCTCCAAATAGAGGTATTGCTTCATACGTTTTATCGTTAGGCATATTATCTTAACATAAGAGGATCATTAGACCAATAAGAAACATCATAAGCACTCTTTTGCTGAGGAGTAAGATATTGAGTAGGAATGAAGTTTTCTTTAAGTTCATTACCATGATTAAGTTTGTATATCAATGCAGGCAAATTATTACGTAAAGAAACGTTATCAGCAAAAGAATAATTTAAAGAACCTTTAGCGTATTCAATATTAACGTAACGATTCAAAGCTGGATTGTATTTTTGAACATTAACACTATAAGTACCACTAGGATGCTTAGTAATATTATATTTAAAATCACCAGATGTTATAGGATAATAGTTACCACGAGGATCAATATTAGTATCATTAGTAATAACATCAAGAGCTTGAGATACATTACTTACCATTTGATCTCCAATAGTATTAAATCTATTTAGAGAACGTTCTTGAGGATTAGTAATACGAGAAAGATCTGCACCAAGCTGTTCAATATTTCCACTAAATGCCATAATCTCATTAGCTGTTTGCCTTTGATAAGCATCATAAGGATTAGTCATAGCTTGATTGTATGAACATTGAGCACCTTTTCTCATAGCGTCTCTAAGAGCCATATTAGCACCATCATCGTCAGTATATAATATAGCTTCTCTAGGAACTTGATTATCACCTTGAGCTGGTATAGTAACTTTCAAATATAAACGACCTGTAGCATCAGAACCGATAGATAGATTTCTAGCTGACATCTGATATATAGCATTATTACCAGAACCACTCTTACGAGAACTAAATATATCTTTAAAATCTTCACTAGAAGTCAAAGGCATACCAATAACTTTTTCTAAGAACTTAGCATTCTCAGGATCATCACCAAGACTTGCAGTAGCAAAATTCCAAACACCAGCATTATCTTCAAGGAGTCTAGCAACACCATCGAGAGCATCACTGAATGCAGCTTTGTTATTACTAATAGGAGTAAATAGAGTGATAGGTGTTGTTTGAGGTTTAATACCTACATTATTTGCAGTAGTTAAAAAGTACCTAGTAAGATTACTTTTATCAACTTTACCTTTATCTATAAATCCTGTATAAGATAAGCTAGCTCTAAAGTCTTTTAATTCAGCACCTTCACCGTATCGTAAAAAAGTATTAATTATATCTTCTGGACGTTTAAGACTTTTAATAGCAGCTGCAAGTTCATCTTTATTATCTCCTCGGTAATAACTTAAAAGTTCAGCTTTAGTATCTTCAATAACTTCACTATGATCAGGATTATTACCATCAAGTTGTCTAAACATTGAATCATAAATAGCATTATTTTGTTGAATAATGTTTTGAGCATCAATGTAAGACTTTTCAGCTTGTTGATAAAGATAACGAGATTGATCATCTTCTGCGCCTTCATATTTAGCCATAGTAGCCTTGGCATTATCTAAAGCTTCTGTAGCAGTTTTAATATTTGCGTCTACTACGGCAATCATAGCATTACCCGGAAGATTAGCTCTAGTAAAACCAATAGATTCAGTCATTTGACCTTTAATCTTTTCAAGTTGTTCTCTTTTAGCTTTAAGAGAATCGAGAAGAAGATTATCAAACCACTTAACATCAGTCTTACTTTCAACAGCAGTATAAGCACCAATCTTAGCCATATTCAATAATGAGCTTATATTTTGCTCTATATAGATTTTATTATAAGTAGCACCCATACGAGCTTGATAAGCTTCATCAGATTCATTAGGTTGTTGCTGCAAAGCACTCATACTATTTGCCATACCTTGATCAATATACTTTTGAATAACAGCAGGATCTTGTAAGGCAATAGCTTGTTGCTTTTTAGTTAGTTTAGTAAAGTCAGAAGATGATAACATACTTTGTTGCATCTTAGGGTCAGTAGCAACATATTGTTTAAGAGCGTTAGTTACAAGTGAACTATTAGTACCACCTTGTTTACTATTAAGCCACTTATCAATTTCAGCTTCTTTAGCCATAGCTGTTCTAAATTCAGGTTTAGCCGAGAGAACAGCAGTAAATACTTCACGAATCTCATCTTCTGTTACAGATTCAATTGTACTATCACGAGTAAGAACACCTGAAAGATTACCCCCTCTATTAGCAATAATCTTTTGAACAGTAGCTTGTACTTGTTCAGATGTACCGGGAATGTTCATCAAATCAGTAGCATCTTTAATAAATTCAGCATTAAATACAGAACGCTTATCAGCTTTCCATGCTTTCATCATTTCAAGAAGCTCTTTTTGATATATAGAACGATCGTGACCTTTACCGAGAGCAGTACCAAAAGCAGTAATTGATTGTTTACCGTTACCGCCAAGACTACCGCCGGCTTTATTAAACTTCTCAAGAATCATAGCTCTATTTGCAGCTTTGTATTCTTCAGGAGCATCACTAGCCTCATTCTGTTGCATAAGAGCATCAAATTGAGCTTTATTACTTAGAATTGTTTTAACACCTTCATCAGTAAGAAACTTGCGAGCACCATCACTAACAGCTGTATCAGCGAAGAACCAACCTCCATCTTCATCAACTTTAGCTTTAATATGTTCTTGAGTTTCATTAATTTTACCTGCAAGAGCTTCTTCATCTGCACCTTGAATCGCATTATATTCAGACATCTTAATAGCCATTTCATTATATGCGTTTTCATTACGAATAGCACGTTCTTGCAGATTATCAGCAGCAGCCGTTATAGCTGCACCAGCTTCTCTAAATGACGTCAAGTCCAGAGGTCTAGCATCAGGTTGCTTGACATAAGTAAGATCAGCATATTTTAGTCTAACTGCCATATCATGTAAGTTATTATAAACAACAATACCCTCTACCGAATTAACGATAGAGGGTGTAGGATTTAAGTCAATATGTATAAAACGTATAGCATTATGCAAAATTATAATAGTAATCCGGCATAGTAACAGCATCAGGAACAACAGAACCTCTTCTGTTTAAACGTTTAGTACGAAGTGAACGTTTAGGAACAGTAGAACCGCCTTGAATCTTTTTAAGATCTTTAAGACTACTAATTCCAAACATTCGCATAAGAGTATTTTTAGGCATATTATCGAAAATATAATCCCTAGATTTATCATCTTTAAGAACACTAATAAGATTAGCAGTTTGTAAGTTCTCCATATCAAATTTAGATTGATAAGCAGTACCAATAGAACGTCCTAAACTAGCAATCATATCGCCAATAGCAGCTCCTTGTTGACTTCTACGTTGAACAATCTCCATTTGATGATTAAACTTATTAGCTTCATTCTCAGCTCTAATTTGACTATTTCTAGCAGCAATTTCAGCGTTAGCCATACGAGAACGATTACGAAGCTCAACTTCTTTATTATGTTCATCTTGTTTAACTCTACTACGCATACGAGAACCTTGAGTTCTAGCAAGCAATATAGACTGACGAGCAACTTGAGAATTAGAACTGTTACTTGTAATATATTTTTCAAGACTACGAACAGTATTATTAATATCTCCAATTTCAGCATCAGTATTTATATCAGTTTCTAGTTCTACATGATCCATAAGAGGAGTCTCAGGAACTCGCATACTTTCCATACGATCAATTAAACCTTTATTAGTGATAAGCTGACTTATACCACCAATAAGATTACCACCAACTTCAGAAACAAATCCCGGACTTATAAAACCACCACCAGCATATTTGCGAGTTCTACCACCACAACGCAAACCTTGTTGAATAGTAGTTAAAGGATTTTGAATTTGAGTTTTATCATTAGATGTAAAAATTACTTCTTGTCCCGTAGTAGAACTCCCGCTATTATTCCGTTGAGTACCATAAACAGGAACAGAAATATCAACAATTTGACCACCATCATAATACTTTCTAATTTTACCTCCACAACGTGCTTCAATAGGTTCAGCTTCCATACCAGATTCAGCTTTCATACTTTCTTGAAGATTATAGAGTTGTGCAAGTTCATTTTGAATTGCAGCAATTTGTGCGTTAGTTCTTTGAAGATCAGCATTAGCTTTCTCAGCGTTACGACCATTAGTATTACGATCAATTGCATAAGTACTACGATCAGTTAGAGAAAGCATTCTACCAAGCATCATAGATTTGACCGGAAGAGAACTTTCAAGATAACCTTTATGTTTCATAAGAGGCTTAGCAAGATCAGCAAATGTAGTTCCATTATACTTCAAAGTATCAGAGAATACATAAGCGTTATCTGCGTCAGTCATAAGAGCTTCACCACCTTCGACTTCAGCATTATGTCCATAAGGGACACCACCTTGTTCATGAGAAGGTCCATTAACTTCTGCGGTATTAGAAGATGTTTCTTCAATCATACCACCATCAGCATAGCGTTTAGCTTTACCACCACAACGTTTACGTTTAAGTCTTCCACCACAACGAGCAGCAATTCTACTAAAAGCAGAACTAGGATCAACATCACCAAACGGAGTGCCTTGAACAGTAGGTTGAACTAAGTCACTACCGAAGTTAGCATCGTCTTGATAACCGGTAACACCTGTGATATTAGAGTCACCATATATATCAAGAGCACCTTCTTGTTGAGCAGTGTTGGATAATTTAAGTTCATCTTGAAGAATACGTTCATTGCCTGCAACAATCTGACGTTGCCTATCAGCTTCTTTAGCAGCTTTTTTAGCCTTACGTTTCTTACGACGACCTCCAAACAGTCCAACAATACCACCAATAATAGCACCTGCTGCCATACCAATAGGACCTGCCCAAGCTCCAAGAGTTGTACCAGCTAACGCAGAAGATCCAGCAGCTGCTGCAGCAGTAACTCCAGCTCCAAGTCCACCACCAATAGTAGCACCGGTACTTAGACCAGACATTGTAGAAGCTCCTTGAATACCTTTCTCGACTCCATAACTATGACCTTGAACATCCCCGAATCTATCTCTAAATGCAACTTCACCTCCACCAGCGTATCTACGTCGACGAGGGTAAGCTTTAAGAGTTGAAATGTTTTTAATCATACCACCATTATTAAATTCAGATTTAAATAAGAAATTAGCACGACTTCTAAGCGTTTTAGTTGTAGAATCATCAACAGTAAAATTCGGTTTTTGATTCTTCATAAAATAAACAGAAGCATCTTCAGCCGACATAGCATTGACTTTATCTGTACTAAATTTACTATCTTTAGAAGGTAAATAAGTATCAAGATAATAATCAAATTGAGATTCTAAACTATCTTTACGTTTATTAGCTTTAAGATAAGATTGATAACTACTATAAGTATAATTAGGATCTTCAACCCAATTAGTTTTAGGTTTACCTTTATCTTTCTTATCATTCCATTTACGTAGATTCTCAAAACTAAATAAACCATGATTAACAATTCTATTATCACCTTTAGCAGTAGCTCTTTGAGTTTTATTAGATGAAAATAGATCATCAATCGAATCATTTAACGTCTCACCATAAACCATAGACATTAAACCAGTAGCGGCTGCATGATTAAGACCACGCTTCTTAGCATAATTGTAAAAATCACGCATACGTTTAATAACACCATCATCAGCTAGTTGTTGAGGTGTAAAGACTTTAGTATTGTAACCTTTAGTACCAACACCAGTCTCTGCTATATACTTAACAATTTCACGAGCAGGTGCACCGACTTGATAAAGAGAATCAATCTTATGAATCTCAGGACGACCTATAAGACCTTTAGTATTACTCTCTTTATCAAGAGCTTGAATAGCTAAACCTAGAGATCTATTATTAATATCTTTACTTTGATGATACTTAGTAAAAATATCAATAAGAAGACGTCTAGCTTGAGCATCATCAGCGACCTTAGTACGTTTATATTTATTTGGCATACTAATAGTATTTGCAGAGTGTTGCTCCTTACCACAAGCTCTTTCCCTACCGGGGTCTGGAGATCGTTAAAGAGCAACACTAATTATAAACGAGTATCTTTATCAATCATAACTTCAATATTAGTAAGTCTTAAATCAAGCTGAGTAGCGTCAGGATATTTAGTAATATCATCTACATAATCATCCGCTTCTTGACTAAAGAACTTATTCTCATATATCATAGTTATATAAGTCCAAGCATTATGAAACTTAGCAATATCATACCAAGGCTTTTGATATTTAGCTGAAAGTTCAATAAGAGTGTCAATAGCATCTTTATCCATAAAATTAATAAGATTAGGATTAGGATTCCATTGACCATGATCATTTTCAACGAGGTCTTCAATACGATTCCAAAGATAACGACCCGCTTTATATTTAAGAGTTTCATTATCCCACCAAATAGGACTAACACTCATAGGCATAAGACCTGTACATTGAACATCAGTATGAAACATCAACCAATCAATAGTTTTATTATAAAGATAACGTATATTATCTTCATTATTCATAAGACCATTAATAAGCTGACTACGCCATTCAATATGCTTAAAGAGTTTACTTATAGTAAGCTCGGTAGCATAAATGAATTGAACAACACTAGGATGAATAACATCATCAAAGTAAATACCTTTATTCTTAGCATCAGTCTTAAAAAGAGAACCTTTAGTTATATAGAAGATTCCATGTCGGTTAATGTATGAATAATCTCCGATATACGAGTGAAAAGACATCCATAAGTTAGTTTTTAATGAGTAGGAAATAGAATAAGACTTATACAAATCAATAGCACCGTTTTTATCTATAATTTTATTAGTGAATATAAATCTTTGGTGCATTTCATCGTATGTAAAGAAACATCCACTATGCGACAATGGATTAGTAGCATTAGCGTAAATATGCTCTTTAAACCACTCTTTGAAGCCTAAATCGGATAACTCGCTTACGCTTTGATCGTTCTTAACAAGATAAATCTCACCTTTTTCGACATCACAAACAAGATAACCACGATGCGTAATAATAGCACTAAAACGATTGTTACAACCAATTTTACCAGTAGTGCTATAAATAATTTCTTTAGGTTCACGTTGAAACAAATCAGAAGTACCTACATAAGTTGTATTTTCATCATTGTTACCTAAAGTATCTTTAATGGCGGCTACAAGTAATGTGTATTGTTGTTGAATATATAAAGCAATATCATCAGATAAAACATTCTCGATAGCACCTTTTTGAATTGAAACATCTTTATAAGCATCAGCTTTATATCGACGCCAACCAATATCAGTAGATTCACTAGGATTAACATCTGAACGTATAATACGAGAAGGAAAGGTTTTAATATCGTCAATCTTTTTAATAATAACAGCATCTTTAAAACCATCCCAATTCATAGAAGTCTCATAGCACTTACCATCCTCAGTATTCCAAAAGTTATCAATAGGATAACTAACATGACCTAAGTTATCAGCTTCTTGATAGTAATTATTCTTAGGAGCCCAACGAATAGCTTTCTCAATATCATTCTCAGCAGTATTAGAAATATTACGTTCGAATATCTTATAAGCACTACTATTAACTCCAAGTCCATCATGACGACATTGAAGATTCATACGACTAAATATAAAATAACTAATGATAATTCTATGACAATTAGCAATAGTAGCACCAGCCCCTTCATGTTGGAAACCAGCAGCAGGAGCAACACAGCGTTGAGTTATAAATGCAACAAATGTATCACCTTTGAGATATTGAGCTTTTGTAGTAGCAATATATGTTACGGGATGATATTCAACTTTAACAATGGGAGATATACAAGAAAGATTCTGAGCATAAACGTCAATAGTCTTGAATATATCATCTGCGTTACGATCATGATAATAACAATCTATAATAGCACGGTTATTTTCAATGATAGAATACCATTGAAATTTTGCAACGGTTCTATCATCTCCATGACTATTTGGATTATCATCACCTTTCCACTCACCAGCAGCAGAATAATCTTTACATATTTTATTATATTCAAATCCGGGATCTAGTAAGTCACCATTTCCATAAGTAATAGTAACACGTTGATAACTCTTATTATTCCATGCATTCGGATAGTATTTACTATCAAACATAGCGTTATCATCAAGACCATCATTTTTACTAAATTTATAACTAGAATCAGCAGCTATATTTGAAACAGCTGAATTATTATTAGCAATAAATTCAGGTTTAATAGTAGGTCCATTAAGTCTACTATTAACAATAAGTGAATCAGAAAGAAGAACTGATTGAATCAAATCACCACCTTCATCCCATAAATCAGAACCATCCCCTTTTTCATTTTTAGTATTATTTTTCTGACGATTGAAACAATGCCTCCAAGTCATACGTTCATAAGCACTACGAACGCTATAAGCTTTAACTTGTGGCATAGTCTTTTTTTCAATCAGATATTCAAGAGGATATAATCTATATCTATCACGAGAAGCAAAAGCTCCTTTATAGTTATTACCAACTACATTAGAATAAGCTAAATCTCGAACAACAAGTGATTGACAACACCAATTACTATTAGAGCTATTAGGTTGAGCCATGTAAACAACCCAAGATTTGATTTGTTTACGAGCAACAACTCCAACTTCTTCAAGACCATCAGCAGTTTCAATTTTAGTAGTATCTTTAAAGAGTTTAGAAAAGAAATCTGTAGGATTGAATTTAAATCTAAACATACGATGTTTAACAGCACCATCACTACCGATCATATTGAAGTTAGAAGTTTTAAAGTAATAACTACTCTTTTGAGTATTATAAATAGGATAAACATTAATGAGTTTACCTTTATAATCAATAAGACCTAAATATAAGAAGTAGTATTCATTATCTTTGATACAAGTATCATTAGAAAGATCTTTCTTTTCAAAGTCACCTTTATCACCAACAGATTTGAATAATTCTTCTTTAATTTTAATATTACCAGTACCATTAAGACCATTAGCAGTACATAGATTTTTATCTTTGATATACTTGTCAAGACCAGTAATATCATTCATACTAACATTAGCTCGAATAAGCTGTGAATTAAAATTAGTATGAGCTTGATCTTTAATATATGAAATATTACCAATTACAATATCATTAAGAGTAACTGTATTCAAACTATTGATACCACTGATATAAACAGTTATACTATTTTTACCTTTAATATCAATATTTTCATACTCGTAAGCTTTCTCTTCATCTTCACCTTTATAGATAATACCAAGTTTACATTCATCAAATTGAGAATCTATATTAGTAATATCAATTTGAAACTTACGAGAAGTAAGCTGACCAGCTTTAATACTTTCATTGTATTTAGGTGCAGCAAAGTATGTAGGAGATAACAGAGAATAATCAGTATAATCTCCGGTTTTAAGTTTATATGCAACAGCAAATTGATATGAGCCTGCAAGTAAACCACCCCCATCAATAGACTGAACTGTTAATGTAGGATATTCAACATCAGGTATAAGATTTAATAGTTTCTCTTTAGTTAAATCAGTACCCAAGCTGTAAATAGTCGTAGTATCATCAGAATAGTCTTTTGCGAGATTATAGTCATCACAAAAGGTATTAAGATTCATCAAACGAGTTTCATTAGCAGCAGTCGAATTACCTTCTGTAAAAGTAATAATCAGATGATTATTTTTGTTATAAGAATAAGCACCAGTAATAGGACGATCTTCACTAAAGTTTAAAACTGTACTATCACCAACTAGAGGAGCTTTATAAATAACATCTGAATACTTTATATCACCTTCAATAGTTTCATCACTATGCCATATAATGTAATCTCCGTCAGGTACACTAGGATTAGCACCGTTTCTATTAACGAAAAAAAGCACCACTCCAACGGGAATCGGAATGGTGCCAATACACTGACCATAATCAGAATAATCATGATGTTTCTCAAATCCATTTTCATTGATAAGAGTCTCACCATCCTCATTATATAGAACATTAAGTGCATAAGACTTAGTATCACTATTGACTAATGACGGATTCGCGTTAGGGTAAAGACCTGCGTTTACTTTCATAGCCGTTCACATAATGATTTTTCATATTTAAGAAGTTTAATAACGATCTACTACAATCATCACGTTTATCTTTAGTAAGCCTATTACAAGCATTGCGAACTTTAATTTTAGCATTATCGTAAGCAAGTGCCGGATTAGTATAAGGATTACTATCTCTAAGATTTAAAACAGGATGCCTGTAATTACGTTGAAGAATACGCATCATAACAAAGTTCTTTAGAGCATCAATAAGAACATTATTATTAGGTATAAGAGGAACATTGATTTTAAGAATCTCGTCAAGTGTCATTGGCAACCCGTGAAATAAGACGCCTAGCGTGCCTTTTCTGACATTCAGATGTAAATACGACCCGTTAATCGAATACGTGTATAAACTGCCGGAGATCGTACGTATGAAGTCAAAAACGACATTCTCTGTAAGGTTTACTCCTATCGGGAATGAAACGGCTAGCGGTATATAATTTCCGTCATCATGCTCAAAAGGAGCAGGATTAGTAGTAAAATCCGCACGTTTACCATTAATTGTAACAAGACGTATATTCTCACAACCCTCTGGAATCTCACAACGATACTCATCAAAATCGATAACTTTACCAACATTAATAAGATGCTGTTGAATATTTAAATCAGCAAGAGCTTCACATATCCAAGTAGGAATACGAGTCATAAAGTCCATAGAATGAACATCATAATCTTCTATAATCCTATGAATAACAACACTAGAACTAATCAAGTTTTGGTCTAATGTATTCATCTACTTCATTGTTTTTAATACGTTCTCTTTTGCTTTTAGTAGGCGGATACCTATCCATAATAGTTTTATCATGTTCAATCATGTATTTGAGTTTAGCATCAAATGCAAGATTATCCGCTTTAATAACTTCTTCTATAGATTTATGCCTAAGCACCTTATCGCTAGTCATAATGTTTACATGACAATGATTAGGTTTAAATTTATAGAATATTTGATTAGGTACAACATCAACACCCATATTATGACGTATCCATTTACAGAACCAATAATACGGATTATCAGATTTAACGTGCCAATTCTTACCATAAGGATTAAGAAAACTCTTAACTTCGATACCAGCGGCAATCATCTCATCCCTAAGACGAAACGACGCAGCCCAATCAACAGATTCTCTAGCAACAGCACGTTGAACTTGAAACTTACCAATGTAAGTACCTAAAGAAACACTATCACCACGAATAAGATTCTCAATTAGAGACTTATTAAGACCTCTTTGTATTTGATTAAATATCGGATAAGGAATACGACACATCCAATCGTAATATCTAATAATAGCAAGAAGTTTAGGAATACGAATAGTAGATAGATAAACAAAACGATTGAACGTAATACGAAGAGATACTGCTTTAGCTTCGTCACTCCAATTAAGTTTACGTAAGAGCTTAACACCTTTAACTCGTTTACCTAAAATAAGATCATCAATAATCTCTTTAGTTATTCCATTCGATTCAAGAATATTCAGATTAGCATAACAGATATTAGCTAGATTGTTACGTCTAATATAAATGTTATGAAGATCAGTACTTAATTTCTCGATAGTGTTGTAACATTGTTCGAGATAGTCGTGGTAATAGTGCATGGATTCCATATAGTTTATTCTACTTTATTATGGATTAAACGTTGAGTACCATTAGGATCATTAGGAGCATAAGTTGCATCACTAATAATCTTAACTTCGTGTTCTGTAGGCTTAATACCGAATTCAGTTCTAAGAACCTCATAAGTTATACGTTCTATCATATCAGCAGGAAGCGGAAGTTCAATATCCTGACCATCATCTTCCATATACATAGTGATAACCTCAGCAGGATTTTCAGCTACATACACGATTGTTACAAACTTATAATTTTTAGCATCAATCTCAAAGTTTTTGAGAGTATTTTTGATAATAATTTTAAGTTTACCATTAACGATTTGATACACTCCCCAAACCCCAGTAGGGGAATAGACTGTGGTAAGGAGCGGAACTACGCTATTATTAGCGTACTTATATGTAATAAGACTCCCATCATCATGTTGAGTATAAACATGAAGAAAAGGTGCATCATTAGGCATACGTAAAGGTGTAGGAACTCGATGCTCAGTAGTAAGAACCATATCTTTAGCACCAATTCCCGCATATGTGTTTTCTATATCGGTAAGCGGAACGCAGATAAGAGGAACATTAAAGCTAACTTTAAGCACCTCATCTACACCATTGCGCTCAATACTCTGACGAATAAAAGTAGCAAAGAGTGCCTTACAAGCATCTTTAGCTCTCTCTTGAATGCTATGATCACCGGGCTTACCTAATATATTAGAAATCTTACTTCCTAATTGATTAAGTGTTGCCATAATAATACATTAAACAATTCGCCAAGATTTATTAGTAGTAATACCAAGCTCCTTAGTTTCACCTCTAGGGATAAATTTAAGAAGATTAGTAGATAATTCAAGTTCAGGAGTATCAGAACCACCTATGATCATAATAGGACGATTCTTAACTGGAACAACCCCGTGCCACGGACCAGCATTAGTATACCGGTTAGTAACTCTAATAACGTTCTTTTGATTTTTGAAACCTCTACCACACCTTGATGGCAGACTAGTTCTTGCGTAAATAACAGTCATGGTATTTTAGTTTTTAATGGTATCTTCTGTCGCATCTATAACCATAGTCATATTGCGAGAAATACGATTGTGATTTTTCCAGAATGTTTGCATCATTTCAGCGTCAGGTTCAAAGTCAAGCTCGAACTCAGCACTAAGAAAGCCAATAGGCATATCAGTTTTCAAGTCACGAATAAGAATGCTAATAGCAGTATTACATCCACGTGAACGAAGATCCCCAACATACATATTAGAATGATACCTTGTCAAAGCACTCATACGGAAAATGTACTTACTATCTCTGTATAAGCGTAGAATAGTATAAGGCATAATAGAAGTAAGAACATTCTTATAACGATTCTTATAAGGATCTGTAATACTAATATCGTAATCTTCTGCGATAACAGTAAACTTATCCATATTAATACCATTACAGAACTTACCACCATTATGAAAGTATGCAACGTAAACACCTTTAGCATTAAGAGATTCTCTAATGTTTGAGGCTATTTTATCGAGTTGCATCCAACATTCTGCTTTAGATGTAAGAAGATTAGTAACAACCTTACGTCTCTTCTTAGCAATCCATTCTTTTACGAAGACAACACCAATAGATGAAACAATAACACCAATCAAGTTCAATATAGCAATAAAAATACCACTCATTACACAACGTGTTTTATAATTCATATTTGCGTGTTTGAATAAGTTGCTATAAACAAAAAAATCCGACTACCAGCGAAACCAGTAGTCGGATTAGGAATAATTAAAATTGCCTTGATATAAATAACACCTGCGACCAAAACTAATTAGATGAATCTCTGCCAAGGCACTTCATCGTCTTGAGCTTTAATATCAGCTAACCATCTTTGGAAAGCAATACCCTCGTAACCATCGGGATCACTAATGTAAAGATAAGCATACATAGCACATTCATGATGTTCGGTAAACAAACGACCATAGAAATCTGCATAAGCCATATTCATTACATACATAACATCATACCAGTTAGCATTATGGAGATCATTCATCTTGTATTTGTGCCAAATAGATTTGACTTCATCAAGACTATAATGGTGAGTAGTACCATTACGATTCTCCATACGTTTAACAGCCCATTCACATAGGTCTTTAGTAAAATGTTTTCCGTAGAGTTCTTTATACTTTCGACAATCCCTCTTTCTTACATCTTCACTTTCGTGTGGTATATCACTATGCTCATGCGGGTCTTTCATCATGACTTACATTATTTTTAAGAGAGTTATCAATTTCACGTTTAAGATTTTGAAAAGCAATAGCTTCGAACTCAAAACCAAATAGATTCACAGAACCTTTAGCAGTAGCTTTAGAAATAGCTGCATCAAGATAGCTATTAACTACTTTAGGAATCTGCTCATCAGGTATGAACTTAGATAACTTAGCCAACTGAGGCTTAATAATATAATCAAGTGTAGGCTCTATAATAAAATCTAATTCATTCAGAAGATTATAAGTAGAAAGGTCTAAACCAAAAACACTACCCATAAACTTTCCGATACCAGAAGTAACAGGAATCTTAATCCCACCTCCAATAGTTTTAACGATTGGTGTTAGCCATTTACCAACAGCTACTGCAACAAGTTCTGCGTTAGTCATACCACTTCAAGATTAAGCGTTTACTGTAGAAGTGGTAGGAGCGTTAGGATCAGGTACAGCCGGACCAGCAGTATGAGCCGCTAACTCAACAACCGGACAAATCTCCGCAGCATTGATCTTTTTGATGTACTTAACGAAATTGCAATTTGCATAATCGAAAATACGTTCATCAGCAGATTCTCTACGTTCAGCTTCAATAGCAATAGCAGCTTTGAAATCGTGACGAACATCACTGAACTCACGAGTGACTTCTTTCTTGAAGTTT
>ERZ779895.1796-NODE-1796-length-21421-cov-3.358748_pt1 | contig 21421 bp, 18 predicted proteins | sample MGYA00511093_ERZ779895 | MGnify/ENA primary metagenome ERZ779895 (study PRJEB29588, sample SAMEA2142970) | human gut metagenome | biome: human gut; feature: human-associated habitat; material: faeces | place: Denmark | collected 2008/2010 ... | reverse complement strand
CCGAAAGGGATGCCTGGGAATGAACTGCGTTTATAAAGAATGGCATCGAAAACGTGACCGATTTTGATACCATTTGGGCATAAAGCAGGGCTGTCGCCCAGCAAAAAATATTTGCTAATGCGACAGCCCCCTTTTTATCTGGCTTTTTATCGCATGCACTTCTCATCCATTAGTGCATAATGTCATAAACCACACCGCAGAAGATCTTCACCGCATTCGGAAGAACCTGCTCGTCGATATCGAAGATACGGCTGTGACCCGGACCGGCTTCGTGGGTGAGGACACGCATGAAGGTCGCCTGTCCGCCCTGTTCCTGAACACGGTTCATCATGTAGGAGACATCCTCGCTGCCGCCGTTTTTGCTGCTCATTTCCTTCGCAACCGGCAGATGGAGATCTTCCTCGCAGACTCTCTTCACCCGCTCCATCAGCGCTTCACTGCTCGTCAGGGAGTTTGCCGCGCCCATAAGCTTCATCTCGCAGGTGCATCCGTGCATTTTTGCCGCGCTCTCGATAATGTTCACTGCGTAATTTTTCATGTACTCGTTGATCTCGGTGGTCTCACCGCGAACCTCGATCTCCATCTTCGCCTCGTCCGCGATAACATTCCGTCCGCTTCCGGCAACAACGGTTCCCACATTTACTCTGGACACGCCGCCGGAGTGACGCGGAATCGCATAAAGGTTTAAGATCGCCGTCCCGACTGCCAGCATGACATTCCGTCCAACCTCCGGAGATCCGCCTGCATGGGAAGATTTTCCGTGGAAGATCACATCATATTTTGTCGTTGCGAGAGAGCCATAGCTTCCCGGAATTACCACTGCCGGATCGTCCTCTTTCTTATTTGTCACATGAGAGCCGATCAGGTAATCCACACCGTCAAGATGCCCGTTATCAACGATGGATTTCGCACCGCGGACACCCTCTTCTGCCGGCTGGAAGATCAGTTTCACGGTTCCATGGAGCTGATCCTTAATAGACATCAGGACTTTCGCCACACCGAGTCCGATGGTGGCATGTCCATCATGTCCGCAGGCATGCATGAAGCCTTCATTTACGGAGTTAAATCCCTCTTTCGCCGGTCTGTGGCTCGGATCATGCTCCTCGAATACGCCGAGGGCATCGATATCAAACCGCATGGCAACCGTCGGGCCCTCGCCGCAGCGCAGGATTCCGATCACTCCGGTCATTCCTCCCTTTGTGTACTTAACAAACTCCGGATCCGCTCCCTGGGCAACAGCACGCTCATACTGTTCCTCTAACTTTTCCTCAGACGGAACGCCCATTCTGGAATCCTTTTTGCAGACCTGATCTCCGACAAGAACTTCATATCCGAGCTCTGTCAGTTTCCGTGCAATAATGGACGATGTCCTCATCTCAAACCAGCCCGGCTCCGCGTACTTATGAAAGTCACGTCTCTGCGCTGTAAGGTCACCCGCCATCTCATCGCTCATGGTCTTGATCCGATCGTAAATATTCATTCGTTTGCCCTCCCGTTTGATGTTTTTCTCTATTATAATGGAGATTCACTGTAAATTCTACAAAAATATTTTATTTATCCGGATACTTTACTTACTTTTTGTCTTTTTATCTGATTTTATCTGTTTCCCATGCGCAGAAAAATGTGCGGGAAAAGTGCGAAAAGCCCCGTCTTATGCCCATTTTTCCTTGAATCCACACACAAAATACGCTATACTAGTAGCAGATTGCATTTAAAAAGAAGAGACTATGTAACACACCGTTACAGGAGATGTATTTAGAAGGAGAAACAATCATGCAGTTGACAACAGTCAAAGAGCTCTTTAAAGAGCGTGAGAAATATTTAGACAAGGAGATCACCGTCGGTGGCTGGATCCGCAGCATCCGTGACTCCAAGGCATTCGGCTTTATCGTATTAAACGATGGTACAAGCTTCGATACCTTACAGATCGTTTACCATGATACAATGGCAAACTTCGCTGAAGTTTCCAAGTTAAACGTCGGCGCTTCCATCATCGTAAAAGGTACTCTCGTTGCAACACCGGAGGCAAAGCAGCCGTTCGAGATCCAGGCGACAGAGGTTGTTGTTGAAGGCGCTTCCAGCGCGGATTACCCGCTCCAGAAAAAGCGTCACACCTTCGAATACCTTCGTACGATCCCGCACCTTCGTGCGCGTACCAACACCTTCCAGGCTGTATTCCGTGTGCGTTCCCTGATCGCCTACGCGATCCACCAGTACTTCCAGGAGCAGGGCTTCGTCTATGTCCACACACCTCTGATCACATCCAGTGACTGTGAAGGCGCAGGCGAGATGTTCCAGGTAACAACTCTCGATCTCGATAACGTCCCGAAGACTGAGGACGGCGCAGTTGATTACAGCGAGGACTTTTTTGGAAAGCATACAAGCCTTACCGTAAGCGGACAGTTAAACGCTGAGACCTACGCAATGGCATTCCGCAATGTTTATACCTTCGGACCGACCTTCCGTGCTGAGAATTCCAACACGACCCGTCATGCTGCCGAGTTCTGGATGATCGAGCCGGAGATGGCATTCGCTGATCTTGATGACAATATGACTGTGGCAGAGGGCATGTTAAAATATGTCATCCGCTACGTTCTTGAGAACGCTCCGTCTGAGATGAACTTCTTCAACCAGTTCGTCGACAAGGGACTTCTCGACCGTTTAAACAACGTATTAAATTCCGAATTCGGCCGTGTTACCTACACAGAGGCTGTCAAGCTCCTCGAAGAGCACAACGACGAGTTCGATTACAAGGTATTCTGGGGCTGCGATCTCCAGACAGAGCATGAGCGCTATCTGACTGAGAAGATCTTCAAGAAACCGGTATTCGTTACCGACTACCCGAAGGAGATCAAGGCGTTCTACATGAAGTTAAATCCGGATGGAAAGACAGTTGCCGCTGTGGACTGCCTCGTTCCGGGTATCGGCGAGATCATCGGCGGAAGCCAGCGTGAGGACGATTACGACAAGCTTCTCGCCCGCATGAATGAGCTCGGATTAAAACCGGAAGACTACGGCTTCTATCTCGACCTCAGAAAATACGGCAGTGTCCGCCACTCCGGTTTCGGTCTCGGCTTCGAGCGCTGCGTGATGTACCTCACAGGAATGGGCAATATCCGTGACGTGATCCCGTTCCCGCGTACCGTTAATAACTGCGAGTTATAAGGAAAAACAGCAGCCCGCCGCGTCCTTTCGATGCATGGCAGCCGCAGGGAGCGCACAGACGATCTGTTGCGCTCCTTTTCGATTTTTCCTGATCTTTTACACTGGGAGGAACCTATGAAATTTATCCACACCGCCGATATCCACTGGGGCATGATCCCGGACAGTGATAAGCCCTGGGGCAAAAAGCGGGAACAGGCGATCCGACTGACATTCCAGGGAATCATTGAGGACGCGAGAGACTCCCGCGCCGATCTCCTTCTGATCTCCGGCGATCTGTTCCACCGCCAGCCGCTGGCCCGCGACTTAAAGGAAGTCAACTATCTGTTCTCTACGATCCCCGGGACCAGAGTTGTCATCATTGCCGGAAACCATGACCGGATCCGGAAGAGTTCCGCACTCCTCAGCTTTACCTGGGCGCCGAACGTGACATTTCTGATGGACGAGGACCTCTCTTCCGTCTATTTTGAGGAGCTGAACACAGAAGTTTACGGATTCAGCTATCACACTGCCGAGATTACCGAGGCAAAGGCCGACAACATCTCTCTTCCGGCATCCCGACGTACCCGGATCCTCATGCTCCATGGCGGTGATGCAAAGCATGTTCCTTTTGACCGGAATGCACTGGCTGCATCCCCGTTCTCCTATATCGCCCTTGGGCATATCCACAAGCCGGAGGTTCTCCTGGAAAACCGCATGGCCTACGCAGGTTCCCCGGAACCGCTCGACATGACGGAGACCGGACCGCACGGATATTTTGTCGGGGAAATCGACACCGCAAGCGGTCATGTGACCTCCCTGCAGTTTAAGGAAGTCTGCCAGGCCCAGTATATCCCGTTAGTGGTCAATGTAACTCCTCAGACGACCAACACCGAGCTCTCCCAGATCATCGCCGACGAGATCCGCAAGCGCGGCGCGGGCAATATCTATCGTTTCCGCATCCGCGGCATGCGGGATCCTGATATCAGTTTTGACCTGGATCTTCTCTCCGGTCAGTGGAATATCATCGAGATCCTGGATGAATCGGAACCGCAGTATGATTTCCACGCATTGTTCGCGGAACATCCGAGCGACATGATCGGCTTTTATATCCAGGCGCTCATGAAGGAAGATATGAGTCCTGTGGAGAAAAAAGCGCTTTATTACGGGATCCACGCCCTGCTTATGACAAAAGACGAAAGGAGTCAGCCATGAGATTACTCGAATTACATATCGACGGGTTCGGAAAATTTCATGACCGGACCATCTCCTTCAACGACGGGATTAACATTATATACGGAAAGAACGAAGCCGGAAAATCCACGCTCCACACCTTTATCCGCGGCATGCTCTTCGGGATCGAGCGCGGGCGGGGACGGGCGGCAAAGAATGACCTGTATACAAAGTACGAACCGTGGGAAAACAGCGGGACCTACGAAGGCTGGCTGAGACTGGAAAAAGATGGGACCATCTACCGCATCGAGCGGCGGTTCCGGAAAGAAAATAAGTCTTTAAAGATCATCAATGAGACGAAAGGTCTTGAAGAGAACGCAAGTCCGGAGTTTATCTCCAGGCTCTTAAACGGGCTCACTGAGACCATGTACAATAACACGATCAGCATCGGCCAGCTGAAGAGCGCCACCGAGGACGGAATGGTGACGGAACTTAAGAATTATATTGCCAACATGAACACCACCGGCAATATTTCCTTAAATATCACAAAAGCCACCGCATTCCTGCGCAACCAGAAACGTTCGCTCGAAGCCGGGCTGATCCCGGAGGCAAGCCGGGAATTCACCTCTCTTCTCGCTGAGATCCGGAATATTGAATCTGAGATCGCCGGTCCGGAATACGAGAACCAGCTCGCCTCCTACCAGAATATGCGGACCCAGGTCAATGGACTGATCGAAAATACCCAGACACAGAAAAAGGATCTGGACGAGAAACTCGCAAACGGAAAGAAAGTCCTGGCAGACAATGGTTTTACAGACCAGGCTTCCGTGGATGCGATGTCCTCCAATGCAGAAAAATTATACAGTGAATACAATATGCTGAATATGGAGTGCAGCAAGAAGTCCAGAAAAGTCCTGTCCGCGCTTACGGCCGTTCTCGGGATCGCAGGACTCGGGGCAGCGGCGGCTCTTGGATATTTCAATCTCACCGCATATCTCCCTGTCTGCGGAGCTTCTGTGGCGGCGGCTGTGATCTTTTTTATCATCTCCCTGATCTTCCGTCAGAAAGATAAAGAATATCACAAAATGTGCGACAGCACCTCGGCGGAACTTGGCGCTCTTCTTGCGAGACACCTCGGTGATTCTGCGGTGTCTGAGGACGCTATGAACGCATTCCGCGCGCGGATGGGCGAATTTTCGAAGCTCTGTGACATGGTCGCCCAGTCCGAGGCGGAGATCCGGAAATTTCTGGAAGATCTGAGTAATCTCCAGACAAAACAGGCCGGCTGCAGCGAGATGATCGAGAAACAGCAGCGGACCCAGTGGGAGTTGGAAAAAAGGCTGGAACACTTGAGCAACTGCAAGAATAAAGCGAAAGCGTTAAAGCGGACTCTCGCGGAGAATGACCGCATCCATGATGAGATCGTCGCCATCGACCTCGCCCAGGAGACCATGGCAGACCTCTCCTCCACGATTCGGGATTCTTTCGGACTCTATCTGAACAAAGAGGCGTCCCAGTATATCACCGGCATCACCGGCGGGATCTACGACAGCATGAGCATCGACGAGAATCTGAACGTCTTCCTGAACACGAAGACAAAGCTCGTCCCTCTCGAAAACGTCAGCAGCGGAACCATGGACCAGGTCTATCTCGCCCTGCGCCTTGCCGCCGCAAAGCTTCTCACGGGGTCCGGCTCCGAATCCGGAGGTTTTCCGCTGATCTTCGACGACAGCTTTACCCAGTACGATGATGATCGCCTGAAAACAGCTCTCGAATGGCTCTCCGCCGCCTACGGCGGTCAGATCATCATCTTCACCTGCCATCGCCGCGAAGCGCAGATGCTGCGCGCAAGACAGGTGCCGTTTCAGTTGATCGAGATGTAAGATCCTGTCCTGACCGATCCATAATTGTTCAGCGCCTTCCCGGCTGCGAACAAAAATCCACGTTTTCTGCAAAAAATGTCGGCAGTAGATTAAAACTGCCGACATTTTTATATTTATAGGGATTCCGTCTTTCCACAGCACGCAGTCTTTTACGCGTACTTTTCCACAATCGCCCGGAATTCATCCCCATGACCAGCGATCCAGGTCTCCCAGTTCATGTTAGATGCTGCCGCTGCTTTTCCAAGCTCCACGAGAAGCTTCGGAAGATCACGCTCCAGGATCACGGCTCCGGCCTCGCCGAATTTTGCCGCACCGAGTTTATCGCTTCCACCGACGAACATCTTAAACGCAGACTCCGGCTTTCCGTCTACGGTCTTTGCTGCGCCCTGGAAACCGAGCGCCGCCGCCTGATGCGCGGAACAGCTGGACGGACATCCGGAAATACAGATCTTCGGAAGAGCGCCGTCCGGGATTCCTGCCTCTCTGACAGCCGCTACAGCCGCGCTGAGCGCCGCCTGGCTGTCTCTGACGCCCTGCTGGCAGATTGATGCGCCGATACATGCAACACTGTTCTCAAAGGCTGTCTGGGCTCCGTCAGCCGTTGCTGCGAGAACCTTCTTTGCCTCGTCTGCAGTCAGGTTGATGATATAGATCGTCTCATGCGGTGCGATCCGGCACTCTGCATCCGGGATCTCCTTTAAAAGTGCGAGAAGCTCTGCCGGTTTTCCTGCCGGGAGACATCCTCCGATCGGATGATAAGCGACTGCGTAGAGTCCCGGCTGTTTCTGGGCAATGACGCGCTTATCAGAGATTTCTCCGGAACCTTTTTTCGTAACCGTTTTTTCTTCCACATGGAAGTCCAGACCGCCTTTTTCTTTCATTTTCTGCACGTTCTCAAGAAACGCCGTCTTTAATCCGTCAACTCCCAGTGTCTCCTGCATGAAACGGGTGCGGGCTTTCGCGCGGTTCTCATAATTGCCGTGCTGGCAGAATGTCTCGATCATGGCGCGGATATAGTAAAGGATCTCTGTCGCCTGGACATGTTCATCTACGAGGACTCCCATCTTATAGCCGCCGCCGAGTCCGCCGGCGATCCGGAGTGTGAATGTTCCGTCCGGATTTGCCATGAATCCCATATCACGGAATGCACTGTGTACAGAATCGTCAGCGCCGTTGCTGAACGCTCCCTTTAACTTTCTCGGCATGTGGATCTCACCAGCGATGGAAAGCAGATACTCTGCCGCTGCCTCCGCATACGGCTTTACATCGAAAGCTTCCCCTTTCTGTACTCCGGAGAGCGGGCTCATCATGATATTTCTCGGATTGTCTCCGCCGCCGCCCCGGCTGTAGATCTCGGCATCAATTGCTTTTTCCATGAGGACCGGAACCTGCTCCGCCTTTAAATTGTGAAGCTGGACAGTCTCACATGTCGTAAGCTTCATGAGCTCCACACCGTAATCCTTTACCGCCTCTGTGAGGAATTCCAGGCGCTTTTCCGTCAGGTTTCCGCCTGCCATTCTGAGACGCAGCATATGTTTGGAAGGATCCCGCTGCGCATAGCTTCCGAATCCTCCGGAGATTCCCTTGTATGCCTTCCGGTCGATCTCGCCTTTGTCAAATTTTTCAATTGTCTCCACGAAATCATGGATCTGTTCGCGAAACTGTTCTTCCCATTTTTCATTCATCATGATTGTTTTCCTCTTTCCCCTTTTTCCTTTTCCAGGCTGTACGGATTCTTCCGGTGTCTCACCTTCCGGCGGAATCCGCAGAATTTCTACTCTTTCCAGTGCAGATGATGCAGATGTCCTTCCATCGTCATCTTCTCAAACCCGTTCTGTCTGAGCGCCTCATAGAGCACGATCGCCACGGAATTTGAAAGATTTAAGGACCTGATATCTCCCCACATCGGGATCCGGATACAGTTTTCACGGTTCTCCACAAGGATCTCCTCCGGGATCCCGCGGCTCTCCGGTCCGAACATGATATAGGCGTCCGGATCATACGGAACATCCGTGTATACATGTTCGCCTTTGGTGGTCGCCATGTAGATCTTTGCTCCCGGATTCTTCTTTAAGAAATCCTGATAATCACTGTACACCGTCACATCCAGCTTGTCCCAGTAGTCCAGTCCGGCACGGACCAGATGTTTTTCGCTGAGCTTAAATCCCAGCGGCTCGATCAGGTGCAGCTTCGTGTTCGTTGCCACGCAGGTTCGCCCGATATTTCCTGTGTTGGCCGGCATTTCCGGCTCGTATAATACGATGTTCATGTTGTGGTCTCTCCTGTCATATAAAAAGAATGTGCTTCGGCTCGTTATTCGCGTAAACAAGAAATTTCCCGGCCCGACCACCTTCATGATCAAGCCGGGGAAGCTCCGTTTTCCATGACTGTCCGGTATCCGCACAGTCACAATTCTTTTTATTTCTCTTCGTTCAGGTGTCTCTTCACGAAACGCTCCATTCTCTCAAGCGCACGTTTCAGATCATTTAAGGAGTACGCATAGGAGATTCTCAGATATCCCTCTCCGCAGTCGCCGAACGCAGTACCCGGAACAACGGCAACCTTCTCCTCCTCAAGAAGCTTTAAAGCAAACTCATCGGAAGTCATACCGAATTTCTTGATGCTCGGGAATACATAGAACGCGCCCTGCGGCTCATAGCAGTCAAATCCCATATCGCGAAGTGCCTTTACAAGGTAACGTCTTCTCTGGTCATATGCCTCACGCATCTCGATCACATCATGGTCACCGTTTCTCAGCGCCTCAACCGCAGCATACTGGCTTGTTGTCGGCGCACACATGATCGCAAACTGGTGGATCTTTAACATCTGTTTCAGGATGATCTCCGGCGCACATGCATAGCCGAGACGCCATCCGGTCATCGCGAAGGATTTCGAGAAACCGTTGATCAGAACGGTACGCTCCTTCATTCCCGGGAATGCGGCGATCGTGCAGTGCTGTCCCTTGTAGGTAAGCTCGGAGTAGATCTCATCGGAGATAACAAACAGGTCTTTCTCCACGCAGACCTTCGCGATCTCCGCCAGATCTTCCGCCTCCATAATGGAACCGGTCGGGTTGTTCGGGAACGGAAGCACCAGGACTTTCGTCTTCGGTGTGATCTTTTCCAGGAGTTTTTCTTTTGTCAGGCGGAACTTGTCCTTCTCCTCAAGCTGGATCGTAACCGGAACACCGTCCGCCAGGATCGTACACGGAGTGTAGGACACATAGCTCGGCTGCGGGATCAGAACTTCGTCTCCCGGATTTAACATCGCGCGAAGCGCGATATCGATCGCTTCACTTCCGCCGACGGTTACCATGACCTCTTTGTTATAGTCATATTCTACGTCAAAACGTCTCTTTAAATAGTTGCAGATCTCGATCTTCAGATCTTTTAAGCCTGCGTTGGATGTATAGAAGGTACGTCCTTTTTCCAGAGAATAAATGCCCTCTTCACGGATATGCCACGGAGTATCAAAATCCGGCTCGCCGACGCCTAAGGAGATTGCATCTTTCATCTCACTTACAATATCAAAGAATTTACGAATCCCGGACGGCGGGATCGTTACGATTTTATCAGATAACGGGTTTCTCACGGTGTAATCATCATCCTTTCATCCCCCGGCTTCTCATACATGATCGTGCCGTGGTCCTTATATTTCTTGAGTACAAAATGGGTCGCTGTGCTGAGGACGGAATCCATCGGGGACAGTTTTTCAGATACAAACTGAGCGACCTCACGCATGGTCTTTCCTTCGATGATCACGGTGAAATCAAACGCACCGGACATCAGATATACGGAATTCACTTCGCTGTACTGGTAAATACGCTCCGCGATCTTGTCAAATCCCATTCCTCTCTGCGGAGTTACTTTCACTTCGATCAATGCGATCACTTTCTCGTTTCCGGTGTTATCCCAGTTGATCATGGTGTGATATCCACAGATAATATTTTCTTTTTCCATGTCCGCGATCTCATTCGCGACGGCTGCTTCACTCTCGCCCAAAAGGGCGGCCAGATCTTTCAGATCAATTCGGCTGTTCTTTTCAATGATCGCCAAAATTTTTTCACGCATGATAAATCCTCCTTGTTACATATCTGTTCAGTACTTTCACCTGAGAAATCTGCCGCCGGCATTCTCTTATGGGCAGCAGTTTCTTACAAAGTCATAGCAGCGATTACAGGTAAATCCATATTCCGACCGGCTGTCCAGGCAGGAAAGCTTTCTCCCAGTCAGATCACTGTCATACACATTCTCCTGTGATCTTATAGATTTCATCCTGTGCCGGGCGTTCCAGAAATCCTGTTGTTCCGATCCCGGTCATCTTTCTCGCGATACCTTTTTCCACTTTTCCGATCACTGCGGACGGGATCCCCGCCTCGCTTAAGATCCTCACGGCATCCCCACCGTTTTCCACCGCCATCAGAAGGCATTCTCCCGATGCGAGCCGGTATGGATTCAGGTCAAAAAGTTCACAGATCTCGATTGTTTCCTGTGCGACCGGGATTTTCCTCAGTTCAAAGGAAATTCCCTGCTCATACGCTCCTGAGATAGTCCAAAGGGCGGCCAGTATGCCCCCCTCCGAAATTTCTTCCCATTCTCCTGCGCCGCAGGCATCGAACATCTCCGGAGTCAGTTCTAACTTTTTATCTGCCTGCTCCCGGATCCGCTTGACAAACCATTCCGGGAATCGGGCCGATATCTCTTTTTCTTTTGCCGACAGAGCCGCCTTCACACCGTTTTTTCCGATCGTCCCTGCGACTACCAGATCCTGTCCCGGTCTGAAGATCCCCGCTCCGTTGGGTTCGCGCTCAATTTTTCTCATGATTCCGGTCTCTCTTCTATGCGGCCTAAGCCGCGTTCTCACCCATTCCAGGGCCATAATTTTCGCCCGGCTGCAGTCCGGCAGTTTCAGCAGGTGCCTGTGTTTCCGGCGCCTCTGTCTCAACCGGTGCCGGCGCCCCTGTCTCGGTCGGCGCTGCCGTCTCAGTTGGCGCTGCCGTCTCGGTCGGTGCCGGTGCTGCTGTCTCAGCAGCTCCCGTTCCTACACGGTAAACTGTTTTTGACGCATTGTATGTGTCAGAGTTCAACAGGGTACGTTCCTGCAGCTGTCCATCCACATATACGCACTTATATAATTTCGACTTTAATCCCGTATGCCCGGATTCCACTTTCACGCGCTTTCCGGCCGGAAGGCTCGGATCCTGGATCTCCTGGGTTGGTGACGGCACGGTCTGAAGTGTCTCTGACTCAAATGCCAGAGTGCGGTTCGACGGTCTCGTCTCTTTTCCGTAGATCGTGAACGTCAGTGTCTTTCCCTGTGTGTATCCCTCGATATAGATCGGGGTATCATAAGGATTCTTCACCTTCAGATCTTTGTAAGTTCCGGCAATCGCCGCATCCATAGACGGTTTTACATAGCTGACCGACATGGAATGATTCTGGCGCTGAATGATCTCCAGCTCCGCGTATAAAGCCGCGTTGTAGAGAGTTGTAGAGATCTGGCAGACACCGCCGCCGATACTGTCGACAGACCGGCCATTCTCATAAGCAGTCGCCGTCTTATATCCGTTTTCCAGTGTGAACGGATGCATACACTCATACCCGGAAAGAACCTCTCCCGGCATCAGCACATGTCCGTTGATCTTTCCCGAACCTACTGCAAGGTTTGTGGATCGGGAAGCACCGCTGGTCGCAAAGCTCGTGGAAAAAGTTCCGAGAACATCCTTGATCGTTGCAAGATCTTCCTCCGTCACCTTCGGCTTATCCACAGTAACGGACGCCTCCACACGGATCGCGCCTGTGTCCTCACTGTTCAGCGCCTCATTAAGGGCCGCTTTCGTTGCGTCCATATCTACTGTCACACCTTCTTTTGAAGGTGTAATCTCAAACTTTCCATTCTTTCTCGTGATCGCTGCGTCGACAGCATCCGCCACCGCAGAATCACAGTTCGCGGATACGAAAGAAGAGATCTTATCCTGATCCACAGAGAGATCCAGCTCGATCTTCAGCGGATTTACCTCAAGATCTTTCTTTTTCATATACCTTTTTACAAGATTTCCCTTCAGCTCTGTCCCCTGGACCGCTTTCGCCACCTCATCCTGATTATCCCAGGCAACGCCAAGCGTCTTCGCATCGGATTTCGCCTCCGCGCCATTTACCACAAGTGTGATATCCTGATTTAGTTTTTCATTTACATAGCTTTCGATCTGCTTTTCGGCTTCCGCTTCCGTAAGTCCGGAAAGGCTGACGGCTCCAACGGAGACCCCATCCGGGATCCGCTCATCTGCCAGTGTGGAAACCGGGGCGATCCAGACAAGTCCGGCGCTCAGTAACGCCGTCACACCTGCGATCCACACATTTTTTTTCATTCTTTTTTCCTCGCTGATATCTTTCTGCTGCCTGATATATCCCAGGTTTTTTCTCATCATATTAAAAGATAGAAAGAAGGGAACCGAGAATCATCGGCACTACCATTGCAAGTACGACCAGCACGATCACGATGGTAGAGAAAATCTTTCTTGTTTTTTTATTATTCATGTTAAACAAACCATTCACCTCTTCTTGCTTTCCATTCCGGTCCGCATCTCACAGCTCTCATCAGCTGTCATGCCGTTTAATAGTCATTCTTCCAGCGTTCCCGAAATCTATCCCTGTTTTTTCGCATTTTCCGGTATTCTTCCATACTGGAAAATGATCTTGTCGATCATCCGGGAGATTTCATTTCCGGACATGTGATCGATCTCGACAGTTATGTCTATTCTATGATATTTTAGTAAATCCTGCAAGTGTTCTTTTTGCCTTTTAGACGCCGTCCGTTCCTTTTTTGCCTTATATTGCAGCATTTTTGCGGTGAAGAGTTCCGGGCGCTCTTTTCCGAACCTTCTTTTTAATTCCTGGTAGAGATCATGGGCGGCATAAGCGTCGGAAAGCGCACGGTGTGCCGTGTCCTGATGAACGCCAAAATATGCGCAGGCAGCACCCAGATTTTTCTTTTCCGCTCCCGGCATCAGATAGCGGCAGAGCTTCAGCGTATCAACCCCATATTTCTCGAATTTCCGCTTCTGGTTTACCGCAGCCTGAACAAGGAAACCGTAGTCGAAAATGATCTGATGTCCAAGGAGCGGGAGATCTTCCGTGAAGTTTAAGACCTCATCCAGGATCTCATCGATCCCCGGTGCATCCTTCACCATATCATCCGTGATCCCCGTCAGCTCCACGATCCTCTCCGGGATCTCCCGGTGCGGGTTTACCATCGTATGATAGGTGTCCACTGCCTCGCCATCTATCACCTTCACCATACCGATCTCCGTGATCTTTTCATGGCGTGCACCGATCCCTGTCGTCTCAAGATCCAGTGCGACATAAGAATTTATCATTTCATCTGCCATGTCTCTTCTCCATCCTTGTATACAAAACGCACCGCTCCCGCATTCCCAGACAGCGGATCCCGCTTTTTATAATCAAACAGTACAAACGTCCCATCTTCCATATGTTCCAGATGAGCCATTTTCGCCATCTGCCTCGAATCAAAGCCAGCATAATCCGTGAGCCATTTTGGATTTTCTTCCTCCGCCATGAAGAATTCGCGGACTTCCTTTTTGTACGGAGACTGGTCGCTGGCAAAGGACGGACGGCTCTTGATGTTTTCGCGGACATAGAGGTCATACATTAAACTGTCACGGAAGTCCGCTAAGGACGGCTGTCCGGTTTCCGGGACCTTTGCAGCCGTAACATGATCCCGCTCTTCTTCCCTCATATCCTCTTCCAGGAACCGGTACAGGATCTCATACCTGGCCAGTCTGCTGTGGCTGATCCCGGTAAGGCCGTTCTTCTCATAGTATTCCGCCAGATTCACAAAAATCTCCGATGGTCTCTGGAATCTTTTCTCCAGCAGCTTCATCGTCGCCGGGAACTGGCCGCTGTTATAGTAGACCTCGACCATGTCCTCCACGCCTTTCAGACGGATCACATCGCGGTAAGGAAGCCACTTTGTGGAAAGCACTTCATATGGCGGGATTCCCCGGTATTTCAGATCATATGCCGCAACCTGCTCCTCCATGTAGGATCCTTTTAACACCTTTAAGAACCCCATCTGGAGCTGATCCGGACGCATCCGGTAAACGTCGTCAAATGAGCGCATAAACGATTCATAGTTCTCATAGGGAAGTCCCGCGATCAGATCAAGGTGCTGGTGGGTATTCCGGTAATCGTAAACACGGTCCACCGCCCGTTTCAGTTTTACCAGATCCATGTGCCTGTGGATCTCCCGGATCGTGTCCGGATTTGTAGACTGGACACCGATCTCCAGCTGGATCAGACCCGGGCGCATCTTTCCGATCAGTTCCAGCTCCTCCTCGTCAAAGATATCCGCGGAAACCTCGAAGTGGAAGTTCGTGATCCCGTTATCATGCTCCACAAGGTACCGCCAGATCCCCAGCGTGTGTTCTCTTTTGCAGTTGAAGGTGCGGTCCACAAATTTGACCTGTGGGACCTTGTGGTCCAGGAAAAACTGCAGTTCCGGGAGTACCAGATCGAGACTCCGGAAGCGCACCGTCTTATCGATGGAAGAAAGACAGTAACTGCAGGAAAACGGACACCCGCGACTGCTCTCATAGTAGACGATCCTGTTCTCGAATCCTGCCATATCATCATAGTAAAATGGGATCTCATCGAGACTGAGAAGACGCTGCGGACCATGTTCCTCGATCTCGCCGTTTGCTGCGCGATAAGTAATTCCCGGAATCTGACTTAAGTCCAGACGATCTGAATGCGCATTTTCTCCTTCGGCATTCTCCGGCATCCGGGTATTTTCCGCACAGCCGGAAGTTTCCTCCTTTGCCTGTCCCCTAAAGCTTTCACCTGTATATCCGTCCGGTACGGACGTTTTTTCTCTCTGAAGATAAGCACGCACAAGCTCTGTGAACGTCAGCTCGCCTTCCCCGCGCATGATACCGCGAACATCCGGCTCACGCGTCAGCACTTTTTTCGCATCATAGGACACCTCCGGACCGCCAAGCCAGATCTCCGCCTCCGGCAGCACTTTCTTTACGTCCCGGACGATCTCCATGATATAGGAAATGTTCCATATATAGCAGGAAAAGCCGATAAAATCCGGCTTTCTCCTGTAGATATCCTGTAAAATTAAATCCATCTGATGGTTGATGGTATATTCTCCGATCTCGATATCCGCTCCCGGGATCTTTGTCCGCGCAAACGCGCGCAGGCTGTATACACCAGGATTTGAGTGGATATATTTGGCATTGATCGCCGCCAGCAAAAATTTCATTGATTCCTCCGTTATACCCGGTACTCAATCTTGCGTCCTGTCGGGTTATACTGATAATACCGCACGCCAGCCGCATTTAACATTCTCTTGGACGCCCGTGTGGACGCATCGTTCGCGTACTTGTCGCTCTCGTAAACGATCGTCTGGATACCGGCCTGGATGATCGCTTTCGCACACTCATTGCACGGGAACAGGGTCACATAGAGTTTGCTTCCTTCCAGACTGCCGCCGCGGTAATTTAAGATCGCGTTCAGCTCACTGTGTGTCACATAGAAATACTTTCTGTTGTACGGGTCCTCATCCATCTTATCCCACGGGAATTCATCATCGGAACAGCCTTTCGGAAATCCGTTGTAGCCCATGGACAGGATCTTATTGTCCTGACTCACGATGCAGGCACCTACCTGCGTATTCGGATCTTTGGATCGCATTGCGGAAAGCTTCGCAACTCCCATGAAATATTCGTCCCAGGTAATATATCCGTCTCTCTTCTCTGACATGGTTTCTCCTCCATCTCTGTGATGATCTGTTATTGTATCACGATGTAACTGTTCCATGGATTTTTACACATTTATAATATGATATCCTGCTGCCTTGCACAGGCGGTTCATGATCGCCTGGCCAAGCTGGTCCTTGGAAAAGCTCTCTGAGAAGATGCAGTCTACCTTGCGCGCATCAAAGTCACGCAGCACCGCAAACAGGTTGTGGGCAACTGTCTCCTCATGTTCTCTGCTTCCGATCACCTCAAGATTTCCATCCGGATACAGATCCCGGCTCTCCTCGGTGCAGATGATGCCGACTTTCTTTCCCTCGGCCTCCGCCTTCTTTGTCTGCTCATTGATATAAGCCACGACCTTGTCCATATCGCCCTCGACCAGCGTCATGTCCGCCTTCGGGGCATAATGGCGATACTTCATTCCCGGCGCTTTCGGCTTAATATCTCCGCTCACCGGTCCCAGGATCACCGGATCGATATCAACCTGCCCCAGTGTCTCACGGAGCATCTCGATCGTGATCGCCCCCGGTCTTAAAAGTGTCGGAACTTCACTCGACACATCCACGATCGTGGACTCCACGCCGATCCCAACGGCACCGCCGTCGATCACCATCTCGATCTTTCCGTCCATATCTTCGATGACATGTTCCGCCTTTGTCGGGCTCGGTCTTCCGGATGTATTGGCACTCGGCGCCGCGACCGGAACTCCCGCCAGATGGATCAGGCAGTTTGCCACCGGGTCAGACGGCATGCGGACCGCAACGGTGTCAAGACCACCGGTCGTTCCGTAAGGCACAATGTCTTTTTTCGGAAAGATCATGGTCAGCGGGCCCGGCCAGTATTTTTCCGCCAGTTTCCGCCCGGCTTCCGGAATTTCCTTTACGATCGCCGGGAGTTCCTCCATACAGGAAATATGGGCGATCAGCGGATTGTCGGATGGACGTCCTTTTGCCGCATAGATTTTCTTTGCCGCTTCCTCATTTAACGCATTCGCGCCGAGACCGTAAACAGTCTCGGTCGGAAATGCCACAAGGCCGCCGTTTCTTAAGATCTCTGCCGCCTCCAGAAGCCCCGGATTTTTTTCCAGCGCTTCTCTTGTCTTTTCTTCTTCTCTGATGCGAACTACTTTTGTATTCATATTATGCACTCTCGATTCTCTTATCAATAATGTTTGGAGCCGGAGTCTCTTTCCCCACGCTCTCAGAACTGCCCTGCGCCTTGAAATTCGCAGTATTTCTGCATGATCCCAGTTTTTTCTAATGATAAAGGTGCTGCACAAAACGCAGCACCTTACTTTGTTTAATTGCGTATTCAGTTTAGCACATGGATGTTATGGTTGCAACAGATTTCCGGCGGATTTACTGGCTCTCCGTCAATCTTTCCGTTACAGTACACGGGCACTCCATGCCCGCGCACTGTAACAGGGTTTTGCCGATGCTTCGCATTCCAAATCGGCAAAATCCGCGACCATAACGGTATCATACGGAATTTTCAGTTCAGAAAATTCCTATCCGTGAAAAGTAACATCCTTCCATCTTCTTATCTCTTTCAGTCCGGAAAGGATCGACTCCACAAAACTGTCGTAGATCTGATTGCCTTTCTCTGCCGTTGCCCCGCTCGGGTCTCCGCCGATCCCGATCGGCTTTCCATCCTCGGTTTCCCACTCTTCCGATACCCAGCCGAGTGTGATCGGTCCGTAAACAGTGAACGTCTTGTTTCCCATAAATTTCTTCGGGATCCCCGCCTCAGAGGTCTCCAGTTTTACCGTCTCCGGCCGTTCCGCGAGGACCATTGATGTCTCCATCTCTCCTCCATGGAAATCCCAGACATTTCCAGGTGTCACAGTATCTTTCACCGCCTGATTGCCAAAAAATGCACCGCAGTTGATGATAAATACGGCAATTCCAAGCTCACTTCGAAGTTCTCTGCTCAGCACCTGGATGATCGGAGAATTTCCGCCGTGGCAGTTTAAGATCGCGATCTTTTTAAAACCATGATGAGCCAGCCCTTTGCAGATGTCATACAAAACGTGGTAGAATGTGTCCGGTTTCAATGTCACGGAGCCGCAGAAATTGATGTGTTCCGTGCTGAGTCCCACCGGAATCAGCGGGAAAATGAGCATCGGATAGTCCGGGATCTCCCGGTCCAGCGCTTCCTTGATCCGTCTCGCTGTTCCCTCTGCAATGATCTCGTCCGTGCCAAGCGGACACTGGTTTCCATGCTGCTCCAATGCCCCTACCGGGATCATGACTACCGTCTCATCTTTATCGACCTGTTCCATTTCCAGTCTTGTCAGTTCATTATAGTACCTTACCATTGTTTTTTCTCCATTCAGTGCCTTCAAACCAATGTTTTCTTACAGTCAGCGCAGTAAATGCGCAGACCTACTGAATCGTTTCAGTTTTCTTCTCTCTGTGGATCCCGGAATGAATGATCGCACTGACATGCTTGTATACAAGCGCCGTCACGATCGCATTCAGTCCGCATTTTACAATGTTAAACGGGATGATTGCGAAAAGAGCGAATGTGTAAAGGTTTGTGATCGCCGGGTTGATCTTTGTTCCCATCGCGATGATATTCTCGATTCCGCCGAAAGCAACTTTTGCGTAGAACGGAAGAGTGATCGCACAGTTTACAAATACTGCAAAACAACTATAGCAATCCCCGTAAATAATGCATATTGATCAAGAGACTTGATAGTTACTATTCACACTCCACTATCCCGCGAGGTGTTTTGGCATGGATATGCCAAAATCCCGAGACATACAAGCCAAAATTCCATTGCCACAGGCAATCTGGAATGAATTTTGGCAACGTTACTGAGAACGGAGTGAACAGTAACATGAAAAGGTTATTCAGGCAGAATAAAAAGCTTGACATTTGACAGGAAGTATAATACTATAATGAATAGAAAACGAACATAAGTTCTTAAAGGGCTGAAGGAGATTAAAATAAATGATAAATGAAGAAAAGCAGAAAGCACTGGAAGCAGCGCTTGGACAGATTGAGAAACATTACGGGAAAGGATCAGTCATGAAACTCGGGGAATCCGGAGCAAATATGCAGGTGGAGACAGTCCCTACCGGATCTTTAAGTCTTGATATTGCACTTGGAGTAGGTGGTGTTCCCAAGGGACGTATCATCGAGATTTACGGACCGGAATCCAGCGGTAAGACAACCGTTGCACTTCACATGGTTGCGGAAGTGCAGAAACGAGGCGGGATTGCCGGATTTATTGATGCAGAACATGCTCTGGATCCTGTCTATGCAAAGAATATCGGTGTAGATATCGATAACCTGTACATATCACAACCGGACAATGGAGAACAGGCACTTGAGATCACAGAGACGATGGTGCGTTCCGGAGCTGTGGATATTGTGATCGTTGACTCGGTTGCCGCACTTGTACCGAAGGCGGAGATTGATGGAGATATGGGTGACAGCCATGTAGGTCTTCAGGCCAGACTGATGTCACAGGCTCTCCGTAAACTTACAGCAGTGATCAGTAAATCTAATTGTGTAGTTATCTTTATCAATCAGCTGCGTGAGAAGGTTGGAGTTATGTTTGGAAACCCTGAGACAACGACAGGTGGGCGTGCTCTGAAATTTTATTCATCTATCCGCATGGATGTCCGCAGAGTAGAGACATTGAAACAGGGCGGTGAGATGGTGGGAAACCACACCAGAATCAAAGTTGTGAAGAATAAGGTGGCTCCGCCGTTTAAACAGGCAGAATTTGATATTATGTTCGGAACCGGCATTTCCAAAGAGGGAGATATTCTTGATCTGGCAGCGGAATGCGGAATTGTAAATAAGAGCGGTGCATGGTACGCATATAACGGAGATAAGATCGGACAGGGACGTGAAAATGCGAAGATTTTCCTGAAAGAGCATACAGATATCTGTGATGAGATTGAGAAGCAAGTCAGAATCCATTATCATCTTCTTCCGGATGAAGAAGGACAGGCCAAAGAGCCGGTGCCGGCAACAGGTGATGCACCGGATGCTTCTGAGGAGTGATCATGGGGAATTCATCCGGAGATCTGAGAGAATTTCTCAGGAATGCAGAGGCTTTAAAGAGACAGACTGTACAGAAACAACAGAAAAATTTAACGGAAGAACCTGAAGAATACAGAGACGCAAGGCGTAAAGCCATGCGTCTCTTAGAACATATGGATCGGACGGAGAAGGGATTGAGAGAGAAATTGCGCCAGGCGGGATTTACCAGTCAGGCGGTTGATCATGCTCTGACATATGTTGAAGCCTATGGATATATAGATGATGAACGATATGCCAGAACTTATATTGCATACAGAATGGATATAAAGAGCCGGCAGAAGATCATCCGGGAACTTATGGGAAAGGGAATAGACAGGAAAACAGCGATAAATGCATGGGAGGAAGAGGCTGCCTTAAATATGCCTGATGAAAAAGAAATCCTCTATCGAACCATAGAAAAGAAATATCCGCCGGATACTGAGCTGGATGAGAAAAAAATGCGTCGGCTCTATGGTTATCTTGTGAGAAGAGGATTTGGATATTCAGACATTGCAGATACTCTTGAGAATATGAATATCAGACTTGTACATACATATTCGGATGAATTATAGTATACTCCATTGTATGTATATTGCAAAATATATTACTGAGAACAGAACGAACAGTAATTAAATATAGGAAAAATATTCAAACAATTATCCTGAAAAACTTGACATAAGTATGAAAAAAAGATAAACTTGTATTGTTGTATTTGTACAATGAAAACTAAATAAGGAGGTGCTCCTGTGACAACAACAATTATTGTTGCAATTGTCGCTGTGGTAGTCGCGCTACTTATTGCAGTTCCTGTTACTTGCAAAGTCGCTGTGAACAATAAAATCCAGAAGGATGCCGAGATTGTTGGGACAGCAGAAGACAAAGCAAGAAGCATCATAGATGAAGCTCTGAAAACAGCTGAGACTAAAAAAAGAGAAGCTTTATTGGAAGTGAAGGAAGAATCTCTCCGTACAAAAAATGAACTGGAGAAAGAAACCAAGGAACGAAGAAACGAACTGCAGAAATATGAAAATCGTGTATTAGCAAAAGAATCCGCGGTTGACAAGAAAGCAGATGCAGTTGAGAAGCGTGAAGCGGAATGCACAGCGAGAGCAGCTGAGGTGCAGAAAAAAGAAAAACGGGTAGAAGAACTTGAGCAAAAAGGAGTACAGGAACTGGAACGAGTTTCAGGTCTGACCTCCGAACAGGCAAAAGAAGAATTACTCAGATCCGTTGAAGATGATGTAAAAGTGGATGTAGCCAGACTTTACAGGGAATTGGAAAGCAGGGCAAAGGAAGAAGCTGGTAAGAAGGCTAAGGAATATGTTGTCAATGCCATCCAGAAATGTGCAGTTGACCATGTAGCTGAAACTACCATTTCGGTTGTTCAGCTTCCGAGCGATGAGAT
>ERZ779895.1794-NODE-1794-length-21430-cov-6.226901_pt1 | contig 21430 bp, 16 predicted proteins | sample MGYA00511093_ERZ779895 | MGnify/ENA primary metagenome ERZ779895 (study PRJEB29588, sample SAMEA2142970) | human gut metagenome | biome: human gut; feature: human-associated habitat; material: faeces | place: Denmark | collected 2008/2010 ... | reverse complement strand
TTTATAAAAATTAATATAAAATTATTCAGATAATTAAAAATATAAATAAAGGATGATTTACAATGCCAAAAATTAGAAAAGCCGTTATTCCCGCCGCAGGCTTAGGAACTCGCTTCTTGCCCGCGACTAAAGCCTGCCCTAAGGAAATGCTGCCCATTGTGGATAAGCCTACGATCCAATATATTATCGAGGAAGCGTTAGCCAGCGGTATTACTGAAATCTTAATCGTTACCAGCAGAACTAAACGCGCTATTGAGGATCATTTTGACAGAAGTTCGGAACTGGAAGCCAATTTAGCGGAACATAATAAGGATGAGCTGCTGCAGCTGGTGCAGGAGATAGCGGATATTGATATCCATTTTATCCGGCAGAAGGAGGCCAAGAGCTTAGGTCATGCTATTTTATGCGCCAAAGCCTTTGTTGGCAGCGAGCCCTTTGCCGTGCTTTTGGGCGATGATGTCGTTTACAATGACGATTATCCCTGCCTGAAGCAGCTGATAGATGTGTATGCTGCGGTTGGCGGCAGCGTTCTGGGCTGTCAGACTGTGCCGCAGGAAAAGGTTTCTGCTTACGGCATTGTGGACAGTGTGCGGACTGACAAGGAACGTATTTTCCGTGTTAAAGATATGGTAGAAAAGCCTGCGGTAAATGAAGCTCCCAGTCGTTTAGCCGTGTTGGGACGATATATTATTACGCCGGAGATTTTTACTATTTTGGAAAACACAGCGCCGGGCCGCGGCGGCGAGATTCAACTGACAGACGCTTTGAAGGTTTTGGCGCAGCGGCAGGCTATGTACGCTTATGATTTTGTAGGCAGCCGCTACGATGTGGGCGATAAGCAGGGCTATTTGGAGGCTATGGTAGAGTACGCCATGCGCCGGGAGGATTTAAAGGATAAGTTTTTGGCGTATTTGCAGGGGATAGTGAAATAAAAAGGACGGCCTGCGCCGTCCTTTAAGGTACTTAATTTATTTATCACGATAGTGCGAACCGCATTGAGCTATTTCGATATTGTCGTTATTTATTCTAAAAACAATCCTGTTTTTACTGTCAATTCGCACGCTGTAAAATCCCGATAAGTCTCCCTTTAGCGGCTCTGCTTTGCCTGTGCATTGGTAGCCATTTCTAGAGATATCTTTAAGAAGATTATTGATTTTTTTGAGCGTTTTCTTATCTTGATTTTGCCAATAAATATAGTCTTCCCAAGCCTGGTCGTGCCATATTTTTGGCATTATTCCACCTCCATTAATTCGTGTTCAGTTAGATTACGGCCTGCCTTAATATCGTCGATAGCATGCTTTAATCGAGCCATATTTTCTGCACAGAAAAATGGATCTGCCGTAATTTCAAAAGGAATTCGTTGTTCTTTGGTTACTTTGGTAGCAAATAATATGAAAGCTGACGAAAGCGATAATCCCATATTTTTACAAGTCGTTTCCATATTCTTTTTTAGCTCTGCATCCATACGGAAGCTAATCATAGCTTGAGCCATAGTGTAACACCTTCTTTCTTAATTTATATTATAGCATAGATGTCCAACAAATTCTATCAAAATAAATCATTTTTTGCATAAGCGATTTGTTTTGATGCTAAAACGTAGTGCTTTGTAAATTAAATGAAGAACTGCAAAAAGTTGGCAGTGCATATCTGAAGCTTTGTGCGATATAAGATGCGTTAAAAGAAAGGTAATTATGCATACTTTGCAACAGATCATTCGCAAACTACAATTAAATAATAAACTGGCGGTTCTGCGTACTTGCGGCAGCGACTACCAAAAGGCCTTGCTGCGTGAGCTGACGGCAGAGTATAACCTGGTGGATTGCTCTTTGCCCGGCGTGCGGTTGCAGGCGGAGCAAAATCCCGGGCTTTTTGTGCAGGGCTTGCCGCTGCCTGCTTATCTTGCTAATGTGCAGCATGTGTCATTTTTACTGCCTTGTTTATTGGAAGAGAATTTTCCGGTTGCCAGGCTGATAGCCGGCTGTACCCAAAGCGCTGCTTTGCAGGAGGAGCTGCCTGATAATGCTTTTGGCAGAATCGCTTGGCTGGATTTACCTTTAGCAAATAGCGGGGCGGATAGCTTGCCTTTTGTGCCGGGAGAAAAGTATTTGCAGAGAATAGGGCAGCGGCAGCCGCGGCAGGATATGCTTGCGGCTATTATGCGCGGCAATTTATTTGCTGTGGATGGCAAGGAAGCGATGGCAGCTTATGTGCGGCGGATATTGCAGCAAAGCATTATGAAGCTGACACCGGCGCGGGACGAGCTGAAATTCTTTCGCTTTTTATGCGCTGCTGCCGGTATGGCCGGCGGCGTAGTAAATTATGCCGTACTGTCGGACGGCGTGGGTATCAGTTCGCCTACGGCCAAGCAATGGCTGAAGCTTTTGGCTGGAGCAGGCGTGATTTATTTGCTGCCGTCTATAGAGCAATTGGCTGGCAAGCGTTTGGTAAAGGCGCCGAAGCTGTATTTCAGGGATACTGGCGTGGCGGCTCATCTTTTGCAGCTGCGCGATGCGGGGGCGTTGCTTTCCAGCCTGTATTTTAAGGGGTTGTATGAAAATTATGTGCTGAACCTGCTGCGGGAAAGCTATTTGCAGCAGGGGATAATGCCGGATATGAAATTTTACCGTGACTCCAACCGCAAGGAGGTCAGCGTTATTTTGCGGCTGGATAGAGTGATTTATCCTATGCTGATTTGCCATGGGCCGTTTAACGTGCGTAAGGTTGGTAAGCTGTTTGCCGCTTTGCAGCCCTATGCGCAGGAATGCGGCTGCGGGCAGGGAGTTGGCTGCGTGCTGACTTTAGGCGGAGAGTGCCGTGAGCTGACGGAAGAAATATGGCAGGTTAATACAGAGCAATTATAGATTTAAAGCGAAGCCGCTTTTAATAGCTGGCTTCGCTTTTTGCTGCTATTTAAAATTATTGGCCTCCTTTGTTGTAATACAAATGGCACGTAGTTGTCAAAAAACAGACTGATTTACTTTTACTGCCTGTGCTTTTATGCTATAATTGGAGAGCGAAAAATTCTTTTATGGATAAATATTGAAGTATAATTGAGGTAAAACTATGCAGATTATCATTTCTCCTGCCAAGCAGATGCAGGTGGATACTGACGCCTGCTCCTGCAATGTGCCGCAGTTTTTGGAGCGCACCAAGCTTTTGTTGGCCGCTATGCGGCAGATGAGCCTGCCGGAGCTGCAAAAGCTGTGGGTCTGCAACGACGCTTTGGCGCAGCAGAATTACGAGCGCATTAAGAATATGCAGCTGGAGCGTAATCTTACGCCCGCAGTTCTGGCCTATGTAGGACTGCAGTATACGCACATGGGGCCGCGGGTGCTGGAGTGGGACGCCTGGGAGTATGTGTGTAAGCACTTGCGCATTTTATCCGGTTTTTACGGCTTATTAAAGGCTGCGGACGGTGTGGTTCCGTACCGTTTGGAAATGCAGGCCAAGCTGGCGGCGGCTGGCAGTAAAAATCTGTACCAGTTTTGGGGACGCAGCCTTTACGACGCGCTGACGGCAGAGGATAAGGTGCTTTTGAATTTGGCGTCCAAGGAATACAGTAAGGCAGTAGAGCCTTATCTGACGGACGATGTGCGCTTTGTCACCTGCATTTTTGGCTGCGCTAAGCTTGACGGCGGCTACAGAGTGAAGGCAACGGAGGCCAAAATGGCGCGGGGCAGTATGGTGCGCTGGTGCGCCGGGCATAACGCCCAAAGTCCGGAGGAGGTACAAGCCTTTGATACCTATGGCTACCGCTACCGGCCGGAGCTTTCATCCGCTAACGAATTTGTTTTTGTGAAGTAAGAGGGGGAACTATGGAATTATTATTGCAGTTCGCGTTGCTGACGTTGGGTTTTGTGCTTTTAGGCAAGGGCGCCGATTGGTTTGTAGAGGGTGCGGCGGGCATCGCTACCCGCTTTGGCATACCGCAGCTGGTGGTGGGGCTGACCATCGTCGCCATGGGAACCAGCGCGCCGGAGGCTGCCGTAAGTATCGCCGCGGCTATTAAGGGCAGCGCGGATATTACCATCGGCAATATTGTAGGCAGCAACATTATGAATATCCTGATTATTTTGGGTCTGGCGGCGGTGATTACGCCTCTGGCTGTGGCTCGATCGACCGTGCGGGTGGAGCTGCCCTTTGTGATTGCCATTACCGTCCTTTTGCTGTATCAGGGCGTGGACGGTACCATTTCTCTGGCCGACGGCATGGTGCTGTGCCTGGCCTTTGCCGTTTATCTTATTTATCTTTATACTATGGCTGTTAAAAATAAGGTGGACGACGATTTGCAGGAATACGGCTATTCCTTGCAGCGCTGCTTGCTGGCAACGGCGGGCGGCCTTGTGGTAATTATTGCCGGCAGTAATCTGACCGTCAACGCCGCGAGCGCTATTGCCGCTTACGCTGGGCTCAGCGAACGCTTTATCGGACTGACCATCGTGGCGCTGGGAACCAGCCTGCCGGAGCTGGTTACCTCGGTGACGGCGGCGCGCCGGGGCAATGCGGATATCGCCATCGGCAATATTGTGGGCAGCAATATCTTTAATATACTGTTTGTCGTCGGCTTGTCGGCGCTGATTATCGATATACCCTTTGCAGCCGCGTTTCAGTTCGACTCTTATGTTGCCATCGGCACGGCAGCGCTGCTGTGGCTGTGCGTGCTGCCTAAGTACCGCCTGAACCGGTGGTGCGGGGCGCTGATGCTGGCGTGCTATGCCGTATATTTATGGCGTATTTTGTAAAAAGCTGTAAATAATGTACATTTTTTAGCGCTTTTGCTGAAAAATAGCTTGTACAGTGGCCTTTTTTATGATAAAATATTTCGAGTGTAAAAATACACACGCAGGATAATTTGCCCGCTGTCTGCGTCAGCCGCGCAGTTATGGGTAAAAATGCGTCTCTGCGGAGGAAAAAACAGGAGGAAACAAAAAATGGCTATTATCTCTATGAAACAATTACTTGAAGCTGGTGTTCATTTTGGTCACCAAACCCGTCGCTGGAACCCTAAAATGGCTCCGTACATCTTTACCGAGCGCAATGGTATCTACATCATTGACCTGCAAAAGACCGTAAAGAAGGTTGACGAAGCTTACAACTTCATCCGTGAGGTTGCCGCTGCCGGTGAAAGCATTCTGTTCGTTGGCACCAAAAAACAAGCTCAAGAGGCTATGAAAGAAGAAGCTACCCGCTGCAACATGTTCTATGTAAACGAGCGTTGGCTGGGCGGCATGCTGACCAACTTCAAAACCATCCAAACCCGTATTGCTCGCCTGCGCAAGCTGGAAGCTATGGAAGCTGACGGTACCTTCGACGTTCTGCCGAAGAAAGAAGTTATCGGTCTGAAACATGAAATGGAAAAGCTGACCAAATACTTGGGCGGTATTAAAGATATGAAGAAGCTGCCGGGCGCAATGTTCATCGTTGACCCCCGCAAAGAGCACATTGCCGTATTGGAAGCTCACAAGCTGAACATTCCTATCGTGGCAACTGTTGACACCAACTGCGACCCCGACGAAATCGATCACGTAATCCCTGCAAACGACGACGCTATCCGCGCTGTTAAGCTGTTGACCGCAAAAATGGCTGACGCTGTTCTGGAAGGCCGTCAAGGTATGCAGACCGAAGAAGCTGCAGCTGAAGAAGAAGTTGCTGCTGAAGACGCTGAATAATTTAAACTTTATAATTTGAGGAGGATTTACTAATGGCTCAAATTACTGCTGCATTGGTTAAAGAACTGCGCGAACGTACCGGCGCAGGCATGATGGACTGCAAAAAGGCTCTGACCGCTGTTGAAGGCGATATGGATAAGGCTATCGACTTCCTGCGTGAAAAAGGCCTGGCTGCTGCCGCTAAAAAAGCAGGCCGCATCGCTGCTGAAGGCGTTGTTGGCTACTGCCTGAGCGAAGACGGCAAGGTTGGCACCATTGTTGAGGTTAACTGCGAAACCGACTTCGTTGCTAAAACCGATAATTTCAAAGAGCTGGTTTCCAAGATTGCAGCTCATATCGTAGCTACTAAACCGGCTGATATCGACGCTCTGCTGGCTTCCGAGATCGAAGGCCAAACCGTTGCCGACCTGGTAACTGCAAGCATCGCTAAGATTGGCGAAAAGATTAACGTTCGCCGTTTCGCTCTGTACGAAGCTCCCGAAGGCCTGGTTGCCGCTTATATCCACGGCGGCGGCAAAATCGGCGTTCTGGTAGAAATGAAGGGCGGCAGCGCCGAGCTGGGCAAGGATATCGCTATGCAGGTTGCCGCTGCTAACCCCAGCTATCTGGAGCGCACTCAGGTTCCTGCTGCTGAGCTGGAGCATGAAAAAGAAGTTTTGGCTGAACAAGCTAAAAACGAAGGCAAACCGGAAAAAATCATCGAGAAGATGGTTATGGGCCGCATCAACAAATATTACAAGGAAGTTTGCCTGGTTGACCAGGACTTCGTTAAGGATCCTGAGCAAACCATCAGCAAGCTGCTGAAAGCTAACAATGCCGAGGTTCTGGCATTTGCGCGCTTCCAGCTGGGCGAAGGCATCGAAAAGAAACAAGAGGATTTCGCTGCTGAAGTTATGTCCCAAATCAAAGGCTAATAGCTTTTGCTAATACTGACCTGCATTCTTCGGAGTGCAGGTCTTTTTGTTGTATAAGAAAAGCCGAAGGCCGGCAGTTTTGCCAGCTTTCGGCAATTTCGGCCAGCTCGCCGCTCGCGCTGTCAAAGACGGGGTTGTCGATGAGCACCTGCATAGCGGTCTGCGCTTCGTCCGGAGTTACGTCCTCGTATAATGAAATGAATAAAGCTGAATTTGATAAAATGATGAGTTTGGGCTATGCTGATCTTCTTGCAGGGAGGCATGAAGATGCAGATACGTATAGCCGTGGATAAAGGTCGCCGTAATAACATTCCGCTGCTTAGGCGTCATTTGGATAAGCTGGATATGGGGCTGGACGAGTTCTTTAGCGAAGTATGCCGGGTGCGAAGGGCATTGAAGAACCTGGAGGGGAAATAATAATAGTGTAAGTCTTGCGGGGGGGTACAGAGGTGATATAATATTAGCATGGAGACGTGCGGAGTCTTGAATATGCTTGGCAAGATATGGTGATGGTTATGGCGGTTGAAAGATCTTCGGAACAATTGAAGTTCCTTAATTTTTGCGCTTCTAAGCATACAGTGCAAATTAAAACTCTGGCCCATTATATAGTCCGATTAAATAATTTCTTCTTAGATAAGAAGATTATAAAGCAAGGCGTTTTTTCTGAGCAAGACCTAGAGGCGTTAAAAGCGTTGAAGAAAAATGATAATTGGAAAGCGTTGTTGGGCGAAGCGTTTACAGGCGGGTCGCTGCTTTTGGCAAGCCTATATTTTTTCTATTTATTAGAGTACTTGGAAGCCGGAACTATGCGAGAGCCTGTTGCTGGAGAAGTCCAGGAAAAACCGCAAGCAGAAAATGTAAGCGCATCGGACGGCAAGCCTTCTACAGCGCCCGTTGAAAGCGTTATTGACGAGGAAAAAGAAACGGCTGCGATTGATGACGCAGGCGAATCTACCGAAGAACAGCCTGAGAAAATAGTTGAACCTCCTCTCGTTTATGCTGTTCGTGATAAAGAAGCAGACGCTGAAGATGCAGGCATTAAAGCTTTACCACCAGACGAGAGCGTTTTAGGCGGCGACAAAGAAGCATTTTACTTTGTTGATTTTACCAAGATAGCTGATTTGACATATACAAGACCCATGCGATTTTCATATTTTGGTAAAGAAAAAGCGTGTGGTAAATCGTGGACTGACTTGTTCGTGAATTTTATGACCGTTATGGTGAGCGAGTATCCTGATATGTTTACAGCAGGGATGTCTTTTTCAAAAATTGGTAAACGCACCGAACTTTTGAAAAAAAGCGATGCTCATCTGATGATTGCTCCTAAAAGCATTCCTGAAAGCGATTATGTGTTGGAAACGAATTGCAGCGCAAAGAATATAGTTGCCAAAATTAAGTATATACTCGACCTTTGCCATGTGGGTGAGGAGAACATTGTAATCGGTTACGAAAGAAAGGCGCATTCTTCTGCGGCAGTAAGTAATAGAGAAAATGTTTCTGCCCAACAAGCAGAGCCAGCTTTTAAAAATGAAGAGTACATTTCTACACAAAAGGAAGAGCCTGCTTTCATAAACGAGGAATATGCTTCTGTGCTGCAAGAACGCTTCTCAAAGGGCTTCCGCATGGAATCTTCCTTGGAGATTAGAAAATTCAGGCGCTATTATGCCGCGCAGTTTGGCAAGGAGCTGGCTGATTCTGATGAGTTAATCACGCGGAATATCAAGCGGCTGTGCATTTTATATGCAGGAAAAGCTTTCTTGCCCGCTGTTATGCTGAGCGAGGAGCTAAAAGAAAAATTGCTGCATTACATTGAAGAAAGCTTTGCCAGCGGGAAAAAAGTAATTTACTTTCAGGCGTTGTACAATCATTTTGCGCAAGACTTTCTGGATTATCCTATCCATGATGCCGATATGCTGCGGATATATCTTGAGCATTTACACATTGACGGCGTCTTTATAAAGTGTGACTTTATTTCTAAGGAAAGATACGTAGTCGTAGACCCGGTTGCAGAAATCCGCCAATGCTTGCAGGAGTACGCGCGGCCTGTGGAATATGAGGAAGTATTCGCAGCTTTGCCGCATATACCCCAAAGCAATATTAAATATATACTGAACGGCAATAGAGAATTTGTCAATAACGGCGGCGGGGCCTATTTCCATGAAAGCTCGCTTATGCTTTCCCATGAAGAATTAGAGAATATAGCCGCTATTATCGACTACTATATTCAGGATAAGGAATTCATGGGAGGCAACGAGCTGTACGAAGCAGTTAAGGCGAAGTACCCTGACATAATCGACAATAACGCTATCTATTCTGTTAATGGCTTCAGGGATGCGTTGAAGTATAAGCTTGGCGAGCGTTTTTATTTTAAAGGCAATGTTATTAGCCGTTACGGTAAGCCTTTGTCCATGACGGACGTGTTCGCTAATTATGCAAAACGTCACGATAGCTTTACGCTGACGGAGCTGCAGGCGTTAGCGGGAGAATTGGCTACGGGAATATATTTTGAGCCTGTTTACGAGAATAGCCTGCGTATCAGCCGGGAGCAATTTGTCGCCAAGAGCCGCGCCCACTTTTTGGTGGACGAAACGGACGCTGCGCTCGACCGCATTTGCGCGGGCGATTACATCGCTATTAAGGAAATTACGAACTTTGGCATGTTCCCCTACGCCGGATTTGCGTGGAATAGTTTTTTGCTGGAGCATTATGCGGCATTTTACAGCCATAAGTATAAGCTGCTGCACTGCGGTAGCTTTAATGCGAAAACGTGCGTGGGCGTTATTGTTAAAAAGAGTGCGGGGATAGACGCTTTCGATGATTTGGTCGTTGATTTATTAATGCATACGGATATCGAACTGAATAAAGCTTCTGTACTGCAATATTTGAGCGATATCGGTTACATTGCCCAACGTAAATATTCTAATATAGAAGCGCTCATCATCAAAGCCAACGCGCAAAGAAACAGGAAGGACACTGATTAAAATGTACTCATACAGTTGGGACGCTGCAACAGGCGGCTTGCTGCTGAACAGCTCGCCGCTTGCGTTTAGCAAGGAACCGCGTCCCGTTTATTATAAAGAGCTCGATGTTTTGGGGTTCGATAAGCATTGGCAGTATGCTAAGAGCGATGCCTACCCGTATATGTGGGCGGAAGCCAATAATTATTTTTACCGGGGAAGGCTGGTGGCCAAAACCAAGGGCGGCAGTATGTGTACCGCGCCGGAGATTATTCTTATTGACGAGCCTGAACCGGACGGAGCGCCCCTGCGCTTTGTCGATATTCCGGCCATGGTGGAAAAAAACCGCGATATTCTGGAAAAGCTGGCGTCGGAGACGATAAGAAAGATTTATAACATTTACGTCGAGTATATGAATAAAGTAGACGTTTTCTATGTCGCGTTCAGCGGCGGCAAGGACAGCATTGTAACGCTGGATTTAGTGCAGCGCGCCTTGCCGCATAATAAATTTAAAGTCCTTTTTGGTGATACTGGGATGGAGTTCCCGGATACGTATAAAGCAGTTGAAGCTGTAGAACAGCAATGTATTGAAAATAATGTAGAGTTTCTTCAGGCTAAGTCTGATTATAGCCCTGCATTTACTTGGAAAAAATTCGGCCCGCCGGCTACGGTCACGAGATGGTGCTGTAGTGTGCATAAGACTGCGCCGCAAGTACTGAAATTAAGAGAATATACTGGTTTGCATGATTTTATCGGTATGGCGTTTATCGGTATCAGGGCTAGCGAAAGCCTGTCGAGAAGCGAATATGATTATATCAGCCTTGGGGAAAAGCATAAAGGGCAATATAGTTGCAATCCCATATTGGAGTGGAATTCTGCCGAGTTGTATTTGTATATCTTTATGCAAGACTTATACATGAACGAAGCATATAAAAAAGGCAATCGTCGGGTGGGCTGCCTGGTTTGTCCTCGTGCAGCAGAAAGAAATGATTATATGAGTAGAGAATTGTATTCTGAAGAATACGATTCTCTTATTGGGACAGTACGTGATTTATATAAAAAATCATTTTCTTCTACGGAACAGTTGGATGAGTTTATCGCAAACGGCGGTTGGAAGGCTCGTAAAAATGGGCGAGATATTTCGATTGAATTGAATTATTCAGAGCAAATGGAAAATGGCAGACCGACACTCAGGATAAATAACCCTCAAACGGACTGGAAAATATGGATTAAGACAATAGGCGTGCTTTTAAATGACGAGTCTCCGTATAGAATCTTGTTCCGCAAAGAGCAGTATATTTTCGACGTTATCGAAGAACAAGGAAGTATTTGCGTAAGTTATTCGTCGGAATTGTCAAAGAAAAATTCCATGTTTGTCAAGCTATTAAAAAACGTATTTAGAAAAGCAGCTTGCTGTATTCGCTGCCGGGAATGTGAAGTAGATTGCCAATTCGGGTGTATCAATATGGATAAGGGAGTTTTGAGTATCAGCGACGACTGCCGACATTGCGCGTTGTGCCATAAGGTTGAAAAAGGATGTTTGATATATAAATCTTTAGAAATGCCAAGGGGAGGATTAAGAATGAGCGCTAATAGAAGTTTGAATTGTTATTCACATCATGCGCCTAAGATTGAGTGGTTTAACCAATATTTTAATTTTAAGGAGAGCTTCGCACAGAAGCATTCGCTTGGTTCTCAGATGTACAGCTTCTTTAGGCGTTTTCTTAGGGATGCAGGATTGCTTGAAGAGAATGGTTATAGTAGCTTTGCCGGTGTTATTAACAATATCGGATTAGATAATTTATCAAGCTGGGCGTTAATGTTGACCAATTTGGCATATACGCCGCAAATAAATTGGCTCATTAAACGTGTTAAATTGCATGAGACTGTCAATAAGGAATATACTCTCTCCTTGCTGGTAGCGGACGGAGCGAAAGAAAGTTGGGTCGGCGATATCTGGAGTTCTTATTCTAGGATTCTTGCGCTTCCGTTCAGTGAAGTCGGTTTAGGCGTTGCTAATCGTGAAAAGAATACAATGCTTTCTATCACAAGAAACAGCTGGCAAAACCCGGAGCCGCGCGTAATCCTGTACTCTTTGTTTAAATTTGCCGAGGCGTGCGGCAATTATTACCAGTTCACATTATCCAGATTATTGAACCACGATATCGATAGCGACGGCGTAAGTCCGACGGAAATTTTCGGCTTGGAACGGGAGCAGATGGAAAAAATATTGAACGGGCTGTCCATCAACTATCCTGATTTTATCAACGCCAGCTTTACGCTGGATTTGGATAATATTACGCTTAACAGTGAAAAGACTGCGCAAGACGTTTTAAATTTATTCTGATTTTATGCTAAGGAGATGGCGTTCATGCCGATGTTAGAGAAATACCGTCATTATTTTGATATTGACCCCGATTATTTTCCCGCCGTAAACGAGGCGGTTATCAATAAAAACCCGGAGATGTGGAAGAAATTTTTCCCGCATGAAACCTTTATTAAGCTCATTAAAAATACGGTGGATGTGCTTTCCCGCAAGCAAAAGATGTGCCTGTGGGTGGAAGGCGCGTATGGCACGGGCAAATCGCACGCAGTGCTGACGCTGAAAAAATTGCTGGACGCCGGCGAGGAGGATACGCGCGCTTATTTTCAACGCTACAGCATGGATAGCGATTTGTGCAACCGCTTTCAGTCCGTTAAAAACAGCGGACGCATTTTGACGGTACACCGTTACGGTTCGGCGACTATCCGCGGCGACCACAATCTCATTTTCGCTATCCAGGAAAGCGTAGAGAAGGCCCTTACTGAAGCCGGTATTGAAAACAAGGGTGGAAATGCCTTGAAGGAGGCTACGGTGGAGTGGCTTTCCGATAGGTGTAACAGGGATTATTTTAACGCCTTGATTACCGGGGCTTACGCCGATTTGTTTGGCGGGGACGACGTTGACGCCGTTATTAACAAGTTAAAGACTTTCTCCGGCGACGCGCTGGCGAAGGTTATGGACGATATTTTTAAAGTGGCTGACGAACGGCAGATTAAAATGCTGTCGCTCAGCACTGCCGGTTTATGCAGCTGGCTGCGGGAGATCATCAAAGCGAACGAGTTAAAAGCCATCGTCTTCATCTGGGATGAGTTTACGGAGTATTTTAAGAATAACGCGCGTAATTTGACGGGCTTTCAGGAGCTTTGTGAACTTAGCGAAACAGAACCGTTTTATTTTATCTTAGTTACCCATTTAACGCAGGGGCTTTTTTATGAACGCGATAAGGACTTTATTAAATTGAACGACCGCTTCGTAAAGCCGCATTGTTTAATCAGCCTGCCGGAAAATATCGCTTTTCAGCTGATGGGCGCCGCTATGGAAAAGAACAAGGATTCTGAAGTCGCTGCCGATTGGCAGGATGTGCTGGGCGATTTGATAGACAGAACTAAGGAATCCCGCAAATTGGTGAAGAACGTAGCGCATATTTCCGATCAGGAAATGGTGGGTATTCTGCCTATTCATCCTTACGCGGCGCTTTTGCTGAAGCATATTTCCGCTGCGTTTGATTCCAACCAGCGCAGTATGTTCGACTTTATTAAGAATGACCGCGGCGATGAAATCAAGGGCTTCCAATGGTTTATTGATAAATTGGGGCCGGAGGACGAGAACCCGCTCCTCACTGTCGATATGCTGTGGGAGTTTTTCTATGACAAGGGCAAGGACTATCTTGCTCATGATATCCGCTCCATCTTGGATTATTACAACCGCGCGGGAAATAAAAGCCTGATTCCGGATCAGAAGCGCGTATTAAAGACAGTATTGCTGCTGCAGGCAATTTCGCAATATGCGGGCGATTCCGTAGAGCTGTTTATCCCTAACGCCAGAAATATCGATAACGCCTTTGAAGGCACGGATTTAGACGGGTCTGCTTCCCGCTGCGCCGCTCAGCTCGTCCGGGATAAGGTTTTGTTTGAGAAACCGTTGGGAGCGGGCAAATCACAGTACGCTGCGTATAATAACGAAGGCGAAATCGATACCAGGCCCTTTGAGGAGCAAATTGATAAAAGAAGTACGTCTGCGTTGATTACGGAAGAATTGACGGATAAGACAAGAATTGTCGACGCGGTTACGCTTGCCGGGGCGTTGAAGCTGCGCTATGAATTGAGATATGTTTCGTCCATGGATTTTGAATCTACAATCAGGCAATTACGCAATACGGAAGAGAAGTACGTCAATAAAATTGTGGCAGTCGTTTGCTTTGCCAAGGACGATAGTGAAAGCGTTCTCATTGGCAAAAAAATTCACGAGGCTCTTGAAGCCGGAACGTACAATATGATTTTCATCGACGCTTCGAGCACTCCTTTCGGCGCAGACGGATACGCCTGTTATCGCCTCGATATGGCGCGTTCCATGGCCCAGCAGGGCAAGGATAATGATTTGGCTAAACAATATGCCAATAATGCCAAGGACAGCCTGAAGAAATGGAAGTCGAGAATAGCCGGAGGAGAGTTCGTCGTGTATACGGCTGCTAAACGCGACGGCGAGCGGGCGATTACGCTTGATAATTTGTATGAAATTCTTGGCGAGATTAACAAGAAGAAATTCCCGGAATGCCTTGAAAGCGTATACAATGTAATCGAAAATATGTATACGCCCAGCAATATGAAGCAGGGCGTAGAGTGTGCCTGCAATCAAAAAACGAGCGGTACCTTCCGGTCGGGCAGCAAGGAAACGCAGCTGGAGAAAGCCCTTGACGGCGCGTGGAATGTGGATAAGTACTGGGATGTTATTCCGTATCTGCATATTTCTAAAATTAAGCGCTGTGTCGACGGGTTTATTGACGAACGCTTTCACAACGAAGGCGGGCGCGTTTCCATCAGGCAGATTTTCGACGTGTTGAAAGCTGCGCCGTACGGCTTTATGCCTTGCAATCTGTCCGCGTTTATGCTGGGCTTTATCTTGAAGGAATATACGGACGGAACCTATAGCTGGAGCGACGGGTTGCAGAACGATATTTTAAACGTCAATAAGCTCAAGGAAATGATTGACGAAGCTATCCGCTTGGAAATTACGCCGAATCCGAGGTACAGGGATAAGTACATAGTTTCGATGACGCCGAAGGAAAAAGCGTTTAACGAGCTTACCGCCGCCGCTTTTGCTATCCCTCTCAATATGTGTACCTCCGTACCCAATACCAGGGAACGCATCCGCAGCAAGATGAAAGAATACGCTTTCCCGCTGTGGACGGTACAGTCGCTGCTGGCAACGGAAGCTTTGAAGACGGATACCACAGCTTTGGCTAAACTTATTGATTTGTATTGCGGAATCGCTAACAGCAATAACATGGGAGCTGCCCAATCCGACAGCGATATCGCTATGTCCATCGGCGAGCTGGCTATGGCTAATCCGACTGCCGCCGAAGATTTAAAGAAATTATTCTGTAAAGAAAAGTGTATGTCGGGTATGGCGCAGTATCTTAAAAGCTTCGACGATGGGGCGCTCGTTTCGCTGGCAGGGGAAATTGACGACGGCGGGCAGTATATAAACGTCCTGCGTAAGAAGTTTGATGCGGATGCGGCTAATTGGGTCTGGAATATAGAAACGGCACAGCAGAAAATCAGGGAAGTGATTTTGGAATATAAAATTATTGCAGAGAGCAATAAGATTATTTCTAAAAATATTTCTTTGGAGGATACTGTGCGCGAATGGTGCGATAAATGCGGTTATATCAGGATAGCGTGTGTTGCCGCCAAAAAGGAGCTTGGCGAATTAGGTTCATTCCTTGATATCCTGTTCAACGTGAAGAAGGCGGGTACGCTGCTCGACTCGCAGAAGCAGAAATTCTTGGAGTTGCTGCAAGCGAGCGGCGAGGCGTTTCGTAGTTTCTACACCAATCAGGTTGACGTTTTCAAGCGGGTCTGCAATTTTTATCTGGACGGCATTTCTGATGAAGAAATCAAAGAAGTATTTGACACCCTTCCTGCGGGAGCTTTTACTTACGATAGGAAGGAGTACTTCGATACGGTCGAAGCCAAGGTAAAAGCCTATAAAGAGGGCTTGAAAAGTACGAAATTAAAGAATATGTGGCGGGAAAAGACGGGAACCGCTACGCCTCGCGCATGGTCTAAACAGCATGGGATGCCAATTCTGTGCCTCGTTCCAGATTCTGAAATTGGCAAAGCCAGGGCTGCTTTTGCCGCGGTAAATAGAAGCAAATCCGACGAAGCTACTATCGATAAAGCTTTGGAGTATTTCGCAACGACGCATTTCTTCGATTTATTGTCTGATGAAAGGGAATTGGACAAGGCGTTCAGAGAGGTAATTATAAAGTCCTACGCTGTTATGCTGACGGATATTCAGGAAGTAAAGGACTATTTGGATTCGCATATTACGGCCGAACCGTTTGAATGGTTTGGCTTGCCGGAAGTCGATAAAAAGTTACAGCAGATGGCGGAAGCAAAATATAACCAGGGCGGCTGCGACCGGGCTCTCGCTAAGATTGACGAGATGGGTATCACGGACGTTAAAAAGTATTTGAAAGAGCTGATTCGGGATAATATGGTTGTGGGCATGGAAATTATTAAAGGAAACTAAGGGGGGCTTCTGTATGACGCTGGATGCAGTCTGGAAAAAGATAGGCAGGTATCTGAAAAAAGAAGATGCAGGCTCCCTGGTAGTCAACGTGCAAAACAAGCGCGATTTGGACGCTATAGTAACGCGTTATAATTTGCCGCAGAATAATTTTATCCATGCGTCGGATTCGCAGTTTTGTAAAGCCGACGAATTTCCGTCGACGGCTTCTCTTTTAAATTTTTTGGCACAAGGCAGCGGCATTTATTTCGTTTGCGAAGTAGCGTCGTTCTTCCGGCTGCAAGGCGAGGTCGCATTGAAGCAAATCTTGCGGGAATTGCTGTTCCTGAATATTACAGGGCATGTGGTTATTCTTACATATCAATGCGCAGCTCTTTTAGCGTCCATGATAAAAAGCGACAGGCGTTTAGAAGCAAGAATTTGCCTTGTTGACGGCGACAAGGACGAGCTGCCTAAATTGGTATTTACGGTTAAAGATTTGAAGAGCGCTGAGCCTGATAAGAATGTCGTGGGTATCGAGCAAATACCCAGGGCTGTGGAAGCGGGTATTGCAGGCGAGCTTTATGTTGAAACAAAAAAAGCTAGGAAGAATTTCCCGCATTCTTTGTATTCAATCAGCGAGATGAAAAATGCCTATGAGATTCTTTGCAAAAAGGATAACAAGACGGCGGCGCTCGCCAAAGGCGTCGGCTCCGATGACGATTGGCAGGACGCGTTAGCTGAATTTCAAGAGTATGCATCTTGGGAACAGCTGATTTTTGATAAAATTGGCGATATCCATCATTTGGATAGAGGTATATCCCATTATCAGTATAACCGTAGCGATAAAAGATGGTTATGGTATTATTTTATCGGGTTAAAATTATTTGGCGCGCCCATGGATAAGTATTTGCATAGCGTTGCTCAGCAGTCGGAAACAGTAGCAGATTTTGTGCGCAATATTTTCCTGGCTATCCTGGATTTTCCACCAAGCAGCAAAGAGTTCGCGGCTCTGTATGGGCGGCGTAAAGAGCTGCTGAACGCCATTGGCAACCCCGCGGAGGAAGTGGCGCATTATTGCAGGCTTGTCCTTAGTAAGGAGCGCGACGCGCTTTATTACCTGACGGATAATACTCTGCAGGAAAAGCAATGCTTCTTCAGGCTTTTGGATAAATATGCCCTCGATTATGAGCGCGGCGAACTCCTTGCAATTATTGAGAGAGTATACCCGGCTTTGGGTAATTACCTCAATCCCTATCGCTTCAAAAATAATTTACTGGATAACTATTTTCAGGAATATAAATATCAAAAGGTTATCAATAAAATTCTGCCTGAGTTTATGGATGTTGTAGAGCGGCAGGCCGTCGCACGCGATTATAACGCGCTGCTGCAACCGCGGAGTTCTGTGGTGGAAAGGCTCGACAGCGAGAACGCGCAAACATATTTTACGGACGCTATGGGCGTAGAGTACCTGGGCTTTATTATGGCGAAATGTCATGACTTAAAGCTTATGGCCAAGGTAACGGTATGCCGCAGCGAATTGCCTTCCATTACAAGCCGCAACAAGGAATTTTGGGACGTGCTGTCGACAGAGCAATACCCGATTATCACTTTTGATAAAATCGACAAGATTAAGCATCATGGCGAGGAGGGTTATGATTACAGCAGGCCGGACGGCAAGCTGCCAATTCATTTGATTCGCGAGCTGGAGCTGATTGACGGCTTATTGGAACAAATCAGACTGGATCTCGTGAATGGCGCTTACAGTAAAGCTATCTTGATTTCCGATCATGGAGCCAGCAGACTGGCCGTAATCCACGAAACTGAAAATCTGCTTGAGATGGAGCTGAACGGGCAGCATTCCGGCAGATGCTGTCCTAAAAGCGCTATCGATGAAAAACCGGACAACGCTACGGATGCGGATGATTTTTGGGCGCTGGCAAACTATGACCGGTTTCAAGGCAGCCGTAAAGCTAATGTTGAGGTTCATGGCGGCGCAACCCTTGAAGAAGTCGTTGTGCCGATAATCGAGCTTTCGTGCTTGCCTGCCGCCGTGGAAGTAAAGCTTATGCCGGCAGAAGCTGGCAGAACATTCGTTGGCGTTCCGGAAATATTGGTAAGCTACAGAAAGAAAGCGGCTATCAAGATTTTTGCAACGCAAAAATTACTGGATGTTTCCGTTCGGATAGACGGGCATGAGTATGAGGCAAGGGCGATTGACGATAATTTCTATATTATCGAAGCTATGCCTGAAATTCGTCGCGCTAAAACATATGAAGTAGACGTTTATGTCGGCGGAAACAAAATAGCCTCCGCACTTCCGCTAATAGTGAAAAAAGAAAGCGGCAGCGAAAAGAGTATTCTTTAGGAGAAAAGTAAATGATTGAAAAACTTAGAGATTGTTTCGATGAAATGGTCGTCTATAAAGATTTGCGCAAAAGTAATTTCTTTTCGGCTCTGGGGCTGCCATCCTTTTTGCGCGATTGGCTTATAAAAAAGTTTGCGGATGAAAATGGCAATATCGATATTGCGGAACTAACGGATTTTATTCATACTTACTTGCCCAATAAAGAAGAGTGGGTGCGTATTAAAGACAGAATTATAAATGATAACGAGCGCGTAAAGCTTTTGACCAAAATATCAGTGGATATTAGCATTAAGACCGGGGAAATAACTTTCTCGCTTCCCGATTTTGGCTTGAACAATAAGGAGAGCATGATTGATTATTCGACATGGGAGCGATATCGCGGCGAACTGATTAACGGGCAGGAAGTGTGGGGAGTAGTAGAGCTTGGCTATAGAATGCCGGACGATACTGTAAAGCCGAAGCAGCCGGGCAAGATTCGCCTGACTGGCTTTACTAATTTCTGCCCTTATACGATTGACCTTGATTATTATAAGGACGTTCGCAATGAGTTCACTACGTCTGAATGGATTGACGTTTTGCTGGGAGCAATGGACTATAATGCCGATGGCTACGAGGATGAAGAACAAAAGCTTGCCATGCTTACGCACGTTTTGCCGTTTGTAGAAAAAAGATTAAATCTTATTGAGCTTGCGCCCAAAGGAACGGGAAAATCGTATGTTTTTGGACATGTGAGCAAGTACGGTATGCTTACGGATGGCGGCAGGGTAACGCGTGCGAAAATGTTCTACGATACGGCGCGGAAAACGCCGGGCTTTATTACCGGGAATGACTTTGTGGCGATTGATGAAGTAAAGCTTGTGCAATTTGGCGATGTTAATGAAATGCGTTCCATTATGCAGGGATATATGGAATATGGCAAATTCAACATCGGCGGATATGAAGGTAAATCCGATGCAGGTGTAATTTTCCTTGGCAACATAGCGCAAAGTCGTATGGACGAATACCAGAATATGTTCTCGGAGCTGCCGGCTTTATTTCAGGAGAGCGCTCTTGTCGACCGCATCCACGGATTTATAAAAGGGTGGGATATCCCTAGGATGAACGACGACCTTAAAATATCCGGGTGGGCGCTAAATTCCGAATATTTCTGCACGATTCTGCACGAACTTCGCAACGATGTAAGCTATCGAGCTATTGTAGACCAAATTGTCGACGTCCCTGAAAAAGCGGATACCCGCGACACAGAAGCAGTAAAGCGAATCGCCACGGCTTACCTTAAACTGTTATTTCCCAATGTTAGAGCTGCGCGGGATATCAATTTAAAGCATTTCCAACAATACTGCTTACGCCCTGCCATTCGCATGAGGAGGATTATCAAAAGGCAGCTTGGGATTTTGGACGTAGAATTTAAAGGAAAAGACGTGCCTTCTTTTTCTTTAAGGGAGCTTAGCGATGAAAATTGACTGCGTTATTTGCGGAAAAGAAAGCTTAGATAAGGATACTATTGGCATTAACAAAAAGCTTTTAGGAAAATCTATTAACAATTATTATTGTATGGACTGCCTGGCGGAATATTTAGAATGCACGGTTCAGGAGCTTTTCGATAAAATAGAGGAATTTAAGGAAGAGGGTTGCACCTTATTCAAATGAATAACAAAAAGTTTATTTATGCCGACCACGCGGCTACGACTATGCTTTTACCGCAAGCTTTGGCCGCGATGACGCCTTTTCTTACAGCTGAATATGGTAACGCTTCCACGTTGTATTCTTTAGCGAGGGAGCCGAAAAAAGCGTTAGCAGACGCTCGCAGCGCTATCGCCGCTTGTATTGGCGCTGAGCCGGAAGAAATATTTTTTACTTCCTGCGGCACGGAAGCTGATAACTGGGCTTTGAAGGGAACTGCTTTCTGGTTTCCACAGCAAAAGAAACGCATTATCACAACTGCTATAGAGCATCATGCCGTTCTTCGCTCATGCCAGCTCTTAGAGCGCATGGGTTATGATGTTGTATATTTGCCTGTGGATGCGCAGGGGTTGGTCGCTAAAGAAGCTTTGCGTGCGGCCATCAATAGCGTTACGGTTTTAGTTTCTATCATGCTGGCTAATAACGAAATCGGGACAATTGAACCGATACAAGAGCTGGCCGGGGTTGCGCATGAATTTGGCGTGCCTTTCCATACCGATGCGGTGCAAGCGGTCGGGCATATACCAATAGACGTTAGAAAATTAGGCGTGGATATGTTGTCTGCATCAGCCCATAAATTCAATGGACCCAAGGGAATCGGCTTTTTATATATAAAGAGGGGCTTGAAATTAGCTAATTTGGTAGACGGCGGGGCACAGGAATCTGGCAGGCGAGGGGGAACGGAAAACATTGCCAGTATTGTCGGCATGGCGGAAGCGTTGCAGTTTAATGTGGCGAATCTGGAAGCCCACACCGAACGCCTCAATAGGCTGTGTAAGCTTTTGCTCGACGAACTGGATAAAAAGCGTTTGCCTTATGTTTTAAACGGTTCCGAACATCGTATACCAGGCAGCTTAAGCTTATCCTTTGCCCATGAGGACGGGGAAGCGCTTTTACACAGATTGGATCTTATGGGAGTGGCGGTTACTACTGGGTCTGCATGCAATTCCCATGAGACGGAGGTGTCGCATGTCTTGCAAGCTATCAAGTTACCGGCTCATTTAGCTAAGGGCACTATTCGCGTTACTTTAGGCTTTGAAAACACGGAAGAAGAAGTAAAGAGGATTGCGCTTTGCTTGGCGAAGCTCCTTGCAAGCGCGAAGTAGCGGCTTGTGTGGGGATGGTGGACAAATAAAGGGCGGGCACACCACAGAAAATGACAAATTACTGTAAAAGGAGCTGCCGCATCAGACGATTTATTTTCGTCAATGCGGCAGCTCCTTAAAGCTTTGTGTGCCCGGCATGGGCGATAACTAGGTGGTGAAAGTCCACTACGCGCTCGGTAG
>ERZ779895.1786-NODE-1786-length-21507-cov-3.758158_pt1 | contig 21507 bp, 25 predicted proteins | sample MGYA00511093_ERZ779895 | MGnify/ENA primary metagenome ERZ779895 (study PRJEB29588, sample SAMEA2142970) | human gut metagenome | biome: human gut; feature: human-associated habitat; material: faeces | place: Denmark | collected 2008/2010 ... | reverse complement strand
CGTCTCCATAAAAGCGCACACAGCGCCTCACGTGCGGACACAGGCGAGGCTTGCGTGTGTGTTAGTACACAGCGTTCCTCTGCACCATGAGTTTTTCAATGCGTTGCTGCTCTCGTGCAATGTCCGCAGCATTGAACTGCTCCTGATAGAATTGCTCGACGACCAACTGTATAGGTAAGATCGTATAGAGCAGACTTCCGTTTTGTGTGCGCCAGTCTCGAGTGACGATCGTTGTGCGCTCTGTGAGGATGAGCCCACGCCGTTCAAGTTCTTGTACGTACTTACGCACTGTATTGCGGCTCATCCCGACAGCATTGCCGATGGTGGCATAGCTTGCGTGACACTGATAAGTTTCGCGGTTTCCTATGTAGAGCAGATAACCGTAGACGGCAATCGCTCCAGCCGACAATCCAAGCTGGTAGATACGATTCGGCAGCGGAAAATAATTTTTCGTGGGTTCTCGATGTAATTTCTTCTTTCTCACATTCAACCTCCTACAAAAATTCAAAAAAATATCTTGTGTTTCGGAAGCCTCTCTGTTAGACTTGCTCGCAGATGGAATCTGCGTTTTCCGAAACGCAGTGTGCCGCTGAACTGTTGCAGCAGTTTGGCGGCATACATTTTTCTTTCGACCACCTTCTTCCTGCTTTTTCTACCATACGCCATAGCCGTTCCTGCCCTGCGGCCTTGCTTGAGTTTTGCGTCATCCTTGGCACGCTCAACGTCGCTTCATTGCGTTACTTCCCCGGTGAGTATCATCTCTGGCGATGGGTATTCAATTTTCAAGGTTCCGTGCATACGAAGAGATTTTTCCCCTCATAAGAATAAGGGATAATTTCAGGCTTTTTTACAACCAAATCGAAAAAATTCTTTGTAAACTTTTGCGACTATAATTTTCCCTTCACTTATTAGCTCACAAAAACATCAAAACACACCTCTATAATTTTGCACGGTCAAAAATTTTTGCTCCGGCAAGAAAAAATTCCCTCACCCCTTATAGGCGAGTTCAGACCGTAGTTGTACGAAAAAATTTTCAGCTTTCCATAAGTTTTTTCAGCTTTGCAAGAATTTTTACTTTGCGGTGCTGTATCGTCATGTAAGGAATACCCGTTTCCACTGATAGCTGACGAAGCGAATAGCCCAGAAAATAAATCCTGTTTATGAGCTCTCGTTCTTCCGGAGATAACTTATCAAGGCATATATACAGCTTGCAGCACATGACGGCAGAGAGCGCAGTCTCTTCAACGCTTGGCTGTAATGAATCGCATAGCAGATCCTCTCCCTGTATAGTTTCGGTGGTGAACATCTCATAACTGATGAGCCCATTGCGAGCATCTTTCTCTGACTGTGTTCGCTCCTGACGTTTCATCTGCTGATATGTTTTATAAACCTCTTCGGACACGAATACTTTTTCTCTATCAATGACTATGAAATAGTTATCTGCCATTGCGCAGCTCCTCCTTGTTCTGAATTTTGAAAAATCAAAATCCAAAACTGGAAGCGCGCGAATCAGGTATGAAAAACAAAGTTCCCCGGCATGGCAGCGCCAGCTGAGGAACAAATAGCTCCAAAAAATAACCCCTGTTAGTTCATGCTGAAAATTTGCCGGACTATTCCCGCCAAAGAAATAAGCTTTTTCAGTATGAACTGACAGCAGGTTGTTGGTATATTTATAGCCAGAAACTCATAAGGAGTTTCTGATTAGAAAGAAATAGCATGAAAGTTCTCCCAACTTGACAGAGGAGAACTTTCATGCCCGATGGGACAGTCCCGCAACTGTCATTTTATTTTTGCGGCAGTATCTGTTGTGGCATGTGGCCTACTGCAATGCAGACTTCTTATACATGTGTAAAATCAGACACCTGCTATATCTCAAGCAGGTGCCTGACAATATCAACTACAGCGAAGAGCCGAAATCTTCAACAACAATTTGACCCGTAGTGTTTTTAGAAGAATCGGACACAAAATAAAGAATGTTTTCGGCAATATCTTCAGCGGTAGCAGCGCCGAGAGAAGGATCAGTGTGTTTGTTCATAGACCACCTTGATTACACGCCAAAAAAATGCTACACTATACAAGTGAGGTGGATGCACATGCTCAATTTATATGTGCTTGATGCGAGCTTGGCAAAGATACCCGTATTCGTCCGAGAAGCATCTGAGCCAGATCTTACAGCTACATCAAGTTGGCAGACTAATTGGACAAGCAAATATGTAAAATCTTTGCCGAACAAAGTTGCTCTGTGAGGCTGATGGTGACTTGCTGGCAGTTGAGATTATCTATATTGAAAGCGCGGCTCATAGCAATGCAAACCTATTACGCACGAGTGCCGGCCAGAAAAAGTATGTAGGTATTGCTAAAGCTCTATTTGCATATGCTATCATTATCTCGAAAGAGGCAGGCTTCGACGGCGTGCTGGTTTTCAAGGCAAAAACGACAGAACTGGTAGATTATTATATCCGCGAGTTTGGCGCGTGCCATGCAGGCTCGTATGATCCGTTCAGATTGATCATATGGGAAGATGCCGCTGAAACCATTTTGAATGAGTACAGAAAGGAGAACATCTAAATGTCGAAAATGAATTTTTCCGAGCTTGAAAAAATTGAAGACCTTGGTGCTGCGACGGGCTGGGTGTCTCCTCTATCGGCGGAGGATAAAGAGTTTATCAAATACTTCCGCTCGGTTTTTAAGAGATATAACATTAACCCGTCGAAGGCGACTCGGCTCGAATATGATTTTGTGACACGAGTAGCCGAAAGCGAGTTCTATCTCCAGCAGGCCAACGCATAGCCTTATTCTTTGAATATAGCGGCACAAATTTTGACCCTATGGCAGCAAAAAAGCGGCCTTCTCAGTCTGCTATAAAAACGGCATCAGTATAAACCTCCAAAACGGCTTTGACCCAAACGCTGACCCATACGGGGAAATCACCGGGCAGCACAACGCAGTACAAGGCAGCAATGTGGTGAAACAAAAGAGGGATAAACAGCAGCTAACTGACGCAAAAGCAGCCTATTTAAGAACCGACCGTAGCTCATAACTCAGAGAGTGTTGGTTCAAATTCTCCCCCGCGACCACCAACGTCCTGAAATTGTAAGACTTCAGGACGTTTTCTGCGCTTATGCCACTTAAAAGTTCAGCCTGCTTTCGCCAAAATCGTGCTGACCCAAATGGTACTGTCAAGAATTATGCGCAAATTTGGAATCTGGAAACACTTCTCCCACTGCTTCCAGCATTCCCATGCACTTGTCACCGACAATGAGTTTCACTCCGTCCAAGCCGCGTCCACGGAGCCAATGGAAGAAGTTGACCCAACTGGCCTTATCCTCGTTCATTCCTTCAGCAGCTCCTAAAACCTCACGGAAACCGTCTTTATTCACAGCGATGCAGATAGCCTACACGGTAATAAGGGAATATCAGCAAAATCGGTGGTTATTTGTGGGAAAATTACTCTGTGGGGTCTTTGCATGCTTCAGACAGCTCTATGAACTCCGCCGTGGCGTACTCGGCAATCTTGCCAGAATGGTAAGGTCACTCTGAGCCTGCGAAAGCGGGATCATAAAAATGGAATACTTTTTTTCACGTTCCTTTTGCACATGAAAAAAGCCGCCTGTATTTCTACAAGCGGTTCAATGGTTTGTCATTTATTCATCTGTTGTACTGTCTTCGAACAAAATCCGCATATAATCGCGGCGGGCATAGAGAATACGGTCAATAAAAACTTCACTGCCGTAAGCACGGTAGAAGCTGATGTAATTGCCGCTTACAATAAAGCGATAATCGCTCTCCATATCCGAAATCGAAGATAGTGAAGCCCCAGCCTGAGCGTGGTTCTGTAAGATGCGTAGGCTCTTTGTAATTCGACTTACGGTTGCCAATGCTGCGGACGGGTTCAGTAACTCTTCTTCAATATAGGCTTTGATTTCTAAAAGATCATTTTGGGCTTCTTCGGACAAATGCAAATTATTCATTGGCAATCCCAAGGTTCTTCTCCACGGCTTCCAATGTCAGCCAGCCTTTCTCTTCACCAGATTTTCGGCCTTTTGCAAGTTCATTCATCAGCCGGAGGGTTGCATGTATCTTTTCAAAGTCCTGCATATCGAGAATTGCATATCTGCCGCGCCCGTTCTTTGTCAGAAAAACCGGAGCACCAACAGCAACATCATGCAGCACATCGCTGTAATTTCGCAGATCGGAAATGGGTCTGATATTTGGCATATTGCTCAACTCCCTTCACTCATAGCATACCCCAATCTGCTGTAAAATTCAACCGCAGTTTTTACAGCACATGAATTTTCATGATTTTCAATTAAAGCAGCATATAAGAAAAGCGTCCCATTTCCTGCATAAAATTGGGACACTTTCAGATGTTGCTCCTTTACATACAGCACCCGATTCTGGCTGCTATAATTTTTACCCTAATTCCTTCATATAAAAATAACAGTTCATATTCCCAGCAAAAAATACTTCTCACGGTGAGAAGTATTTTTTCATGCTTTCAGTTCTGCAAAGAGTTTATCCAAATCGTCGTACCCTTTGGGGGGGGCAAATTATATCTAGGGAATTTTTTACTCAAATGCGATTGAAAATGTTCCCTAGGCTAAAACGTCTTCACGCATTTTTCTTTCATGAAAAGAAAAATGTCACTGCTCCTGTCCTCGTAATAAGCTACAAGAAGCTGCTTAAATTCCGGAACCTCTTTTTCCGGAATAATCAGCATTCCTCCCCCTTGCGAAATGAGATAATGGTTCGCAAAAATCACCGAAGCGCGTTTGTTTCCGTCATTGAAAATCTGCGTTTTCATACAGTAGAGGCACAGTCGAATGGCCTTTTCGTCGGCAGGCAAGTCACATTTCAAAATGTCCTCAAGGTGTTCTTTGATTACTGTCTCGATCGGTATGGGCGGGACATAACTGGAGCCGCCTATTGTCACCGGAATGCCACGGATTCGGCCGCCGTCTTGAAAGAAGCCCTCATTGACCAGCTTCGCAATGTGACACAGGATAGAATAGTCACTGGGGTATGTTATCACATCCCGGTCAAGAATAAATTCCCATGCGTGCTTCAAATTCAGTATCTTCTGCACGTCTGTTGCGGTCATACCGTTAACAATGCCGTTGTCAATGATGTCCTCCGTTTGTGGAAAACTGGTAGCGACACCTTCCAAAACTGCCTGATCGTAGATGTTGGATTTCATGTTGGCACGTGCAAAATCAAGGTTCAACTGTACGCGGGGCAAAATCTCCTGATCCGTATATCCGAGCTGTGCCAATTCCTTATCCAAACGACGAATATTTTTCCGGTACTCTTTTGCGTCGCGAGCATTGCGCAGCAGCAGTTGGTACAGAGTATCAGAGTACACATCCACATAGGTAGAACTTAATCTCGACCCAATGCGCTTGCGAACATACAGATACTTCTTGCTGCCATCTTCCTTGATTTCCGGTGTTCCATCGTATGGAAGCAGATTCAATCGTGCTTGGTAGTCTGCCTTTTGATGAAGCAGTTCCTGAATCTGCGGATAGTTATTGTTCATACAGCACCTCCTAGGGAACTTTTGTCCTTTGTATTATAGTATAAAGTTCCCTAGTTTGCAATCCCGATCCGTTCGCTCTTTTTCAGCTCCATCAGTCCACGCGCGACCCGATTCGCTCTCTTCCCGGAGTTGACAAGGGGCAGCATACAGCATTGTTTATGCTCCGCTCCGAGTGTTTCTTGACGCCCGGTCAGCTCGGGATTCTGCGATCTCAGCATTGATCTCATCCAGTGACATATTCGCTGTGCCGTTCTGCTGTGCGGCTTCACTCAGGCTTTGCACAGCATGGATTGCCCGGTCGGATATGTACTCCTGTTTTGGCAGCGTCTCATCAGCCGGGATAATACCGAACAGTGACTTAGCAATAGCTACTCTGTCCTGATTAGGATTAGAGAGTCTGGCAATAACATTGCCATTGCGTGTGATTAAAATATCCTCCATCGCCGCAAGCTGGATGTACTCTTCGAGATTGTTTTTTAGCTCAGTTACAGTGATTAACATGATCGTGTTCCCCCCTCGCTTTTGAGTTCATTTATCCGCATTAAAAGTGAAGTAGCCATGCGACATGGTATTATTGGGCAGAATTTGCAAATGCGCTTTTTGTGTCCGATGATGTGCAAATATCATCATTTATTTTAATTATTATAAGCGTCATAATCTTTAGCAATTCCAGATAATCTAGTTCTTGAGTGCGGCTGTCCAGAGGATAAGCGCTATGGATGTACCTGTTTCTCAAATCATGTCCATTTGAAAATTCCTTCTTGTTCAACATATAGTTTAGGTATTGTGCTTCTGGGACAGAAAAAAGCGTAGATTCAGATCGTAACTCCCCCATCGAAATCATAGTTTTGATTTCATCTTTTGCATCTTCAAATTGCACATGATGCTGACATATAACTTCATTTTCATATAGCTCTTTGAAAATATGTATTCGCCTGGGATTGGAGATTATTTTGCCACTGTCTATGCTGATCACGCCATAATTAGCGAGCTTTTGAATGTCATTTTGCTGAAACGGCATAAATTCATCGAGACATAAATCTTCCTCCTGTACAAGTTCAAAAAAGTTGCGATATTCTCCATTATGCTTAGTAGTATGGTTTAATAGGGCTTGATCCGAGCAAAGTAAATATCCTATATTTTTGCACTCTTCCGAGCCAAAATAAGCATATTTATCACTAATAAGACTTGGTACATCCTCAAACAGAACTGGTTCTGATGAAATCGTGAGCAAGCCTCTGTCGATACGATCGTGTTTGCAGTAAAGCTTAAACTGTTTTAGAACGCCATCGATTTCCGCAGAAATGTTTCTTATTTTTTCTAGAGTTGTTGTACCATCAGATGAAGCGTTAAATATATAGTCTGATATGCCAAACTCTTCAAATAAGTACGTTTTAAAGAACCATTTAAAAATTTGCTCAATGTCTATACCTAAATTGCTTAAGTGATTGCGGTACCCTTTCATTTGCATACTAAACAGCAGTGATAGCTGTTTATGTACAATTCCTGTTATATATTCTCTTTCACCCTTTATTCCAAGCATACTTTCAATTCCTAACTGAGATTTTAATGCAGGAAAGCGTGAACGAAAGTTTGAATCGACATATCCAAACACATGGATGAAATTATTAAGCAGCGTGGGAAAGTCAAGATTATCATCTATCCAACGCGTGCTATAACTTGCAGTCAGAATGTTCCCATCTCTGCTTATATTAGAGACGTCCGTCTGACCCTTGCTGAAGACTACGTTTACGCCAAACATCATCCCGGTATGTTCGGCAAAATGATTATCCATCAACTTATCATATCGATCCTTGGCTGCACGTTTTGTTTCGTCAAAAATTCTAAGGTTTGAATTACCTGATGAATTGGTTATAAGTTTAAGGTAGTTGGGATTCGCATTTTCCCATCCTATGTAGTTTTCCAATATTGAATTTTTGTCAGTGTCTGAAAGGGATTGGGGGAAAAAATACTTTCTATCAGATCTATCCCGTTCGATTAAACTAAGAAGCAATTCTGCTGTTTCAGGCGTACTCTTCATATATTGTATTATTTCGTTAGAATACTGGTTTACTAAGGCTCTGTGCATTAAGACATATCGCAACGGGAGCGTATGGTCTTCTAAAAGATTACGAATCTTTTCGCTGGAAACATTTTCGTATGTTTTATATGACGTAAAGATATCAATTAGCCTTCTCTTGTTTTCAACCCTAGTCTTTTGTAAAATATCTTCCCAATTATCATCGGTAACTGCTGACATATATTTCCCTACCGCAAGTGGCAATTTCTGAATATTTGCTTTATACAAAGAGAGACGCATATCATCCCATACACCGAGACACATATCCTTTGATATAAGTTGCTGTGCACAGTATATTTCAACAATTATATTGGGGTCAGTAGTGCTACTGTAATCAACGCCACTACATATATCATCCAATATCTGTACGATGTTCGTTGACTGCAAATGAAATGCTATATTATACAAATCGTTATCCATGAGCATTTACCTCAAAAGCATTTTTAGCTTTACGTTTATCTATACCACAGCAAATAAGATTGTACATTTTTTCATTTGGCCTAAATAAACACGAAACAGATTGATACCGAACCATAAAAGGCGTTTTTATTAAATTTAGATTATTCTCCAACCATGTAGATGCTATATTTTCCTTTGTTACGGTAGTATTAAAGACATCCTGTAACTCGTCTTCGGAAAACTCGCATAGAATGGAGCGTATATCTGACTCAGGCCTTAATATAACACGTTTCCATAGAATATGATTTGAATTTAACCAAGAGATTATATTTTCAAGTTCACTTTCATCCCGATAAACAAGAAACAACTGTTCTGCTCTAGAGAATCCGTTCCACATCATTCCCATACACTTGTGTAAAACGTTTTCCAAGCTTTCGCTTGATGTGTCTTGATGGAATGCATAATTATATATATCGTACATACGCTGATAATCCTTATTCAATGATAGATTGAATAGGTGTCTGTACTTGCCCTTCCAAAACGAAATATTATACGAAATAGAGCTAAGGACACCCAGAACAAATTTCATGTCAGCATTATTACTATAGGTAAGCAAATTTTGAAAATGTGAGACTATTTTCTGCAAATCGAGTATTGCGGTAAAAAGTTCATCAGCTTCAGGTAAAACAGGAATATCTGTATGAATAACTGTGTCGATATTTTCAATCAAGTCATTCATATATTTTCTAAATACTAAGTTGTTTTCTCTTATGCTTATAGGTATCGAATAGAAATACGGTTTACTCCAACAAAATGAATCACTCAGTTCTTCGCTATATCCATTTTTGTCGTAAGGTTTAGTCGCAGGGATAGCAATGTTGTATGCATTCCAATATCCCGGTATGAGACTTGTATCCAGGCATGTGAAGTAGCTGATTCCAAAATACCTATCGTGGTTGCGTCTGACCCACTGCATCAGCATTTGTGGGATAATATACTCTTGTTTATATGGGGCATTACCAGTTTCATTCACAAAAGAGCACGCCAGAGTCAGCGGGTATGTACATAAATATTTTTCTACCACTGTTGTCCATAGGCTAAAATCACTGTATTTAACTGATGTGCTCCAGTTAATGATTTCTCTCGGGGTATATAGTGAAATAAATCTGTTTTTATGTTTTATTGTTAAATCTGAAGGATCATTTCTGATATACCGGAATTCGGAATAGTAGTACTGATTAGGATATGCGCACTCCTGCCACGCAAGCGGCAGTTCTGACGATAGATACAGCGCAGGAAAGCCACAACTGCTAAAACGTTCATTTGAAGATCTACTTATTTTGCTTATAGGGAGATGAAAGAGTTCATACGCGTCCGCCTCGATTTTGGCTGAACGGTTTTGAACTGGGCGCACACGAAAAAAACTATAATTGCTACACGTGCGTATTTTGTAATGTGATTTCCCATCGTCTGATATATATATTCCGTCAATTGTACTAATAAGTAAGTAGTGTTCAATGCTCTCCATTAAAGAGTCAAACAGGCTATATGCATGGATCATATCGGCATTCTCATATGATAGAATTATATCACCAACGGCATCAAAGACGTGATTTGATATCTCTTTTATTCTGCATATTGCTGCTGCGACCTGTTCGTTTTTATCCGAATCGTCTGTATAATTGTCAACCTGGTCAATTGTTTTTTCAAATTGAACTCTTTCATTCTGATACTTTTCATATATTGAAAAATGATTATCAAAATATTGCACTGGTAAGTGCAGTCTTCTAAGAACATTTTCCCAAACATAGTTGTTAGCCATAATACCCCCGTTTTAAATCAATAGCCTAAATCATTTTGTGGCAAGAATGCAAGAATAATTGTATTTTCGCTCAATAGTCAGTGCCTAAATGGTCATTAATAAATTTCTCTCTATCATGTCGATATCTGTTATTCATTGTACCAGAATTCATTCCGTGTAACAAGAGCACATATTATATATAGTTACTAACTGTGCATATCTCTTGCAAGAAAAACACTTCTCACCGTGAGAAGTGTTTTTTCACGCGCCCGGTGGGGCGCTTTTTTATTGCCCTGAACAAGGAAGGAGTCAGTGATGTATTTTACAGACGGCAAAAGACAGGCTTTTGAGAAGCTGATGATAAGCAAGCCGGGGTTCGATCACTATGACACGGGCATAGACGGTGAATACCCGGAGTGCAAATCATGTGAGTTTCACAGGCCTCATTGGGATGGGCGGTCATGCGTGTATGAGCAGTGCCCATACTTGAGCGACCGCACGGCAAAGGAGGTGATGCCGCCCGAAAAGTGACATCCCAATAAGCAGCAAATCTAAGGAACAGGAGGTTTTATGTCGAGAACAAAAACCATGTGGTGCAGACAGCTTTTGATGCTAGTCTGTGCCATTGTCATTTTCAGCGTATTTTTCACAGCACACGCCTCTGCGGACTATGTCAATGTGACGACCGGCACAAGCTATTCGTACTTTCAGACCTTCTCCAGCAGCGGTGTATGGACAGGTGTCGGGACTCCAACGCACACAATAGTCCAGACCGGAGCCCCGGCCTACTGTCTGCAAACGGAGTATACTTCCCCCAGCGGCGGAGGCTACACTACAACCGACCCGTGGTACTACTACGACGCTGCCACTATCTACGGACTGCAAGCCATCCTTGAGCATGGCTATCCCAACGATGACGGCGGCTATTCCGAAGAAGAAGCACGCTATGCGACCGCAAACGCTATTCGCTTCTGGCTTGCCGAACGCGGAGCGCAGGGAGTACCGGCGTGGATGAACCTCACGCTGTACAGGCAGTTTTTCAGGGCAGTACCGGGATATGAAGAACTTTTTGACTGGTGCTTGTACTTGCTCGACTGCGCGAGAAATCAGGAAGTGTACGAACATGCAGTTTCATTTTCAAGCCTCAACCTTGTTGAAGACGGCGACTATTACACCGGCACTACTACCGTAACGCTCATAAACTGCGGAGGCGGCTACACGATAGACAAAAGCGGGCTCCCGGAGGGTGCAATAGTTGACGGCTATACCGGTGACACCGGGGATGTGCTCACGATCCGAATCCCGACAAGGTATGCCGGAGCAAGCTATACTCTTTCCGCAACGGGTATAGACAACCAGACCGAGGCCAGCCTGATCTACTACGCCCCGGACAACTGGAACGAGCAGCGCGTGGTCACGTATGTCTACAACATCGAGGTCAAAGCCGCAGCGGCTTCATTAGAGGTAAGTCTCCCGGACAAGCCAAAGAACGGGAAGCTGATTATCCGCAAATATGACGCTGAGACCGGCGAGCCCATAGCTGGCGTAAACTTCGGCTACGGCGGCTCTTCCGGAGACCAGATTGCCGGAGCAGTAACTGACAGCACCGGCACAGTCATTTTTACAGACATACCTGCCGGGGAATATTTCTTTCAGGAGATTTCCGCGCCCGGCCTGTACGTTGTAGATACTACGCGGCGCACCTTCATCATAAGAGCCGGTGAAGAGCTGAGCTTTGACGTTTACAACACGCGAAAGACAGGCTCTATAACAGTCCGCAAGCAGGACGCATACGGAAACGCGCTTGCCGGAGCCGTGTTTGCGCTGGAACGCTCAGAAGACGACAGCGCAACATGGAAGAAGATTGCAGAACAGACCTCTGCCGAAGACGGTACTGCCGTATTCAGTGGTCTAAACGTAAGCGGCATTTATCGCGTAACAGAAACCAAGGCACCGGCGGGTCATATGCTGCAAGCCGGGATTCTGTTTGAGGGAAAGCTTGAAGACTCTGACAGCTTTGACATCAGCTTTACTTCATGCGACTGCACCATTACTGCGCTGCCATTCACCGGACAGTCCGGCTTCCTCTATACCCCGGCAATATTGCTCATGCTGTGCATGGGCTTTTTCATTGCCTATAAACCGAAAAAGGAGAAACCTGAATGAAAACTATTAAGAAAGTACTCGCACTTATTCTTGCGGTCACGGCGCTGTTTTGTCTGCCTGTACAGGCAAGCGCGCTGGAGGCCTCGCCGACGATAGACTACAGCAAAACGGGCTCGCTCTCCGTATATAAGTATGACCTTACGAAAGCCGAGGCTGACGGAGCTTGGGACACCAACGCCTATGTTTCCACCGGATTATACGATCAGAGCGTCATAGACAAGATGGCAAACTACGCCGTACCCGGTGTTGAGTTTACATACCTGCGCGTAGCGGATATCGCACTGCACACAGAGCAGGATGACAGCGGGAGTAAAATCATTACCCTTTACGGATTTGCGGACAACGAGAGTACAAATACCGTCCTCTCGGCGATCGGTCTCAGTGCGTCAGAAGCGTATTCCAGTGAAAACGGAGTATTCTATTTCACTTCCGACAGCATAAACTCCGCGCTTGCGGCAGCTCTTGCCGCGAACTCTACAGTAGTGAAGACCGCGCTTGAGAGCCACATCAAAAGCGCGGGCGGCACAGCAATGAGCGTGACGGACGAATACGGACACAGTTCAGCGGACGGGCTGGAGCTTGGGCTTTATCTTATCGTCGAAACACTTGTGCCTGAGAATGTGACCAGCACCTGCAATCCGTTCCTTATTTCGTTGCCCATGACAACGCTTGACGGCAGCAGTTGGAATTACGATATAACTGTTTATCCCAAAAACAAGACCGGCTACCCGACACTTGAAAAAACAGTACGTGAATCCGCTTCAGACACCGGCAAGAATCACGGCAGCACAATTGACATCACAGACGGCTATGCGCACAGCGCCAGCGCTTCGACCGGCGATATTGTGGATTACCAGTTTGTTTCCACCTTGCCTACAATCACGTCTCCGGCAAGCAATCTGAGCTGTTATACCTTTGTAGATAATCTCCCGCGCGGCATCACATATAACCGTGACGATGTAGTTATATATTTCTACAAGGATAAGGAATGCACGGAGCTTATAGACACTTGGAACATGAACAGCGGCAAATTTACCGTAAGCTATTCTGAGCAGTCTTCCGGGCAGCAGATGACTGTCGAGATAACGGCAAACGGCCTCAGTGAGATCAACAACAGCACAAAGGTATACAGCCACGAGAGCCTTTACCGCGGCTACTCCGACTGTACCATGCGCGTGTGCTATTCCTGCACTATCAGTTCTGACGCAAGCTTTATTTATGGGGACAGCGGCAACACCAACAGCGTTACGCTGACTTGGAAGCGCACAAATTCCGAATACTATGACACGCTTACGGATGATGCGCATGTGTTCAGCTATGTCATAGACCTGCTTAAAAAGTTTTCCGACGGTGCCGGTAAGCTCAGTAATGTTAAATTCAAGCTGTATAACGATACTGACGGTTACCATGTTCAGGCCAAGCTTGTCGACGGGGTATATTACGTGACGGGGCACATCAAGGAAGAGTCACAGGCAACAGAATTTGTCCCTGCCTCTGACGGCCATATCGTAATAAAGGGGCTTGAGGATGACAGCTATATCGTCACGGAGCTTGCGACAGACACCGGCTACAATCTTCTGAAAGACAAGGTCAAAATCGTCATATCCGTGAGTGACGGCGCGGAGTGCGCGCGCTGTCATAAGCCGCTGCTCACGGCATCGGCCAAGGTGAACAATAAGAACGTGGATATGCTCGCTGATGGCAGCTCCGCAAGTGCGGTCGTTCCCCTCACGGTTGTAAACACCAAGGGCTTCACTCTCCCGAAAACCGGCTCATACGGTACATGGATGTTTACCGTCGGCGGCATTCTTGCAATGGGCATCGCCGTGATAATCATTCTCAGACTAAGCAAAAAGAAGCGCACATAAACAGACACGCGGGGAGGCTCAGGCCTCCCCAAACTTGTTAGGAGACAAAATGCAAAATAACAGGAAGGCAATAATTATGGCAGCAGTGTTATTTGTAATCGCTCTGCTTGTGACGGTATACCCGATCATAAGCAATTATCTCTCAGAGAAGAACAAATCCGTGATCCGCACAGAGTATTTCAATGCCATAAACGAGCTCGACGATTCTGCAATAGAAGAGGCGCGGCATAAAGCGGAGAAGTATAACGCGATGCTTTCGACCGGAGTTTCACAGGCCTTTTCAGATGAACAGCTTAATGAGGCTTTTGCCAGCTATGACGAGCTTCTGAATCTGAACGGTGACGGCACTATGGCCTATATAGAAATTCCGAGTCTCGGCATATACTTGCCCGTCGCCCACGGTACGGACGCCGCGACACTTGAAAATGCTGTCGGCCATCTTGTCGGCAGTTCACTGCCTGTCGGCGGTAAGGGAACCCACGCCGTTCTTTCCGGCCACAGCGGTATGGCAAGTGAAAAAATGTTTTCAGACCTTGACCAGTTGAAAGACGGAGATATTTTCTTTATACACGTTCTGAACGAAACTCTCGCTTACGCCGTCGATGATATCAACACTGTGCTTCCGGAAGATACCTCGCAGCTTGCAATAGAACGTGACAAAGACCTTGTAACGCTTATCACCTGTACACCTTTCGGTGTGAACACGCACCGGCTTCTCGTGCGCGGCAGCCGCATAGATTATGATGCGCAGACCGTGGCTGCGGACATTGAAAGCCTTGAACCCGAAGCTGCCGGTTCCATATGGGTAAATGAGTATATAAAGGGCATCATCCTCGGCGTCATAATTCTTATTCTCGCCGTGATTGCTTACATGGTAATGCGGAGAGGTCAAAATGGGTAGACGGCTCTCGGTATGTTTTGCGTCAGCTTTGTTCTGCGTCGGGCTGCTCATTCTGCTGTACCCATACATAAACGGCGCAAGGCTTGAGCATAGGTCATCTTCGGCAGCAGAAAGCTTTATCTCTGCACATTCAGCAATAACAGTTCCACCGGAAGCGACCGCACGGCCAAATGCCGAGCTTTATAACGCCATGCAGGAATATAATCGGCATATATATGAGGAAAACCAGAGCGGCCTGTCAGACCCGCCAGCTTATGAGTCCGCGGCGATTGACTTGTCCGTATACGGGGTTGAGGATGGAATAGTAGCCGTGCTGACTATACCGGCGCTTGAGCTTGAAATGCCTGTATACCTCGGGGCAAGCTATGAAAACATGGCTTCGGGTGCCGCTGTCCTCGGGCAGACAAGTCTCCCGATAGGCGGCAGCAGCACGAACTGTGTAATAGCAGGACACCGGGGCTGGAATGGTGCAGCATACTTCCGCTATATAGACCTGCTTCAGCCTGGTGACGAGGTTCTTGTTACGAACTTATGGGAGACGCTGAGCTACACCGTGTCCGAAATACAGGTCATAGCCCCGAATGATGTGAAGAAGGTCTTCATTCAGGACGGTCGTGAGCTTTTAACGCTGCTGACCTGTCACCCATATGCAAGCGGCGGGCAATACCGTTACCTTGTCATCTGCGAAAGGAGCGTGCCATGACCTTTGACTATTTTTATTGCAGTCAGGCTGACAGCTACTCGTTTTACCGCATTCCGCGGGTGCTCATAACGGGCAAGCATTTCAAGGCGCTTTCCACTGATGCAAAGCTCTTATACAGTCTGCTGCTTGACCGCATGGGGCTTTCGCTGAAGAACAAATGGCTCGACGATAAGGGACGGGTATACATCTACTACACCATCGATGAGATACAAAAGGATCTCTGCTGCGGTCATGTCAAGGCCGGTAAGCTGCTTGCAGAGCTTGATACGAAAAGCGGCATCGGTCTCATTGAGCGCATAAAGCAGGGGCAGGGTAAACCGACAAAAATCTACGTAAAATGGTTCGCCTCGGTGCATGAGGATGATCCTGCAAATTCCAGACCTACAAAAGATGTACTTCTGGAGAGTCCGGAAAAAGCGGTCAAGAGAGACGAAGCGTGTATTTCAAGACCTACGGATAACGGAGGTGCAGACCTACAGAAAACGGGTACAAATTATATTGATAATAGCCATACTGATTTCAGCTATACTTATTCATCCATCTATCCTTCGGACTATGAGGATTGTATGGAAGATCTCAAGGAGCAGGTAGATTTCCAGCTCTTAGCGGAGAGCTATCCGAATGACGATCCTGACAGCATCTTAGAGCTTATCTGTGATGTTCTGTACAGCACCGCTCCGACAATCAGAATCGGCAGAGATAACTTGCCGACCGGAAAGGTGCAGGACAGGTTCCGAAAGCTGCAATTTGAGCATATAGCGTATGTGCTGGATTCCCTCAGAGAGACAACGACACGCATTATAAACATAAAAGCCTATCTTCTGCGGGCGCTTTATGACGCTCCGCTCACGATAGGCCATTTTTATTCCGCCGCGGTGAGGCATGATTTCGCATAAATACTTCTCACCGTGAGAAGAGTTTTTTGAAAGGCAGAGGAGGTTAAAATGCCTGATAGTATACAGAAGCAGAATATACCGCTTAATAAAATCCTGGACTTTCCCGGCTTGGCATTCGGGAAGTTTTCAGATAAGAGCCTTGGCGGACTGGTGAGCAGTCTCCAATCCAAGGGCATTGAAGAGCCGCTTATCGTGCGGCAGGGAAAAGACGGCGAGTATGAGCTGATAGCGGGCTATCGCCGCAGGAGAGCCGGAGAGCTTGCAAAGCTCTCCGATGTTCCCGCCTATGTGGTCGAGTTGGACGATAAGCAGGCTAAGGAGTGCTACTGGTGGTCAAACAGCGGCTCTTCGGAGACGCTTGAAGCCTTTATAAAGCGCCTTAAAGAACGCGACGCAGAGCCTAAAAAAGAGACTTCCACAGTACCGGAAAAGGAGAATAAGCCCGTTGAAAAATCTGACAGCTCCGCCGGAGATAAGGCTGAGAGTGCAGCACCCGCCGCTGCCTCTGCTGCTCCGTCCAACGCTTCCGAGAACGAAAAGGCGGAAAAGAAGAAAGCCGCTGCCAAAAAGCCGGAGAAAGCGGCAGAGGAAAAGCCGGTAGACACGCCTGCCGGTACCGCTGCCGCAGGCCCGGCAGGTATGTCCATTTCCAAGGTTCTTGAAAACAAGCTTGATCCGCCGAGCGAAAAGGACATCAAGGCTTTGCCTGTGCCTAGAGACGGGGAAACATACTTTGTTGTTCTTCACCCCGGCTATCTGGAAAAATCCAAATTCAACAATTTTTCGGTTGACCGTGAGAGTGAGAATTACAAGGAGCTTGAAAAATCCATTGAGGCGAACGGGATCAAAGACCCTATCATAGCCCGTCCCAAGGAAGGCGGCGGCTATGAGATAATTTCCGGTCAGCGCAGACACGACATTGCAAGGCGGCTCAATTTCCCTGTTCCGACCATCGTTCAGCAGATGGATGACGACGATGCGAAAATACTCGTCGCTGACGGTAATCTGCATCGAGACAAGCTGTCGAGCTACGACCTGTCGCGAGCACTCCGTATGAAAATGGACGCAATGAAGCATAAAAGCGGCAGGCGCAAAAAGGGCGATATCGGCCCGAAGATAGACTCCAATGAGGTCCTGGCGCGCGAAATGGGCATGAGCTACGCGAAGTTCAACCGTATGCTGAGGTTGGCAGAGGCTGAAAAGGTCATATGCGACAAGGTAGATGACGGTACTATGCCGCTGTCCATTGCGTCGGCGATTTCTTTCCTCAAACCCGAAACCCAGATAAGAGTCTCCGACCTGATGGATATAAACTACAAGGTGAGCACAGAACGCATTGAGCGTGTAAAAAAGGCTGAAAAGTCGGGAGCTCTCGATGATAACATGCTCAGAGATATTCTTGATGATAAGGATATCGCGCCCAAAGCTGCCGAAGCCCCGGAGATACCTGCACCTTCACCTGTGGTATCAGCATTTGAGCAGGCACAGCCTACAGAGCCTGAGAGGCAGGAACCTGAAGCTTCGCCCAAAATAGTGCCTTTTACACCTGATGAACATATTCCCGACGCAGTAGAAATACACCCGCCGGTAACGGACACGTCTGCGCCCAACAAAACACCGGAGGCAGCTAAATCAGCAGAGCCCGCCGATGATGTATTCAAGGGCGATCAGGAGCGTCCGCAGTACACGAAGGTGATCCTTGCCGGGGACAGACTGCGCAAATACTTCCCCGATGTGTCCATGACACCGCGGGAAATCGAGGACAGCGTGTATGATGCGCTGGAGGAGCGCCGCCAGCGTCAGGAAAAGCAGCGGCAGAAGGACGATATTTTCAAGCACACGGCGTCTAAGGCAAAATAAAACATCATTAAAATTAACGATATTTTTATTGATTTATTTGTCAACGCCGCATATAATAAGAGCAGGTAATAAATTCTGTTCACGGAGGTACAAGTACAATGAATGAAATGTCTGCTGTCGGGATAATGAAGTCCATAGTGCCTATCACCCGTTTCAACAAGGGCGAAGCAAACAGAATATTCGATGAGGTTCAGGCTTCCGGCACTAAGATAGTCGTGAAGAATAATAAGCCTGCCTGTGTACTGCTGTCCCCTGCCCAGTATGAATCACTGATGGAGACTCTGTCCGATTATATTTTGCTTGAGGAAGCCGGGAAACGCGCTGCCGCAAATGATGATAACGACAATGTTTCTATGGAGGCCATGATGGAGCAGCTTGGCATAGCTGCCGATGAGCTGGCCGATGTAGATGTTGAGATTGAATGAGGGGCAAGCATGAAATGGACTGTCGAATTCATTAAAGAAGCGCAGAAAGATTTGAAGCGTCTTGACCCGTACAATCAAAAAATCATACTCAAGGCGATATCCAAGACCGCGGAGCGTCCCCTGCCGCCGCCTGACGGTATCGGAAAGCCGCTTGGAAATCACGCTTCGGCAAACCTGAGTGGGTTTTACAAAATAAAGCTCCGCGACCTCGGCTACAGGGTCGTGTACAGTCTTGAAATCAAAGACGGCGTGATGAAAATAATAATCATCTCTGTACGGGCTGACGAAGAGGTGTATAAGGAAGCCGAAAAGCGTATTCAAAACATAGCCAAGAAAATGTAAATATCATTGTGAAGCATCTGTACTCATGTGCAGGTGCTTTTTCATTGTGGGCTGACGCGGAAATTGTATACTGCCGTACATATCAGGCGGCAGTATACAAACTTATTCTTTCATTTATAACCCTTGCGCGGAAGCTTGCTTCACTTGGCCGTTGTATCGGTTGCTCAAGGGAGCTGACAGTTATCAGGTCTATCGCTTTCCCCAAGGCCTCCTCCAGTTCGCAGTATACGGCAGCCAAACCAATCAGACTTTTTATATCAGTTCCGGTGGTATCAATCAGCAGATCAATATCACTGGAATCAGCAGCGGTGCCTCTTGCGTATGACCCAAACAGGTAAACCGCTCTGAGTCCATATTTTCTGGCAATTGGGGTAACAGCTCTTTTTATCTCATCAATCGTATATACCATGAAGCACCGCTCCTTTCCCTGTTTTCTATACATATTTTACTATGACTATATCCGGAACGCAACCGCACCAAATGTTAAATAAGTTCGGTACACCCGCAAATTTGCAGGTGTATTATTTCATTTTAGGAGTTGATTTATGAACGTAGTAGTTGTTGAGCCGGGCTACCTGCCATATGAAAAGGAAATCAACGGCCTTAGCGAAATGCAGGCCATCGTCGGCGGGTATATCACGGCAACATATCCTTACGAAAACGAAGCTGTCTCGATCGTTGCAAATGATGAGGGGCTTCTGCTGAATCTGCCGTTCAATCGCAGCATCCCCGGAGGCTACGGCGGTATCTTTGGCACATTTTTCATCTGCGGTATCGAGGAAGACAGGTTTTGTTCACTCACACCGGAGCAAATCGAAAGATTCAAGCAGGAGTATAAATCCGCTGAAATACTGCTCGGCGCAAGCGGCAATGTGCCTGTAACGCTGAAAGTACAGGCAAAGCCGAAGCCATCGGCGGGAAAGGAGCATCATGCGCAGCCGGAACGCTGATACCGCCGAAAAGGTAAAGGCGTTGACAGATAAGCTTGAGACCGGCGTCAAAGCGGTATTCGAGAGCGAGCAATACAAAGCATACATGAAGGCTATGGCAAAATTTCACCGGTATAGCTTCAACAATGTTATGCTCATCCTTATGCAATGCCCAAACGCAACCGCCGTAGCAGGCTTCAACACTTGGAAAAAGCAATTCGGCAGGACGGTCAAAAAGGGTGAATCCGGAATACAGATACTCGCGCCCGTCCCATACAAACGCATTGTTGAGAGTGTGAAGCTTGATCCTGTAACAAACGCTCCTGTGCTCGACGCAAGCGGCAGACCTGTCACGGAAACTGAGTATGTCGTGCAGCAGAGCTATAAAATAGCATACGTGTTCGATGTGAGCCAGACCGAGGGACGTGAGCTTCCGTCATACGGCGCGGAGGAGCTTACCGGCAATGTACAGAATTACGACGCGATGCTGAAGGCTATTACAAAGCTTGCACCTGTCCCGGTCGTATTCAGTGAGCCGGACGGCAATGCCCGTGGCCGCTACGTCCACAGTGAGCAAAGAATATATCTCGACAGCGGCATGAGCCAGATCGACACCATATCTATTCTGATTCACGAAACAGCTCATGCCATTCTCCATGCGCTTCCGGTAAAGGACGGAGTTGTCGTTGGAGTGCCTGAAAAAAGCCGCCGCACACGTGAGGTTGAGGCTGAGAGCATAGCATACATTGTCTGTCAGCACTTCGGAATTGAGACCGGCGACAGCGCGTTTGCCTATATAACCAGATGGAGCCGTGATAAAGAGCTTGAGGAGCTGAAAACGTCTCTCGACTGCATCAGCAGAACTTCCGCTGAAATGATAGACGCCATCGAAAGCTGTATACCTGACCTGAGCAAGTCACAGGACAAACCTGAAATGAGCGAAAAACACTTCTCACGGTGAGAAGTATTTTTTTTTGCATTCTTCGTATTGCTATTGTGCGTACAAATGAGTATAATAGGGGGGTGTAAAAGCGCTTGTGCGAAAGGAGAACACAATGGCTAAAACTGCAAATTTGTATGCGCGTATCGAACCTGATGTAAAAGCTCAGGCAGAGGATATTCTTGCAGCACTGGGTATTCCCGTGTCAAATGCGATAAATATGTTTTATAAACAGATCATCTTGCAGCGCGGGATTCCGTTTGAGCTCAAGCTTCCTTCGCCGAATGTACCGGACATGAGCAAAATGACGCAGGAAGACCTTGACAGAGAGCTTGAAAAAGGCTGGCAGGATGTCCTTGGCGGACGGACTATACCCGCTGAAAAGGTATTCTCCGACCTCAGGAAGGATACGGACTATGAGCTATACGGTGGAATGGACATTGAAGCTGCTCTTGGTAAAACCGAATAACGCGGGGTAGAAAGACAGCGGCGCTTTGCGTCGCTGTCTTCAGTCTGTCAAAGAACACAGCGTTAAGTTAAGCAGGAACAGCAAAATTTACGCAGCTGTTGAAAAAACGGGCAAAAATGCGGTAAAAAGCAGAGCTGTTCCAGCTCCATGTTGCTAACTTTTTCAGATTCATGCATGCAAATTTAAGCGTGA
>ERZ779895.1776-NODE-1776-length-21582-cov-6.062898_pt1 | contig 21582 bp, 24 predicted proteins | sample MGYA00511093_ERZ779895 | MGnify/ENA primary metagenome ERZ779895 (study PRJEB29588, sample SAMEA2142970) | human gut metagenome | biome: human gut; feature: human-associated habitat; material: faeces | place: Denmark | collected 2008/2010 ... | reverse complement strand
CCGCAGCCGGAACTGCCGCTGTGCAGACGAGGATTAACGCCGCTGCGGGGGCAAAGGTAAAGCTGGTGCAGGTGCAGCTTTTGGGCGGCGGCTTTGTGCATTTGAACGATGTGGGCAGCGAGCTGGGCGGCGGGGCGCGGCTGGAAATTTTGCAGCTGCAGCTGGGCGGCAGCAAGGCTTATAACGGCGTGCGCACAGAGCTGACCGGCGAGGGCAGCAGCTTTGAGGCGGCGGCAGGCTATTACGGACGCCGCGGCCAGCGCATCGATATGAATTTTATCGCTAATCATTACGGCAAAAATACGGCCTGCGTTATGAACGCTGACGGCGTGCTGCAAAGCGGCGCGTTTAAAATTTATCGCGGCACTATTGATTTTAAAAACGGCTGCGCCGGAGCTGTCGGCGACGAGAAGGAAACGGTGCTGCTGCTCAGCGACGATGTGGTGAACCAGTCCATTCCGCTGATTTTGTGCAGCGAGGAGGATGTGCAGGGTAATCACGGGGCCAGCATCGGCAAGCTGGACGAGGACTTGCTGTTCTATTTGTGCAGCCGCGGCTTCAGCGAGCAGGATGCGATAGATATGATGGCGAAGGCTAAAATTGAAGCCCTGTGCCGCAAAATCGGCGACGAGGATACGGTGCAGCTGGTGGAACGCTATTTGGAAGGAGTAATTGCTGATGGTCAGTGATAAGGATTTACTTGCTTACGATTATAAAAATGATTTTCCGCTGCTGGCCAATATGGACGTGGCTTATCTGGATAACGCGGCTACGGCGCAGCGTCCCCTGTGCGTCATTGAGGCCGAGCGCGATTTTTATTTAAAGCATAACGCCAATCCCCTGCGCGGGCTGTATCAGCTGGCTATGGAAGCGACGGACGATTACGAGGACGCCCGCGCCGCCGTGCAGAAATTTATTAACGCCAAGTATTTTGAAGAAATTATTTTTACTCGCAATACGACGGAGAGCCTGAACTTGGTGGCTTACAGCTACGCTCTGCATAATTTGCAGCCCGGCGACGAAATTGTGACGACGATTATGGAGCATCACAGCAATATGCTGCCCTGGCGTATGGCGGCCGCACAAACCGGCGCTGTGGTAAAGTATATCGAGTGCGCCGCCGACGGCAGCATCACGGACGAGGCTTTGACGCAGGCTATTACGCCGCGGACAAAAATTGTGGCGATGGCGCAGGTTTCCAATGTGCTGGGCCGGTTGAACCCGGTGGAAAAGGCTATCGAGCTGGCTCACAAGGTAGGCGCGGTGGCCGTTATCGACGCCGCCCAGAGCGCGCCCCATATGGCTATCGACGTGCAGAAGCTGGACGCGGACTTTTTGGCTTTCAGCGGGCACAAGATGATGGGTCCCATGGGCATCGGCGTGCTGTACGGCAAAAAGAATTTGCTGGACGCTATGCCTCCCTTCATGAGCGGAGGCGAGATGATTAGTATGGTGAGCCGCGACGGGCAGGAATACGCGCCGCTGCCCCATAAATTTGAAGCTGGTACGGTGAATGCCGGCGCGGCTGCCGGTCTGCATGCGGCTATCGATTATATCAACAGCATTGGCTTTGACGTTATCGAAGCCCGCGAAGCGGCTTTGACAAAGCTGACTTTTGAAGGCATGCGGCAGATTGAAGGCGTGCGTATTATCGGCGCGCCCGACGTTGAAAATCATAAAGGCATTATTACCTTTACTATCGACGGCGTGCATCCTCACGATATCGCCGCTATTTTGGACGCCGACGGCGTGAATATCCGCGCGGGCAATCACTGCGCCCAGCCGCTGCTGGACCATTTGTGTACGGGCGCGACGGCTCGCGTCAGCCTGGCTTTTTACAATGACGAGGCCGATGTGCGGCGTTTGCTGGACAGCTTAAAAACTATCAGGGAGAGAATGGGCTATGGCAGATAACAGAAGCTTTTATAATGAAATTTTACTGGACCATAATATGCATCCGGGGCATAAGCACGAGCTGCCGGACGCCGATATGGAAATGCGCGGCTATAATCCCACCTGCGGCGACGATATTACTATGAAGCTGAAAGTGAAGGACGGGGTAGTGACTGACGGCGCGTTTGTAGGCAGCGGCTGCGCGATTTCCCAGGCCAGCGCCGATATGATGCTGGATTTGGTTATCGGCAAGCCGAAGGAGGAGGCCCTGCGCTTGTCGGATATTTTTCTGCGCATGATTAAGGGTACGGCCAGCGAGGAGGAAATCGACGAGCTGGAGGAGGCCGGCGCGCTGAAGGACGTTTCTCATATGCCGGCCCGTGTGAAATGCGCGGTTTTGGGCTGGCATACGCTGGAGCAAATGCTGAATAACGAAGAAAAATAAAAATACAAATTGAATATTATTGAAGCGAAGCAAGCTTGCGTAAAGGTGCAGGCTTGCTTTTGCTATATAGAAGATAGCGCTGGGGTTAATGGTAATAAGTAGCTGAGCCGTAAGAAAAATCTGCTTTCGGAAAAACGTGCAATATACGCGTTGAAAAAGGCGGAAAAATGTGTTGTGCTATTTTCTGATGAAAATAAAGGCGGTGACGCATATGAAACGAAGCGTATTTTCGCAGCTTATAAAAGGGCGGCAGGGCGCGGGACTTTGAGGAAGCGATTGAGTGGCTTGTTTCAGCTGGTATGCTCAATCGCATTTATAATGTCTCCAAGATGGAACATCCTCTTTCTGCATTTGATAAGCTCGATCAATTCAAACTTTTCCTGTTTGATACAGGGCTGCTCAAACATATGGCTGGCGTTGATAATAGCGCAATCTTGCTGCAAGCTGATTATCAATTTAAAGGCCCGCTGACCGAAAATTACGTTTTGCAGCAGCTTCGCGGGCAGTTTGAGGTGGAGCCGCGCTATTACTCGGACAAAGCCGGAGAGATTGACTTTTTATTGCAAAACGGTACGGAAATAATTCCTGTTGAGGTAAAGGGCGGCGAAGATAAGTCCGCGCCTTCCTTCAAACGGTATATTGCTAACCGTCATCCTGAACACGCTATCCGCCTTTCAAAGCGGGGATATCGCAAGGACGGCGAGATTACGAACATTCCTCTTTACTTGGCTAGAAAGCTTAAAGAGTTGCTTTAATGCTCATGTGTCATAAAGTAACACACAAGAATTTGATTGATAGCTGCCTCACTATTCCGTAAAAAATATTTCAAAAAAGCAAGTTGATATATTGACTTTTTTCGATTTGAGCGTTATACTGTTCTTAGAACAAATCGAAAAAAATAAATGTGAGGTGTGAATATGAGCGACCATGCAGCAGATGCAAAAGTTTTTAAGGCTTTTGATGATATAAACCGACTTCAAATATTGGAAATGCTTCGGGAGAGTGAGAAGTGTGCGTGCGTATTACTGGAGAATTTACAAATCAGCCAGTCCACATTGTCCCATCACATGAAAATTTTATGCGATTCCGGCATTGTCACCGGGCGAAAAGAGGGAAAATGGACGTATTACTCTATCAGCAAAGAGGGAAGCCGGAAAGCAAGTGAGCTGCTGAAATTGTTAACAACAACAATATGAATGATTTTCCTCTAAGGAGGGCAAAAGGCCACGTTTATAGGCGTGGCTTTCCATTAAAACTACATATCGAAAAAAATCGAACTGTATGTTTGTTGATATAGATAAAGTAATGACAGGAGGACACAAAATGTGTGTATGCGGACGGCGGCTACAATGTCGCTCTCAATAGCTAATGATATTTTCTTTGAGTAAAACATATCAAAACAGAAAGGAAATATCAATCTATGTTTACAACTGAAACATTTATCCATGCAGGCAAAACATTTCTCATGCTATTTGGTGAATTGTTCGCTCTATTTATTGGCATTAGCTTTGTGGTTGCGCTGCTTCAAATTTATATTTCGCAGGAACGAATAAAGCGGGTGTTGACAACACCACGTAAAGGTATGAATAGTATTCTCGGAGCCTTATTGGGCGCAGTCACTCCGTTTTGTTCCTGTTCTACAATCCCAGTGTTGGTAGGACTATTCAAAAGTGGTGCTTCGTTTAATGGTGCAATCTCATTTTTGCTGACTTCACCTATTCTGAATCCGGCTATCCTTACTTTAATGGTTGCATTTTTCGGGATAAAGGCAACGGTAATTTATACAATATTTACTTTTACTTTTGCGGTTGTCATGGGACTGATCTTAGATGCAGCCGGATTTCAGAAAGAAGTAAAAAATGTGACAGTAACAGGAGGACATCAAGATAGCGTAAACTGGGAAACCTTAAAAGGAACATTTTGGCAAAAGCAGGCGCAATCCTTCAAAATTGCTTTCCGTGACTCGTTTGGACTGTTTAAGGGCGTTGTCGGTTATCTACTTTTGGGAGCCGGTATTGGAGCATTTATTTATGAGTTTATTCCCACGGATTTATTGGCTAATTTTGCAGGTGCAAATAACCTTTGGGCAGTTCCCTTCGCGGCTATCATTGGTATTCCCATGTATATCCGTACAGAAACGATGATACCGATTGCAAGCATTTTAATTTCCAAGGGCGTCGCACCCGGCGTTATGATTGCACTTATTTTGGGCGGTGCGGGAGCAAGTATTCCCGAAGTATCATTGTTAAACTCCATATTCAAAAAGAAAATGGTTGTTGCTTTTGTTCTCTGTATTTTTGCTGTTGCAACAATTACAGGTTATGTTTTCAATTTTATTCTTTAACAGGAGGAATTTTTATGAGCAAGAAAAAAGGACTTTTAGAAAAACTGTTCGGCGGTTCGTCCAGTGGATGTAGCTGTGGAATGGAGATTGCGGAAGAGAAACCGCAGAAAGCCGGATGTTGCAATATGCATATTGTTGAGGAAACAGAGCAATGTTGCTGTTGCGATGGTGAAGATAATGCTGATAAGAGCAATGAAAACAGCTAATATTTTTCCTCTAAGCAATAGCAAACCCGGCCGAGCCAGTCAACGGCAAGATGAACGGCTCATTTGAGCCGCCGTTGACAGCCCCACCCGTCTTTGCTGGTAGGCAGCCAAGGGGCGACAGCAAGGAGTGCTGCCGCCCCTCACATTATTCAGAAAGGGGGATTTTCCATGACCGAATTTGAAGAATATCAAGAGCATATCCAATACACGCATAATGCTTTTTGCAGGATTGTTATTCGCCATGCGTCCATTGACGCAGCCCGCAAGCTGTATTCAAAGTGGAAGCGGGAAATTTCCCTTGAATACTTGTCCGAAGAAAAGTTCATGCCGTTTGCTGCCACAGATGAATACTTTGCGCCGCCGCCGTCAGTAGAAGAATATCCCTTTACAATCTGCGGTCAGACTGTCATGTTGAGCAATCCAGACCTTGCCGCCGCCCTGTCCTTTCTGCCGGAAATGGAACAGGAAATCATCTTTTTGTACTTCTTCCAGCACCTTACCCATAAGGAAATCGGCAAGCGATACGGACGGACACGCAGCACAGCGGGACGGCATATTTATCTTGACCTGCGCTGACTGCGGGAGGAAGTGGAGGTGTTAGCCCATGAGCAGGCTTCTCCCCTATGAAACAATGTGAAGGGGCTGTCGCATTAGACGATTTGTTTTGTCGATGCGACAGCTTTTTTGCGCTTTTCATCGACGTTTCGCTTAGCAAATCCCGCACATGAGTGCGTCGGGCAAAAATGTTCGATGTACTTTTGCTTGACTGGGGGACGAACGCCTATAATTTAGATAAAAGCATAACGAATTTTTAAAAAGCGTTATGTAACGAAGGAGGTTTGACGAAGATGAAACGAAAAAATTTGAAACGGAGCGCAATTTTAGGCGTGTTGATGAGCTTGGCAATTTTGGATAGCGCATGGGCAACAACGACAATTAAGCACATGAGCGATAAAACTCGATAGCGTTTCAGCTTTTTACATAACGCGGCGACAGCAGAAAATCGTTTCCCGTTCTGTTCAGGCTGTCGTCGTGTTGCAGCAGGGACCACAGGTCGGTGGCGGCCAGATTCAGCTCTATTTGCCGGGCGAAGAGGTCGCTACGGCTTTGTGCGGGCGCGGCCCCCAGCTTAGTGATGACGGGCAGCTGCGCCGTTTGCTTCATGGCTTTCAGCAACTTGCGGCCTGTGTCGTTGAAGGCCAGCACACGCAGGTAGGCCGGCTGCGGCTGCTCCCAAAAGCTGCGTGGTTTATCCAGCAGCAGCTGGCAAAACAAACGGCGGATGCGGCTGGCGCTGTAGCGTTTGTTGACGCATCGGCGCAGAGCGTCGTCTAAGGAAGAACAGCCGGCGGCCTGCTTGAGCAAATTTTCCAGCCCTTCGCTGCACTGGCAGCGTTCTGCTATTTGAGCAGGCGTCAGCAGACGCAGGCGATAGCTTAGCAGCTGCCAGAAAAGCCGGCGGTTATAGCCTGGGCGCGTTGACGTAAGTGCGGCGCGGACGTTTTCAGGCACAGCCTGCTGCCAGGAAGCGTCGCCTTGGGTTAAAGAGCGGCGGATAGCGGTGGCGCTGGCCATAATGCCGCCGATTTCCGTACTATTGTAGCCTGCGTCCAGCCTTTGCAGAAATAGTGGGGCGATACTCGTATCCTGTAAGGCTTTGCAATATTCCAGAGCCAGAATATCGTTGGGACGGCTGATATCGCCTAAGGCTTGGGAGCAGGCAGCCGCGTAGCTGCTGCCCTTTTGGATGAGCCGTTTGATTTGGCTTTGCGTATCGCTGCTGCGCAGGCGGCTGGCTAAGGCCGCAAAATCGCGGGACGCCGTTTCTACGCCGCAGGCCAGAGTATTTACGCAGCCGGTGGCTTGGAGCGCCTGTACTGCGCCCTGGGCGAAATATTGGGCGCTGCGCAACGAAAAGGCGCAGGGCAGTTCCAACACTAAGTCGACGCCGTTGGCACAGGCCAGCCATTTATTTAAGCAGGCAGGCTCGCCGCGCTGCATAAAGCTGCCGCTTATGACGGCGATGATGGGCTGACCCGTCAGCTCTTTGGCTTTGTGCGCGTGGTAACGGTGTCCGTTATGAAAGGGATTGTATTCGGCGACTATGCCTGTGGCGCATAAGGGCTGCATTTTGCAAAGCGCTCCTTTAACAGTTAGAATTAAAAGTATTATAGCATGTATACACAAAATATTCACTATCCAATTTGCGAGAAATAGTGTATACTAATATTATGGTTAAAGCGAAGCAGCTTGCCTTAACAGGAAGCTTTGACGTTCCGTTTATTTTCTAACCTTCCGGGAGGCATATCATGATTGTTTTTGTAGTAAACTGCGGCAGCTCGTCCATTAAATATCAGCTGATAAATATGGAAGGCGAACGGGTAATGGCGAAGGGGCTGATAGAGCGCATCGGCATGGAAGGCTCCACCCTTAAGCACACGCCGTCAGGAAAATATACTATTGATATTAAAGAGGAAATTCCCGATCATGTTGTGGGCATTAAAATTGCTTTGCGGGCGCTGACCGATAAAGAGTACGGCGTTATCGGCGATATGTCGGAGATTGACGCCGTAGGCCATCGCGTGGTACACGGCGGCGAGCGCTTTACCGACAGCGTGCTGATTACCTCGGACGTGCTGGCCGGTATTGAAGCCTGCAGCGAAATTGCGCCACTGCATAATCCGCCCAATCTGTACGGCATTAACGCCTGTATGGAGATTATGAAGGGCGTTCCCCAGGTAGCGGTGTTCGATACGGCCTTTCACCAGACCATGCCCAAGGTAGCCTATCTTTACGGCCTGCCCTACGAAATGTATGTTAAGTACGGCCTGCGCCGGTACGGCTTCCATGGCACCTCCCATAAATACGTGGCCCAGCGGGCGGCGGAGCTGATGGGCGAGCATATGAACGATCTGCGTATCATCACCTGCCATTTGGGCAACGGCGCCAGCATTACGGCCATCAAATACGGCAAATCCATCGATACCAGTATGGGCTATACTCCTTTGGAGGGCCTGATTATGGGTACGCGCAGCGGCGAGATCGACCCGGCCATCATCCCGTTTTTGATGGAGAAGGAAAATATGACGGCGCAGCAAATAGACGATTATCTGAACCGGCGCAGCGGCATTTTGGGCATCAGCGGCTTATCCAGCGATTTCCGCGATTTGGAAAGCGCGGCCAACCGCGGCGATGACCGCAGCCAACTGGCTATCGACGTTTTTGCGTATAAGGTTAAGAAATATATCGGCGGCTATGTGGCGGCTATGGGCGGCGTGGACGCCATCGTCTTTACGGCCGGACTTGGCGAAAATTCCCCCTTTATGCGCGATAAAATCTGCAACGGCTTGGAATATTTAGGCACGCGCGTGGATCCGGAGCTGAACAAAATCCGCGGCAAGGAGCGGGAGATCAGCGTGCGCCGCGCCCGCGTAAAAATTTTCGTCATCCCGACCAACGAGGAGCTGGTAATTGCCCGCGATACCTATAATATCTGCCGCCGCATCATTAAGCTGTAGGCAAAATGTGAGCGCTGATTTTTAGCTTTTGTCCAGAGGTTTTCCTTGACAAAGAGCTTTAAGACCGCTATAATTGTAACGATTGGTGAAATATGATAAAGATAAATGTCGCAGAAATCAAAAAAAGACTGGTTGGAGCCAAGACCTTTGCTTTCGCTCTGGAGCCTGCCGAGCTGGAAATAACGCCTGAGGAAATGGCGCTTGTGGGCAGCGTTAAGCTGGAAGGGACGATAAGCAACGTAGGCGACGTGCTGCTGCTGAAGGCGCAGCTGTCGGGACAGGTTAAGCGTACTTGCGGACGCTGCCTGAAGGAATTTACGGCTGCCGCTGAGGCAGAGGTAGTGGAAAAATTTTATCCGGCCGGTGCTGAAAATATTGAAAATGATGCTTTTGTCTACGATTCGGACGTTATTGAGATAACGGAACCGCTTCGTGAAGGGCTGCTGCTTGCAGAGCCCATGCAGGCTCTGTGTAAGCCTGACTGCCGGGGACTTTGTCCGGTGTGCGGCGCCGACCTTAACAAAGGCGACTGCGGCTGCGACAGGCTGACGGTTGATCCCAGGCTGGCGGCATTAAAGCAATTCATCAAAAATTAAATTTCACTTCATAGCACTGAGGAGGTGTATTGAGAAATGGCAGTACCTAAGAGAAAAATGTCCAAAGCCCGCCGCGATAGACGTCGTGCTAACTGGAAATTGAACGTTCCTGGCATGGTTGAATGCCCGCAATGTCATGAATTGAAAATGCCGCATCGCGTTTGCCCTGAATGCGGTTACTACAACGGCAAGCAAGTCATTGCTGTCGCTGAATAAGCAAGACCTTTAAGCCTCTGGAGAAGTCCGGAGGCTTTTTACTTTTCCGCAGCTTTTTTACGCCGAAGCTTTAATTGACTAAGTAAAAAAATCGAAGCTTTTTCATAGTTCTGTTACAAAAAGGGGTTGCCAAATACTGCGTATGCTTTTATAATAAAAACAGATATTATGAGCTGGTGCTAAAAAGCGGGTGAGGTAATGAACTCTTCAAAAAAGTTAATACGTCATAAAAGCTTAAAGAAGCTGCTGCGGGAAAATCCCTTCAGCACGGACGAGCAGCTGGCGCAGCTTTTAAACGTCAGCGTGCAAACCATCCGTTTGGACCGCGTGGCGCTGGGCATACCGGAGCTGCGCGCCCGCACTCGTACTATGGCCGAGGAGGCGCAGACCAAGGTTCGCGCTATCGATAAAAAGGACATTGTGGGCGAGCTGCTGGATCTGGAGCTGAATAAGGCGGGCATTTCTACGCTGAAGATATCAGCCGATATGGTACTGGACAAGACCGGCGTGGCGCGGGGCTATTATATGTTCGCTATGGCCAATACTCTGGCTTTGGCCGTGGTGGACGCAGAGCTGGCGCTGACAGCCGTCGGCAACGTCAAGTACAAGGTGCCTGTGAGCGCAGGCGCTGTTTTGGTGGCGAAGGCCGTTGTGACCCACCGCCGCCTGGATAAGTATTATATTTTTGTATCCATAAAAAGCAATAACGAAGAAGTCTTTCGCGCTAAATTTATTATTGTTTCGTTGGACAACCGGGATAAACATGAAAGGGAGCAGGAAGCATGAAAATCGCAGTAGACGTTATGGGTACCGATTACGGACCCAAAGAGCTTGTTTTGGGCGCAGTCAACGCGGTTAAGGCCTACGGCTGCGAAACGGTGCTGGTAGGCGATGAGAAGATCGTCCGAGAGCTGCTGGAGCAGTATCATGCGGCCGACGAGCCGAAGATAACTGTTCGCCATGCCAGCGAAGTGATCGCTATGGACGAGCATCCTGCTATTGCAGTTAAATCGAAAAAGGACGCGTCTATTGTGGTGGCAGCCAAGCTGCTGCGCAATAAGGAATGCGACGCGCTGGTGTCCTCCGGCAGTACGGGCGCGGCGGTAGCCGCAGCGCTGTTCGGCGTGGGACGCATCAAGGGCGTGGAGCGCCCGGCCATCGCTACGCCGATTCCCAGCCTGACAGGTACTACCGTAGTGCTGGACAGCGGCGCTAAGGTGGACGCCAAACCGGAGCATATGGTGCAGAGCGCCATCATGGGCACGGTTTATGCAGAAAAAATATTAAAAATTTCTGCGCCGCGGGTAGGACTTTTGAACATCGGTGAAGAAGAAACTAAAGGTAACGAACAAGCTTTGGCAACCTACCCTCTGCTGAAGGAAGCTAAAACGATAAAGTTTATCGGCAACGTAGAGGGCCGCGATATTAATAAGGGCACGGTGGACGTAGTAGTCTGCGACGGCTTTGTGGGCAATATAGTGCTGAAATTTGGCGAAGGCTTGGCCGGCGCTATTATGACGCTGGTGAAAGAAGCCATTTTAAACGGCGGGCTGTTGGCTAAAATCGGCGGACTTTTAATTAAGCCCGCGCTGCGCAAGCTGAAAAAACGCCTGGACCCTGCCGAATACGGCGGCGCGCTGCTTTTGGGCATCCGCGCTCCCTTTATCATCTGTCATGGCAGCTCCAAGGCCAAGGCCATTACCAACGCTATCCGCGTGGCTATGGATTTTGCAGAGCAGGACGTAGTAAGCATTATCGCGCAAAGGATTGCCGAATCTCAGAAGAAGTGAGGAAATAGATCAATGACAAGAGCAGTTGGTATTTTAGGTGTAGGACATTACGTTCCTGAAAAAATTATCACGAACACGGATATGGAAAAAATCGTTGAAACCAGCGATGAATGGATCACCGAGCGTACCGGTATCAAGCAGCGTCATATTGCGGCCGCTGAGGAGGCAACCTCCGATTTGGCTTATAATGCTGCTGTGGGAGCGTTGAAGGACGCGGGCGTCAGCGCGGAAGAGCTGGATCTAGTAATTGTGGGCACGGCTTCTTCCGATTACATTTTCCCGTCCACCGCTTGTCTGGTGCAGGCGCGTTTGGGCGCGAAGAATGCGGCGGCCTTTGATTTGGCGGCGGGCTGCAGCGGCTTTGTTTACAGCCTGGCAGTTGCCAGCCAAATGATTAAAAGCGGTCTGTATAATAAAATTTTGATTATCGGCGCGGAAACCCTGTCCCGTATTATGAACTGGACCGACCGCAACACCTGCGTACTGTTCGGCGACGGCGCAGGCGCTGCCGTAATCGGCGAGGTAGAAGAGGGCTACGGCGTTTTGGGCATCGATATGGGCGCCGACGGTAACGGCGGCAAATTTTTGCTGCAGCCTGCGGGCGGCAGCCGTCAGCCTGCTACCGAAGAAACCGTAGCGGCTAACGACCATACCATTCATATGAACGGGCCGGAGGTTTTTAAATTTGCTATTCAAATTATGGGCAAGACTGCGAAACGCGCGTTGGCTAACGCCAATATGAAGCCGGAGGAGCTGGATATGCTGTTCCCGCATCAGGCTAACTACCGCATTATCACCTCTGCGGCTAAACGTCTGAAAATGTCCATGGATAAGGTATGGGTGAACGTTGATAAATACGCCAACACCTCCGCCGCTTCCATTCCTATCGCTTTGTGCGAGGCGCAGGCGGCAGGCAAGCTGAAAAAGGGCAATAATATTATTTTGGCCGGTTTTGGCGCAGGCCTGACCTGGGCGGCTATCGTGCTCAAGTGGAGCAAGTAATAAATTTTTTGGAATATCGCATTTACTTATAGATGGTTTTGCAATTAGAGAGTATAATTAAAGAAAGCGAGGTTTATTCCCATGAGCAAGATCGCATTCGTATTTCCGGGACAGGGCTCCCAAACCGTTGGCATGTGCAAGGCCTTTTACGACGCTTATCCTGTAGTAAAGCAAATTTTTGAAGAGGCGGACGACGCTTTGGGCTTTTCCATCAGCAAAATGTGCTTTGAAGGCCCGGAGGATCAGCTGCGTTTGACCTTTAATACCCAACCGGCTATTTTAACCGCCAGCACTGCCTGCGCCGCTGTTTTGAAAGAGCACGGCGTAAGCTGCGATATTGCCGCAGGCCACAGCCTGGGCGAATATTCCGCCTTGGTAAACACCGGCGCGCTGAAATTTGCCGACGCTGTTCGTATCGTTAATAAACGCGGTCAGTTCATGCAGGAGGCTGTTCCCGTAGGCGAGGGCAGCATGGCGGCCGTTCTTGGTCTGGAAAGCGAAAAGATTGTGGAAATCTGCCGCAATGTAGAGGCTGAAATGGGCGAAGCCGTACAGGCAGTAAACTTTAACTGCCCCGGCCAGGTGGTAATCGCCGGCGCTGTAAATCCTGTGAATAAGGCTATCGAGGCTTTGAAGGCCGCAGGCGCTAAGCGCGCCGTGCTGCTGCCCGTAAGCGCTCCCTTCCACAGCACGCTGATGCAGCCCGCAGCCGAGCGTTTGGCCGAGGTTCTGGCTCCTATCGAAATTAAGGATATTACCGTTCCCGTTGTGGCTAACGTAACCGCTCATGAGGTAACCAGCGGCGCAGAAATTAAAGCGCTGCTCATTAAGCAGGCCGCTATGCCGGTTCTGTGGGAAACCTCCGTCCGCAATATGGTGGAAGGCGGCGTGGATACCTTCGTAGAGGTTGGCCCCGGCAAGGTATTGACTGGCTTTACCAAGAAGATCGCCAAGGGTATGACCGCCCTGAACGTGGAAGACCCCGCAAGTTTGGAAAAAACTTTAGCGCATTTCGCAAAATAAAATCCGAGAGATTTAGGAGAGAAGAATTATGAAATTAGAAGGCAAAAAAGCCCTTGTAACCGGCGCTTCCCGCGGCATTGGCCGCGCTATCGCTTTAGCGCTGGCAGCCGAAGGCGCGGACGTAGCCGTAAACTACGCCGGCAGTGAAGCGGCGGCTAAAGAGGTTGCTGCCGAAATCGAGTCTATGGGCCGCAAGGCCATCGTTATCCAGGCGGATATCGCTTCCAACGAAGCGGCGACCGCTATGGTGGACAGCGTGGTTAAGGAATTTGGCCGCATCGATATTTTGGTGAATAACGCAGGCATTACCCGCGACGGTTTGCTGATGCGTATGAAGGAAGAGGATTGGGACGCCGTTTTGACCACCAATCTGAAAGGCGTATTTAACTGCACCAAGGCTTCCGTAAAATATATGATGAAGCAAAAGGTCGGCAGCATTGTCAGCATCAGCTCCGTTGTGGGCCTGATGGGCAACGCAGGCCAGGCCAATTACGCCGCAGCTAAGGCCGGCGTGATCGGCTTTACCAAATCCGTGGCTAAAGAGGTGGCCGCCCGCGGCATTACCGTCAACGCCGTGGCTCCCGGCTTCATCAAAACCGATATGACCGCCGTTCTTTCCGAAAAGGTGGTCGAAGGTATGCTGACTAATATTCCGCTGAATAGATTAGGTGAAACCAGCGATATTGCCAAGGCTGTCGTCTTCCTTGTGAGCGACGACGCCAAATATATAACCGGACAGACTTTACATGTCGACGGTGGTATGGTAATGTAATAGGGCAACCTGCAAATTTGCCATTGGAAGGAGGTGAATCGTAATGAGCACTTTCGAAAAAGTAAGAGACATCACTGTTGAACAACTGAGCGTTGACGCTGACGAAGTAAAGATGGAATCCGCTTTCATCGATGACCTCGGCGCTGACTCCCTCGACATCGTTGAATTGATCATGGCTTTTGAAGAGGAATTCGGCGTAGAAATTCCTGACGAAAAAGCAGAAAAGATTCGCACCGTAGCTGACGCTGTTAAGCTGCTGGATGAAGAAAAATAATTCATTCATTGTAATTTTCTTTGTTGGCTTTTGTTTGGGGAACCTGCGGGTTCCCCGGCACAAGCTGCTTTAGTCCTGAAATGGGGGATATTTGTTGAAACTACCAGTGCTGAAAATCGGTAAGCTTGAAGCGCAAGTACCGATTATACAAGGAGGCATGGCTATCAGGCTTTCCACTGCCCGTTTGGCAGCGGCTGTAGCAAACGAAGGCGGTATCGGCCTTATCGCTGCGTCCGGTATGAGCTTTGACGAATTACGCACAGAAATTCGTTTGGCAAGGAAATTGACCGGAGGCAAGGGCATCATCGGTATCAACGCTATGTTTGCAGCCAGAGAGTTTTTAGGCCTTATAACTACTGCCGCACAAGAGAAAATTGATTTAATCGTGGCCGGCGCCGGTTTTTCAAGAGATATTTTTGCCGTCGGACGTAAATATGGCGTTGAGGTAGTACCTATCGTATCATCTGTCAAGCTGGCTAAAATATCTGAGAAGCTGGGCGCATCCGCTATCGTTGTGGAAGGCACGGAGGCGGGCGGACATCTTGGTACTCAACAGTCCATAAAAGAGATACTTCCGGAAATTGTAAAATCCGTTAATATACCGGTTATTGCCGCAGGCGGCGCAGTATGCGGACGCGATGTGGCAGACCTTTTGAATCTGGGCGCCAGCGGCGTGCAGATGGGCAGCCGTTTTGCCGCCAGCGAGGAATCCAACGGCGCGCCTGCTCTTAAAGAATTTTATTTGAAGATGACTAAAGAAGACGTTGTGCAGATTGACAGCCCCGTGGGCTATAAGGGACGCGCAATTCGCAATCCCTTTGCGCAGCTGTCTTTGGAAAATAAAGCTCCCAAACCGACCCAATGCGACCTGTGCTTAAAGCATTGCACTCACAGCTTCTGCATTATCCGCGCTTTAACCAGAGCGCAGCAGGGCGATGTGGAAACGGGCCTGGTGTTTACGGGCGCCAATATGTGGAAAATTAAAGAGATTTTGCCTGTTAAGGAAATCTTTAGACGTATAAAAGAAGAAATAGCAAATATTTAGTGTGAGGTGAACAATTTTGAGTAAAAGAAGAGTTGTAGTAACCGGCGTGGGCCCTGTAACCCCTATCGGTATTGGTAAGGATACGTTTTGGGGCAATCTGGTTGCCGGTAAGTCCGGTATTGGTCATATTACCCAATTCGATACGGAAGGTTTTACTGTAAAAATTGCCGGTGAGGTCAAAGATTTTGATTATACTGCCTTTATCGATAAAAAAGAAGGCAAGCGTATGGATCGTGTGACTCACTTTGCAGTGGCTGCGGCTAAGCTGGCTATCGAGGACGCTAAGCTGGATATGACCAAGGAAGATCCCCTGCGCTGCGGCGTTTGCGTTGGCAGCGGCATCGGCGGCATCCATACCTTCCTGGAGCAATCCCTGAAGTACGGCGAAAAAGGGCCTTCCAAGATCAGCCCCTTCTTCATCCCGATGGAAATTCCTAATATGTCCGCTGGTCAAATCGCTATCGCTACCGGTCTGAAAGGCCCCAACACGGCGATTGTTACTGCCTGCGCTACCGGCACCAACTGCATTGGCGACGCTCTGCGCACCATTCAATACGGCGACGCCGACGTAATGCTGGCAGGCGGCACGGAAGCTGCCGTTTCTCCTATCGCTATTGCCGGCTTTGCCAATATGAAGGCTCTGTCCACCAATAACGAGCATCCCGAAGAAGCATCCTGCCCCTTTGATAAAAAACGCGACGGCTTTGTTATGGGCGAAGGCGCTGGCGTCTTGGTTCTGGAAGAGCTGGAGCACGCTAAAGCTCGCGGCGCGCATATCTATGCCGAGCTGGTTGGCTTTGCCATGAACTGCGACGCATATCATATTACCGCTCCCGACCCGACCGGCGAAACTCCGGCTGCCTGCATTCAGGCTGCTATTAAAGACGCCGGTTTAAAACCGGAGGAAGTGGATTACATCAACGCTCACGGCACCTCCACACACCGCAACGATTTGGGCGAGACGCTGGCTTTCAAAAAAGTTTTCGGCGAGCACGCTTACGAGCTGTGCATCAGCTCCAATAAATCCATGATCGGCCATTTGCTGGGCGCTGCCGGTGCGGTAGAAGCTATCGCTACCGTTATGACCATTGAAAACAGTATCGTTCCGCCGACTATTAACTATCGCGATAAGGATTTGGACGACCCGGAAGGCGTTCTGGATTTGGACTATGTTCCCAACGTAGCACGCGAAAGAGAAGTAAACGTAGCTTTGAGTGATAATCTGGGCTTTGGCGGTCACAACGCTTCCCTGGTTTTCAAAAAATACGTTGACTAAAAAGCAGGTTGATAGTAATGCAGGGTAAACGTAAACAGCAGCTGCAAGACTTCTGTGACAGCTTGGGTATCCGCATGCATGACTTGGAGCTGCTGGATATGGCTCTGACCCATACATCCTATGCCCATGAAGCCAAGCAGACTCCCAAACCGCAGCATAACGAGCGCATTGAATTTTTGGGCGATTCGGTGCTGAGCGTAATTGTCAGCACCTATATGTACCAAAATTTTCCGGATTTAGCAGAAGGCCAGCTTACAAAGCTGCGCGCTCATTTAGTGTGCGAAGCCTCGCTTTTTGAATACGCCAAAAAGATTCGCTTAGGCGATTACCTTCGCCTGGGCAAGGGCGAGGAGCTGAGCGGCGGGCGCGAGCGTCCCTCCATTTTAGCCGACGCTTTTGAATCGGTGCTGGGCGCTATTTATTTGGACCAGGGCTTTGAAAAAGTGCAGAGCTATCTTTTGGCGATGATGCGGCCGGAGATTGATTATATTTGCCGTCACGGTATTTATAACGATTATAAAACGCGCTTGCAGGAATTTTTGCAGCGCGACGGCGACGTGGATATCAGCTACCAGCTGATGAGCAGCACCGGACCGGAGCATAATAAGGTTTTTACCTCTGAGGTAATGGTTCAGGGTCGCGTAATCGGCGAAGGCAAGGGACGCACGAAAAAAGATTCCGAGCAGCATGCCGCGCAGCAAGCTTTGGCTCAGCTGCACGTACAGACGCCTAAATAATGTTACAAACTTAACGTCTTAAATCTCATTACGAGGTTTAAGACGTTTTTTGTTTACAAAGAAGCTGTTTGATGATACAATTGACCCACTGGTTTACTAGGCTATTGGCCTGATGATTTTTTGAGGAGGCGTTGACAATGAGTTTTAAATTATGGGATATTTTACAGGAATTGCAATCTGATGCTTACGAATGGGTGGAGCTGTCCCATTCGTTAAATAACGACAGTCCCTTTTGGGCAGGGATTCCTGACGGCAGCGTAAAGCTGGCTGAAACCTGCTTCGATTGGGGCAACCCGATGCTGGAATGTCTGATTCAAACCTTTAAATTCCCCGGCCAGTTCGGTACGCATATCGATTTTCCGGGTCACTTCGCCAAGGGCGCGGCTTTGTCCGAAAAATTCGGCGCAGGCCAGCTGCTCTTTCCCTTGTGCGTAATCGACGTTACCGCCAAGGTAGCTGAAGACGTACATTACGCTGTGACAGTGGATGACATTAAAGCTTACGAAGCGCAGTACGGGCCGATTCCCGACGGCGCTTTCGTTGCCCTGCGCACCGATTGGAGCAAGAACTGGCCCGATATGGACAAGCTGAGCGGCATTGCCGCCGACGGCAGCGAGAATTTCCCCGGATGGTCGCTGGAAGCTTTGCAATATATTTATGAAGAACGCAATGCGGCCGCCAACGGCCACGAAACCTTGGACACGGACGCCAGCGTTGTGGCTGCCGCCGCCGGAGATTTGGCCTGCGAGCGTTATGTGCTGAGCAAGGGCAAAATTCAAATCGAGGTGCTGGATAATCTGGATAAGGTGGCCCCGGCGGGAGCGCTGCTGCTTGCCGCCTGGCCTCGCATCGAAGGCGCTACCGGTCTGCCAGTCCGCGTCTTTGCTATCACGCCGAAAAAATAAAACGGCGCTGGCGTTATTATGATATAGCTGGCAGAAGATAACGGCAGATAAAGTACTTGCAGCACTTGAAAAGCTGTGGTAGAATACAAATAGAAAGAGCGCTGCCGATAGATGGTTGCTCTCAAAAATTATTGGCTAAAAATAACCGCTCGTTTTGTGAGGACGGGGCGGTTATTTTTTTGCATTTTTGCCGAGTTTAGTAAATAGTGAATAACAGGCAGTAAATTAGATGGTATAATATAGTTAAAACTTCCAAAGGAACGGTGGATAACATGAACGATGTCAAGCAGCGCCGGGCGGCGAAGGAATTTGCCGCCTATTGGCAGGGCAAGGGATACGAAAAAGGGCAGAGCCAGCCGTTCTGGCTGTCGCTTTTGCGCGACGTTTTGGGCGTGGAACACCCGGAGCAGTTCATCAGCTTTGAGGACCAAATCATGCTGGACCACACGAGCTTTATCGACGGCACTATCCCCGCGACGCATGTTTTGATCGAACAAAAGAGCTTGGACAAGAATTTGCATAAGCCCATCAAACAGTCGGACGGCAGCGTGCTGACACCTTTCGAGCAGGCCAAACGCTACGCGGCGGAGCTGCCGTATTCCCAAAGGCCGCGCTGGATTGTGGCCTGCAATTTTGCGGAGTTCCATATTTACGATATGGAAAAGCCCTTCGGTGCGGCGGAGGTCGTCCTGCTGCGCGATTTGCCGTAGGAATATTATCGCTTAAATTTCCTGGTCGATGCCGGGGATGAAAATATCAAGCAGGAAATGCAGGTTTCCATGGCGGCGGGCGATATCGTGGGCAAGCTGTACGACGCGCTGCTGAAGCAATATGTGGATGCGACTAGTGAGCAGAGCTTAAAAAGCCTGAACATGCTGTGCGTGCGGCTGGTCTTCTGCCTGTATGCGGAGGACGCGGGCATATTTGGCGCGAAGAATATGTTCCACGATTACTTGCAGCGGTACTCTGCGAGAGATATGCGGCGTGTACTGATTGATTTGTTCAAGGTTTTGGATACGCCGGAAGCGCAGCGCGACCCGTATCTGGACGAAGATTTAAAAGCCTTCCCTTACGTCAACGGCGGCCTGTTTGCCGAGGAAAATATCGAAATACCGCAGTTTACGGAAGAAATACGCACACTGCTGCTAGTTAATGCCAGTGCGGATTTTGACTGGAGCAGGATAAGCCCGACGATATTCGGCGCGGTGTTTGAAAGCACTTTGAACCCGGCGACGCGGCGCAGCGGCGGCATGCATTACACCAGCATTGAAAATATCCATAAGGTTATCGACCCGCTCTTTTTGGACGATTTGCAGGATGAGTTTGCCCGAATCAAAGAAATGCCGAATAAAAAGAAACGCCGCGAGGCTTTGGAAGCGTTCCAAAAAAAGCTGGCGGGGCTAAATTTCCTTGACCCGGCGTGCGGCAGCGGCAATTTTTTGACGGAAACGTATTTGTGCCTGCGGCGGCTGGAAAACGAAATTATCCGCGCGCTGACGGGCGGCGAAATAATTTTGGGCGAGATGTTGAACCCGATACAGGTTTCCATCAGGCAATTTTACGGTATTGAAATCAACGATTTTGCCGTGAGCGTCGCAAAAACCGCGCTGTGGATTGCCGAAAGCCAGATGCTGCAGGCGACGGAAGATATTATCCATCTGAACCTGGAATTTTTGCCGCTCAAGACCAACGCCAATATTATCGAGGGCAACGCCCTGCGACTGGACTGGGAAAGCGTCGTGCCGAAGGAAAAGCTGCATTACATTATGGGCAACCCGCCGTTTGTGGGCGGAATGATGATGACTAGAGAACAACGCGATGAATTAGCCGCAGCGTTTCCTGAGTGCAAAAAAATTGGCGAAGTAGATTATGTTAGCGGTTGGTATGCAAAAGCAGCACATTTTATTTCTGAAACTAATATTCGCTGTGCTTTTGTTTCTACTAATTCGATATGTCAGGGGCAAGCGGTTCCATTTGTTTGGAAAGAATTGTTTAAATTGGGAATGAAATTTGATTTTGCATATCGGACTTTTCGTTGGGATAGTGAAGCTAATATTAAAGCCCATGTTCATTGTATCATTATTGGCTTTAGTTTAACGCCTAAATTTAATAGAAAGTTTATTTGTTCTGATGGTGCTTTGGAGTACGTTGATAATATAAATGCCTATTTATTGAACATGGAAAATATATTTGTGGATAGCAGAAGTAATCCTTTGTGTGATGTTCCTAAAATGCGTTTTGGTAGTATGCCGCGCGATGGAGGTGCTTTTATTTTTAGTGAAGAAGAAAAGGAAATATTATTATCCAGTGAGCCTTCATCCGGGAAATGGCTATGCAGATATATGGGAGCAGATGAGTTTATCAATAATAAAAAGAGATATTGCCTTTGGCTTGTAAATGCCAATCCTAGTGAGTTTCGTAAAAGTAAGACCGTAATGGCGAGGATTGAACGAGTTCGTGATTTTAGATTGGCAAGTAAAGCTTCTGCTACTCAAAAATTTGCTGCGACACCGACTTTATTTTGCCAAATTGCCCAACCAGACACAGACTATATTATTGTTCCGGGAGTTTCATCAGAAAAACGTAAATATATTCCTATTGGATTTATGAACAAAGAAGTGATTGCGTCAAATCTTGTGCAGATTATCCCCGACGCGACACTTTATCACTTCGGCGTTCTTACTTCCAACGTCCACATGGCTTGGATGCGTGCGGTCGCAGGCAGATTGAAAAGCGATTACCGTTACTCCAAAGATATCGTTTACAACAACTTCCCATGGCCGAATCCTACGGAGGCGCAGAAAGAAAAAATCGAGCGTACAGCGCAGGGCATTTTGGACGCGCGGGCGCAGCATGCGGATAGCAGCCTGGCGGATTTGTACGACGAGCTGACGATGCCGCAGGAGCTGCGCCGGGCGCATCGCGCCAACGACAGGGCTGTTATGGAAGCTTACGGCTTTTGGGGAAAATTAAACAGCGAAGCGGCCTGCGTGGCGGAACTGATGAAAATGTACCGGAAGCTTGCGGGGGAGTGAATGGTGCATAGCGGGGAAATACGGGCGCTGCCTATTGACTATTTGCTTTTGCTAGCGTATAATAAAAAGAAAGAGATAGCTGATTGTGGTAAGTCGGCTCTCCTCTAATTTTAGTGTATTTGAAGAAGACCGCTTGACCGCAAGTTAGGCGGCTTTTTTCTTTCTACTTATTGCGGAAAGAAAGGATTAATACTACTAACGTAGCAAAGCTTACCATTAAAGATAAAGCTTCGGCAACAGTCATAGCATCACCCCCTACTCTTTAGGGAGTAGGAAAGCCGACCATCAGCTATCTCACGAAAGGTATTATAGCATAGATACGTAAGGAAAGCAAAAAAACTTTTGCAGAGAAACTAAACAAACAGCGAGGCGGAGCTGATGAAAATGTACCAAAAGCTTGCGGAAGCAGGAGGCGCTAAGGAGAGTAAGGGAAGCGGCAGATGCGCAGAATAAAACTCATTATGCAGATTGTGGCGGCTTTCATTATCGCCATGTTCGCTTACAA
>ERZ779895.1767-NODE-1767-length-21676-cov-3.830535_pt1 | contig 21676 bp, 20 predicted proteins | sample MGYA00511093_ERZ779895 | MGnify/ENA primary metagenome ERZ779895 (study PRJEB29588, sample SAMEA2142970) | human gut metagenome | biome: human gut; feature: human-associated habitat; material: faeces | place: Denmark | collected 2008/2010 ... | reverse complement strand
TCTTCTGAGGTACGGATCAGCGCCGTACTTACCTTCCAAATATTGTTTATCAAACTTGGCATCCTTTCTGACAGATTCACCGTTTTCATTCTTGAACTCTATCAAAGAATAAAATTTTGAATTCTGAGCATTACCTTTTGCGACGAACCAGATTTCATCTCTTCGGAATACTTCACTGTTCATAGTTGATAAATCATGAGATGTAAAAATCAACTGTGCCTTATGTTTATTGATACTCATATCATTGAACATCATTATTATATGTCGAAGTAAAACCGGATGAATTTTTGCATCCAGTTCATCAATTACAATCCCCTTTCCGGCAAGCAGGCTTTCTGCAATAAATGGAAGTAATCCAAATAATTTCTGTGTTCCACTGGATTCATCAAATAAATTGATTTCTGTTTCCCAACCGTCTACACGATGTTTTGTAAATATATCTACTCTGCCATTCCCTTTTTCTTCCACTCTGAAATCAATAATGTCTAAATCCATCTCCAGAATCATCTGAAGCATTAACTGTTTCACATCTTCCGATGTGAACACTGCCATTCTAAGCTCCTGCTCCGAATTTTCATAATTCAGAATTTCTATTCCATACTCAAACCAGCTCAATACATCCTTAACCACCGCATTTCCCTTATAAACAATTCCTAAATAAGAACGTAGTGTAAGTGTTTTAGATAATTCATCACTGACTTTCAGGTTTGCAAAAGCTCCCTTTAAAACAATGCCATTTTCATTTCTGGTAAAAAGCGCAGATTTTCTCCCTGTTTCAAGTTTAACTCTATCCAAACTCTCATATAAAACGATATCACGCTTTACATATAAAATATACCTATACTCTGAAGCTGTCGTTCTGAAGAATAATTCACATTCTGTAGACTCGTCCTTACTCTCCGAAAACGCAAATGGCTCTACAGTTATTTTCTTTTGAAGTAATATCTTTTCCTCATCTTTATCTATGATAATTCTATCCTCATGCTCTGATATTGCAGCCGCCTGCATATCAAATATCACTTCATCTCTTATACGTTTAAAATTTTTAACTGAAAACCGGCATAACATGTCTTTTTTCTCCGTTATATCTTTATTATATTCCTACAAGTTGTATTTGCAAACAATATTTGAGATATTATCTCATATATTTATATGTAATGTCATATTTTGTAAATTTCTGTCGATAACTATATTAAATTTAAAAACCATTTCATAATATGTCTCACAAAAAAAGCAAGGCTCTCCACCTTGCTTCTCTTTTTACTGCCCAAAAAATCCCCTGCGATACTAATTGTTACATTGTATGCCGGGGATTCTTTTATATGTCTGTCTAATTTGTGGTCCGCCATGCGACTTTTCTGTCACCATAAGACCCTTACCTAATTATATTACAGATATCCATACAGACCTGCGCCTACTGCCGCTGCATATATCAGGAAAAGACTGACCAGCGTCAGCCATGCAATGACCTTAAAAACACCATTGCTTTTTTGGCTCTCTTTTTTTGCTTCCTTTCTCCACTCTTCCTCTTTTTTCTCCTGTCGGATCTGGTTTTCCATATACGGCCGGTTCTTTTTGTGCCGCGGTGGAATATAGCATCCCGTACTTTTACAGAGTTCGTACAATTCTGCCGTGGTATATTCCTCTACTGGTTTTTCCATGTCAAGCAACGTCTTTTTTACCTTTTTTGCTGCTCCTTTTTTCTGCTTCCAGTGTCTGTTCCGAAAAAAAGCAGATTGAAGATAAGGAGTAAAATCTCTGCGAGCAGAATTCCAATTCCTTTTCCGGTATGATACCGCTCCACAGTTCCATAGCTTTCTTTTCCGGGTTTCTCATATACATAATAGGAAAACATACGTTATACGCTCCTGGCGTCATTTTACTGATTCTCCCCTGAATTTTTTTCTTTAAACTCATAATCATTTTCATGCCGGTCGCCTTTTTCTTTTCGTATCCGTTGTCTGTTTTCTGCTGTTTTAGAAATTCTTTCCGTCCCAGCCCCAGTCATTGATGCCCTGGTAAGTAATGTACACGGCACTTCCCGGGATTCCGAGCCGTTCTTTAAAGATACGGCAGATCTCCGCTGTCATTGCGTTATACTCTCTTGCGGAAGCGCTTCCGAACAGCTTTACCGAAACAAATGCACCCTTGTCCAGCTTTTTGCCTCCCATGTAAAGATCGTAATTATCCTCAAATCCCAACATCAAAAAACCTTCCGGTTTATTTACGATCGAGATCGCGCGTCCCAGATCTGCTTTCAAGTTTTCGCGTTCCTCCCTGCTCACCGGGATAGAAATTTTTGAATCAATAAACGGCATATCCGCCACCTCCTGTTTTTATTTGATGACCGGCTGGAAATCCTCGGTATCTCCGCAGAAAAATCCGCCGATCTTTCCTGTGATCGTCTGCATGATATGTTTTGCGTGTGTATAATGTTCCGCGTCGATCGTCACAAAGAACATGGTCTTTACGCCCTGTTCTGTAAGCCAGTTTTTACTGTATTCGTCGCGAAATTCCGCCCTGGTCCACTCGAAATCCATCGAGCGTTCTTCCGGGATCACCACCTCAAGGACTCCCGCCGCTTCCCAGATCTCAAGTTCCAGGTCTGCTTCCTCCTGCAGCGCATCCGCGATCTCACGCACTGTGATCTCTTTTTGCTGCATGTAAAACCATTCTTTTGGAGCATCCGCCGCCCCATGGTTCTTTTCACGGATCTTTTTTAATTTTGACTTGTTTTTCATTCCATTTCCTCCAGTATCTGCCGCAGGGAATCCTCCACACGTCTGCAGGCCATCGCACGCACATCCCGCATGGTCGGATTACACGTCTCCATCAGATAGGGATGTCCGACAAATTCCAACATCGTCCGGTCATTTTCATTATCTCCGAACGCAGCCATCTCCTCCGGCAGGATATCAAGTTTTTCTCCGATCTCTTTTAAGGCAGAACCCTTACTTGTGCCAAGCGGCGCAAAATCCACCCAACGGTTTCCGGATGTCACGATCAGACAGCTGTCGCCAAACGCCCGCTTAAAATCCGCCGTTGCCCCGTCACGCTTGTCTTCCGGTGTAAAATAGGAAACCTTCATGATCGGTTCCTCGATCCGTTCCGGTTTATCTATGACCGTGATATTATTTCCAATATCGTCACGCAGATAGGTCACGAAAGACAGATCTTTCGGGATCACATAACTCGTGCGCTCCCCCGATATCAGCACTTCGCAGTCCGGGTGTTCCAGTACGGTGTTGCTGATACGCATTGCCAGTCCATCCTCAAACTGCCGCTTCATCAATACCTGGTCCAGATGCATGACCAGCGCTCCGTTTTCACACAGATACATGATCTTGTCCTTGACCGGCGCAAACAGCCGCTGCAGGCTCGGATACTGTCTTCCGCTTGCCGGCATAAAAGAAACACCTCTTTTGGTCAGTTCCTCGATCAGTGGAAAAAGTTCCGGACGACATCTGGTTGCTCCGTCCAGAAGCAGCGTGCCATCCAGATCACATGCTATCAGTTTTATTTTTGTTTTCATCTTCTGCTATCCTCTATATGCATTTTCTGTTTTATATTTGATTTGTTTTCATACATGCTGACATCGGAGCGTTTTCTTGTCCCTTCAAAACTTTCATCCCGCTCCGGATCAAACTGTGCGTAACCGCACGCGATATGGATCGGATAATGCTCCGGATCGCTGTTATATTTTTCCTCTTCCGTGCGCATTCCCTCAATGCAGAAAAGGATCGGACATCTTGCGGCATGCTCCACGATACAGCAGAATTCGTCCCCGCCGATGCGGTAGACCTTTCCATAAGGATCAAAGATCTTTTCTATGATCCGCGCGGCATTTCTAAGGTAAGTGTCTCCCTCCACATGACCGTATCCGTCGTTGCATTCCTTCAGATTATTCAGATCAAAGGAGACAAACATCTTTCCTCTGGCGCTTTTCATCTGCGACATGTCCTCCATATAGGCATTCCGGTTGTAAAGCCCCGTCAGGACATCATGGATCGCCAGTTCCTCATACACCTTTGCCTTCCGTCCCTTTTCGATCGTATCCACTGCATAGAATGCCGCCTCGTAACCGAGCATCAGCACAAACGCCAGGAATACAAAGCGTCCGAACAGATCCGCGTCACCGATATGGCGGTAATACAGCACGATATCCGTCACTGTTGCCGCCGAAAGCAGGATCATTCCTACGGTACTGATCTTCGCGTGCCGGTCGATCTGATGGCGGAACGCCTTATATAGCAGACATCCGATCATATAAAACAACGCGATACACAACATCATATGAGTCAGCCAGAGTGTTTCTTTCATATCCGCGATACCAAAAAACTGAAATCCCAGCACAAACACCATCTCACAGACATTGATCGCAAACAGCACTTTCCAGAGCTTCCGATCCCCGATATTCAAAAAATCCCTCACAAACAGGATAAACGGGATTCCCATCAACATCAAAAGGATATACGCCATAAACGATGCCGCGATCCGGTCCCGCACGATCAGCATCATCGCGTCCGTCTCATTTGCCGACCAGACACCAAATATCGCCGAAAACATGCCCAGATGCAGCAGGCTGTTCCCGATCTCCGCCTTCCTGTGTACAATGCACCAGTAAACGATCATTCCAAATCCCAGTATGACGATCAGCGCGCTGACAAAAACGTGATGACCGACTGCGCGAAGATCTTATAAAAAGCCTCCTGCTCTTTTCCTGTATAAAACGTGCAGTCCTGATACCGGACGTTTTGATATACCGGCGTCAGTTTGATCTTTATCTCTTTTGTTCCATATGGGACTGCCACGAAATTCCAGTGTGAGCCGGTCGTGCGTCCCCAGATCCCGCCTGTCTCTGTATTTTCATAGATCGGCTTTCCATCCGCGTAAGCCCACACAAGCTGGTGATTCGTGAAAAATACGATATCTTTCTGCATCACCCCATAATCCTCCGCCGCAAACGAAAAGATCTCGCTTCCGTCCGCCTGTCTGGTGGTCGTGTCCGGGCTTGTTTCATCCATGCTTCCAAACTCCGTGATCTTAAAATTGGCTGCATACGCCAGTAAGATCAACGCCAGCCCTGCTGCAATGACAAGATACGGCATCCATCTTTTTACTCTTCTTAACATCCTCCTGCTACCTCTGTATCCAAACTTTCCCTACTATCACAATATCTTATATACCGCTTTTTTTCAAGGTTTTTCTCTCGCTTTACAGTTGCTTTTTTCCGAGGTTATGGTACAATAGGGGCATACAAACAGGGGAGCCTGCGACAAGCCGGCTGAGAGTAAGCTGTACTGCTTAGACCCTTAACCTGATTTAGATAATGCTAACGTAGGGAAATAATGACTGTAACGGGTTCTATTGGATCATTGATCCACCGGATCCAGATTATAGAAACGGAATGCTTGCGTTTTAGTATTCCGTTTTTTTGTTATGGAAATGACCTCTTATCTTTATGGATCAGGCGCGCAAAGATTATTTTGATAGAAAGAGAGATAAGAAATGAGAAATTACGCAACTCAGATGGAAGCGGCAAGAAAGGGCATCGTAACCGAAGAATTAAAATCCGTTGCCGCTAAAGAACAGATGACCACAGACGAACTGTTGCCGCTCGTAGCTTCCGGCAAAGTCGTGATCTGTGCCAACAAAAATCACAAATGCATCGATCCGCAGGGTGTCGGTTCCATGTTAAAGACCAAGATCAATGTAAACCTCGGCGTTTCCAAAGACTGCAAGGACTATGACGTAGAAATGGAAAAAGTCATGGAAGCAGTCAACATGGGGGCGGAAGCGATCATGGATCTGTCCTCCCACGGCGATACGATCCCGTTCCGCCGCAAACTCACGAACGAATGTCCGGCTATGATCGGTACGGTTCCGGTCTATGATTCCGTGATCCACTATCAGCGGGATCTTGCCACACTGACCGCAAAGGATTTTATCGATGTGGTACGTCTGCATGCCGAAGACGGTGTGGATTTCGTCACACTCCACTGCGGCATCACCAGAAAGACCATCGACCAGATCAAAAACCACAAACGCAAAATGAACATCGTTTCCCGTGGCGGTTCTCTGGTATTTGCATGGATGTGCATGACCGGAAATGAAAATCCGTTCTATGAATACTATGATGAGATCTTAGATATCTGCCGCGAGTATGATGTGACCATCTCCCTCGGTGACGCCTGCCGTCCGGGCTGTCTTGCGGATGCTTCCGATGTCTGTCAGATCGAGGAACTTGTCCGTCTCGGAGAGCTGACCAAACGCGCCTGGGCAAAAGACGTTCAGGTCATGGTGGAAGGTCCTGGACATATGCCGCTCGACCAGATCGCGGCCAACATGAAGATCCAGCAGACGATCTGCGGCGGCGCTCCGTTTTATGTATTAGGGCCGCTCGTTACCGATATTGCTCCTGGATATGACCATATCACCGCTGCGATCGGTGGTGCCGTTGCCGCTACCGCAGGCGCTGCTTTCCTCTGCTATGTCACTCCGGCAGAGCATCTCGCGCTTCCGAATGTCGATGATGTAAAGCAGGGGATCATCGCTTCCAAGATCGCTGCCCACGCTGCTGATATCGCCAAGGGTGTGCGCGGAGCGAGAGATATCGATGACAGGATGGCTGACGCGAGACGTGTGCTCGACTGGGATGCGCAGTGGGAATGCGCGATTGACCCGGAGACTGCAAAGGCGATCCGTGAAGACCGCAAACCGGAACATGAAGACACCTGCTCCATGTGCGGTAAGTTCTGCGCTGTCCGCAGCATGAACAAAGCGCTGTCCGGCGAATACATCGATATTTTATAAGTACTTACTTCGATAACAGATCCATTCAAAAAAGAGAGAAAACGCTTGATAAAACGATTTCTCTCTTTTTTCTGTTTCTTTCTTAATTGTTGTCTCACACTAATTGGTGTATTTCTGCAGCTCTTCCGCCACATCAAGCACTCCGCCCAACAGTTTCTTGGTTTCTTCCGCGTGCTCCAGGTTGTTGACACTGAGTTCCGCCGCCTGATGGGAGGATGCGGTCACTTCTTCCGTTGTCGCCGAAAGCTGTGTGATATTGTCAACGATCTGGTTGTTGGACTCGGAGAGCTGGCCTAACATCTCATCGATCTGTCCGATATCCGTTGTAAGTTTCGTCACGTTCTCATTCATATCCGTGAAGCTTGCTGAAACTTCCGTGATCAGGTCATCCTGCTTTCCTGCCGCAGCCACTGCCTCACCTACCGAATCCGCTGCCGAATGTGCATCCCCGGAAAGTTCCTCTAAGATCGACGCGATATTTTCGGTCTCCTGACGTGTCTTTTCCGCAAGCTGACGGATCTCATCCGCTACGACCGCAAAGCCTTTTCCGGCTTCTCCGGCTCTCGCGCTTTCGATCGACGCGTTTAACGCAAGGAGATTTGTCTGGCTTGAAATGGAAAAGATCGTATCCGCGATGCCCTTTACCGCTTCTGTCTTCTCCTGAAGCTTCTGCATGGACGCCGCCACGCCTTCGTTGATCTGCGCGATATTTTCCGACTGCGTCTTTAAGTGTTCCATCAGGTTCGCGTTCTTCTCATTGAGCTCGCCGGATTTTTTCGCTGTCTCTACCATCTCCGCAGAGCGCTCCATCGTCTCGCCGATCGCTTCCTGGATGTTCTGTGTCATCACGGTCTGTGCCTGGATATTCTCCGCTGTCGTCTGTGTGCTGTCTGAAATATCCCGGACTGCTCCGTTTACGGTATCCGTGGATTCATTGAGCTGGTTCATGATATCGACTGCCTGCTCTGTTCCCTCTCTGACCTGCTCTGCCACATTTACGATATGATCCATCATATCCTGCTGTTTTTTCTTTTCCTCGCCGAGCTGGCCGATCGTATCACTGTTGAATGTATGCGCAACCGCAACGGTCCAGTAGATCAGAAGCATCATAAAACAGATCACCAGTGTCGCGCAGATCTGATCCACAGTTTCCTCTCCGGTGCAGCGGTGCAGCACCGAAATCTTTATCACGGTAATGATAATGTTGAGCGCACTCGTAACCACTCCGTAAAATCTGGAATACCGTCTGTCAAAAAACACGATACAGATGATAAACGGAACCGCTCCCATAAAGCGCAGATAATAAGCGTCAAATGCTATGCCCGTAAAAAACGTTATCACCAAAAGCCCGGTACTCAAGACATAGCGTATCCGGCGGTCTGCGCTGTTTGTGCGGTATAACATCAAATTTAAAACGATCATCACAAGCACGACCACTCCGATCATGCAGGTAAATCCAAGCGACCGCATTCCCCGCAGATATGCCACAAACACGATTACTGCAGCAAAAATATAAAACAAAATACTCGTAAGAACATACAAACCATTGGCGCGTGTCATCTGTTCTTTCTCATCTGCATACAGATAGTTCTTTTCCATCTTTTTCCTCTCCTTCTCTTTCGTTCTTTACTCTATTATAGCAATACAGCGTGCAAATTCATATAGAATTTTCTACAAATTTCGACGATATCTCATAAATATTTTTTCTTTTTAAAGATGTAGAGACTGACCGCGACGATCAGCACCGAAACGAATATGACCACCGGATAACCATATTTCCACGCGAGCTCCGGCATATGGACAAAATTCATGCCGTACCAGCCCGCGATCAGGGTCAGCGGCAGAAACACCGTCGTCACGATCGTAAGCACTTTCATTACATCATTCTGGCGGATGCCAATCTCGGACTGATACACGTCCTGCACCTGCATCGCATACTCTCTTAACACCTGTGTTTCTTCCCGGAGTCTGCCCGCGCGGTCCGTAAACACGCCAAAGCACGTTGCCTCTTTCTCCCCGAAAAAATCCATCTCGTTTTCATGGAGCATTTCCCCCATATCCGCCATCTGGCTGTAATAGCGGTGCATTCTTGAGATTTCCTTTTTCATGCGTAACATCTCATGGTTAAATTCCTTATCCTCACGCTCCAAGATCCGTTCCTCCATCCCGGCGATCTTTTTTTCAAGTGCCGACAGATACAAAAGGTCATCATCGATCAGCGAGATCAGAAAGTCATACAAAAAACGCTCCAGCGTGTAGCCCTTGCGCATTCTTGCCTGACGGATCTGCGCGATCTGTGTTCCGACGATCCCCGTGTCATCAATAAATATCATCTTTCTCTGTAAAATATAAAAGGCAAAACCGTAATTGTTCCGGTAATGCCCTTTCTCCGGGATATGGAATGTACCAAACAGATAGTCCGAATAGCTTTCCAGCTTGCAGAAATGAATATTGTCTTCCTGCCATCCAAGCAGATAATTCGCCCGGATGTCCGTTGCCTTCTCCCATTCCGCTCCGCTTAGTACCGCAATCCCGTCCTTATGATCTTTCCAGTCATCAAATTCTGTCTCTTCCAGCCGGTCATCCATGATCTTATAATAAATGACTGTCCACCTCCTGTATGTCTCTTCCTTCTTTTATCCTCTATCTTTCCCAAATTTCTCCCAAAATAACGCTCCCTAAGCCTGTTTCTGTGGCGTGAACTGAAGCTCGATTGTGGAAATGCACCCGCGAATGCTGACGTTTGCATGCTCTAGCGATGCCGGAACACGGATACGGTTTTCCGTGTCAACACTCATCAGTTTCACCTGATCTTCCCTCCCTGCTTTTGCCCGCAGGACCTTCTCCTCATCCGACAGATACAGACACCGGTCCCCAACCCAGGCTCCATAAATTTTCCTTCCTTTTTTTCGCAGATTAAACTCCCTCGGCATGCTGACTTTTTTCCTGACTACCTGCGCATTTGTCTGTCCAACAGCAAACATGACGATCCCTTCTTTCTTCTCTGCAAATTCCTTTCCGGAATGCCTTATTTCCTTTTTATTTTATCACGTTTTGCCCGATTTTGTAAGAATTTTTTCATTTTTCAGATTTATTATTTACATAAACAGACATTTGTGTTATAGTTAGCAAGTCGGCTGGAAATATGCCGGTAAAACTAATATCATACATATTAGCAGAGTAGAAATCTGTGCGTTAAGTGCCATGTGAACAGGGAGTTGTCACACGGACGAAAAGCAATCGCTTGCGGTACAGGCTTCGCATCCCGCTGCTACATTCAGGTTATCTTGTCTCCTCTATGTAGTTTAGGAAAACTGCTAAAAGGAGGCTATTTTTATGAAAAAGATCAAACAACTCTTCTCGGATTCTCTTCACGAATTCACCGTAACCAAAAACCTTGTACTCTGTGGTCTTATGGCTGCGATCGCGATCGTACTCAGCATGGTTGCAAGCATTTCCATCGGACCTTACGTTAAGATCGGCTTCTCCGGAATTCCGAACCGCATCGTGGAATTTCTCTTCGGGCCGGTTGTCGGCTGCATTTTCGGCGGAGCGCTGGATCTCTTAAAATTCATGATCAAACCGGACGGTCCGTTCTTTTTCGGTTTCACCTTTAACGTAATGCTCGCCGGACTGATCTACGGCTGCCTGTTATATCACAAGCCGCTTTCGATCAAGCGTATCGTAATTGCGGAATTTCTGGTAAAACTGATCGTAAACTGCGGTTTAAATACGCTCTGGATCTCCATGCTCTACGGAAAAGCATTTTTCGTGCTGCTTCCGATGCGCCTGTTAAAGAATGTGATCATGCTGCCGATCGACAGTGCCGTCGTATTTTTCGCACTGTCCCTCACAAAGCAGACCGTTGGAAAACTCGGTTTTTCCCTGATCTCAGCGAAGAAACTTTCCGCGAAGGAATCTTAAGTCCTGACCGGTAACAACGATTTATTTACTTAAAAGACAAGAAAACAAAAAAAGAACCGCTCCGGTTCTTTTTTTGTCTGTTAATACCTGGCACTTTTTAAAAGCTGCTTCGTATATTCTTCTTTTGGATTTTTATAGATTTCTTCGACCGGTCCCTGTTCTATGATCTCTCCCTCTTTTAAGATCAGCACGCGGTCACAGAGCTGGTAAACCACGCGCAGATCGTGCGAGATAAACAGGATCGCCGTCTTCAATTCTCCATGCAGCTCTTTTAAGAGCGCAAGGATCTGCGCCTGTATCGTCACATCCAATGCGGAAACCGCCTCATCCGCGATAAAGAATTTCGGATTCAGGATAAGTGCGAGCGCAATGCAGACACGCTGTCTTTGTCCACCGGAGAGTTCTCCCGGATACCGCGAGAGATATTCCTCGCCAAGTCCGACCCGTTTTAAGATCTCTCCCGCCTTTTTCTGTCTTGTTTTTCTGTCGTCCCGCGTGAAGTTTCTAAGCGGCTCCTCTAAAATCCATCCGATCGTTTTGGTCGGATTTAAGGATCCGAACGGATCCTGAAACACCATCTGCGGATGCTTCTCCGCATGCGTGATGGTTCCATCATAGTTTTTGTTTATTCCAAGGAGCGTCCGGGCGATCGTCGATTTTCCGGAGCCGGATTCTCCCACCAGTCCTACGATCTCTCCTTCACCGATTGAAAAACTCACATCGCGCAAAACCTGCATCGTCTCTTTTTTCCCGAACAGTCCGCGCTTTCGTTTGTCAAAGAAAACATTTAATCCCAAAACAGATAACACCGTCTTCTCCGGCGTTTTTTCCACTTTCTCTTTCTCACGCTCAAATCCCGGAATCGCAGAGACCAGCTTTTTCGTGTACGCCTCCTTCGGCGCGTAAAAGACATCATCCGCTCTGCCCGCTTCCACTATTTTTCCATCCTTCATGACAACCACCTGGCCGCAGAGCCTGTGTACCAGATGAAGATCATGCGAAATAAACAGGATCGCCGTATGCTCTTTTTCGTTGATCCGCTGCAGCAGCTCCAGGATCTGTGCCTGTATCGTCACATCGAGCGCTGTCGTCGGTTCATCCGCGATCAGCAGTTTTGGTTTGTGTATCATTGCCGCTGCGATCATCACACGCTGTCTCTGCCCGCCGGAAAGTTCATGGGGATATGCCGCATAGATCCGCTCCGTATCCGCGAGTCCCACATCACGCAGCGCTTCCATGGCACGCGCTCTGCGTTCCTCTTTGGACAGATCCGTATGGATGCGAAGGCTCTCCTCCACCTGCCAGCCGATGGTGCGCACCGGATCCAGGGAGGTCATCGGCTCCTGAAAGATCATTCCGATATCTGTTCCTCTCAGTTTACATAACTCGCTTTCCTCCAACGAAAGGAAATCGTCATGCCCCGCAAACGCGATCTCTCCATCCGCAATCACATTCTTCCGCTTTTTCAAAAGTCCTGCAATGGCGAGCGCGCTTAAGGATTTCCCGGAGCCGGATTCTCCCACCAGACCCACGCATTCTCCAAATCCTATGGTAAGATTAAAGTCCTTCACTACTTTTTGCTGTGTCTTCTTATCCGCAAATCCAATATTCAGATTTTTTACACTCAGCAAACATTCTTTCTTTTCCATCGTTTCCTCTCATGCATTTCCACTGACATTCCATCGCTCATAAGCGAAAATCCGAGTATCATCAAAATCAGCACCAGTCCGGGCCAGATACAGCTCCCCGGTGAGACAAAAATATAAGACTGTGCCTCTGAGAGCATCCGTCCGAGACTTGCATAGGGCGGCTGTACGCCGATCCCCAGATAACTTAGGCTTGCCTCCGCGAGCACCGCGTTGTTGAACCCGATCATAAGTGAGGACAGCAGTACCTGACGGATATTCGGAAGGATATGTACAAACATGATCCGAAGATCACCGGCTCCGGAGAGTCTTGCAAGTTTCACATATTCCATCTCCCTGCATCGTATGAACTCACTGCGCACAATTCTTGCGAAACTCGGAACAAACGCGATCCCAAGCGCGAGCACGGTCTGATAATTTCCAGGGCCGAGCACCGCGATCACCACCAGCGAAAGCAGGATACTCGGAAACGCGAACATGACATCCATGATCCGCATCAGCACCTCATCCAAAACCGATCCGAAATAGCCGGTAAAGGCTCCGATCAAAACACCGATACTGCCGCCGAGAAGCACTGTTCCTGCCGCCGCAAACAGTGTGATCTTACTGCCGGACATCACGCGGCTTAGAATATCCCGTCCGAGCTGGTCGCAGCCAAACGGATGCGCCAGGCTGCTGCCCGCAAGCTTCGCCGACGCATCCACCGCCTCCGGCGGATAGGGTGTCCAGATGATCCCCACCAGAACAAAGAGAAGCATCGCTGCCGTGATGACACAGCCGATCTTAAAATTGTAATTTTTCCTTTTTTTTGATGTATTATCCATCGTTTATTCCACCGTAATCCTCGGATCGATCTTCCGGTAAATCAGATCCACACACAGATTTGTCACTATCACCACAAGCGCCATCATCATGATGATCGCTTCCACCACCGGATAATCCCGGTTGGAGATGGAAGTCATCAGTATTCTTCCAAGTCCCGGAATGTTAAACACTTTCTCCACAACGATACTTCCCGTAAAGATGTCGGCAAGCGCCATTCCAAAGAAGGTCAGAACCGGAAGGAACGCGTTTTTTAACACATGCCCGTATAGCACGCCCGAAATATCGTTTCCACGGCTGTACGCCGTTCTCACATAATCGTGTTTCATCTCCGCGAGCAGTGAGCTTCTTAACATTTTCACCGCCATGGCTGTCTTCGGAAGCGCAATCGCGACCGCCGGGAAAAACAGATACGCAAAGAATTTCCCCGCGTTCACGTCATAAGAGACAAAATCTCCCGGGACAAACAGTTTTAACACTACTCCGAAAACCAGCGTGAGCAGGATTCCCGAAAAGAACGACGGAACCGCCATGATAACCTGATTGAGCCCCGAAAAGACACTGTCCGCAATCCCGCCCTCGTGCTTTGCCATAAAAACAGCAAGCGGAACGGATATCACGATCATCAGAAAAAAAGCCATAACGGTCAGTGTAACCGTGATTGGAAGTTTATCTAAGATCATTTCCCTCACCGGCATGCTGTAACTGTACGAAGTTCCGAAATCTCCGGTAAAAAACGCAGCCAGCCACGTCACATACCGCTCCATCAGCGGGCGGTCCAGTCCCATCTGTGTCCGCAGCGCACGAATCTGTTCCGGGGTCGCATCTGTTCCAAGTTTTGCCCTTGCCGGATCTCCCGGTATCAGTTCAAACGCAAGAAAGAGCAGAAATGACACGATCACCAGCGTAAGCAGCGTGGTAATGATTTTTTTTACGATCTGTTTCATGTTCTGCTCTCCTCCACTTTCTCTTTTTTGTTTTTACTTACTGGTCATCTGCCAGCTTGATCTGTGCAATATCCTGGATATAAAGCGGATAGCATTTATATCCGGTATATTTTTTGTTCAGTGCCACCATGTCCGGCAGATCCTGAATGTATACACTCGCCGCCGTATCTGCGAGGATCTCCTCACATTGCTTGTAAGCGGCTGTCTGTGCATCCTCATCCGCGGTACTTCGCGCCGCCGCATATGCCGCGTCATAATCCGGGTTGGAATAATTGATAAAGTTGTTCTTCGCATCGGCGTTGAACCGGGATAACATTGCGGATGCCGCAAAGTAGGATGCATCCACACCGACTAAGGTCGCCTCAAAATTCCGGTTGCCGTAGGTATCATCCAGCCAGGTATTCCATTCCACCTGATTGATCTCTGCCGTAACTCCGATCTTCTTTAACTGTTCCGCAACGATCTGTGCCGTATCCACATGCTGCGGATAATTGGCAGGAACCGTGATCGTAAAGCTAAATCCGTCGCCATAGCCTGCTTCTGCCAGCAGTTCTTTCGCTTTGTCCACATCATAGCTGTATTTGTCTGCCAGTTCCGGTTCAAAGTATTTCCGGAAGTTCGGGAACATGCTGCTGCCGACTTTTACGCCCTTGCCATCGGAAACCATATCGATGATCTCATCGCGGTCGATGCCGTAGCACAGCGCCTGTCTCACCTGTTCATTCCGGAACGGTTCAAAACTGTTGTTTAGGTAAAGTCCCTGTACCAGGTTCATGGTTCCTTCCACTACATTGTAGTCGTCTCCCAGCTGCTTTGCCTGTGTCGTGGTCAGATGTGCCATCATATCGATGGAACCGCTGTTTAAGCTGGTGACAACAGAATCCGTATCGACACATACTTTAAATGTGACCTCATCGATATCCGGCTTGCCGCCCCAGTAATCCGCAAAGCTCTCCAGTTTGATGTTTTCCTGTACGGAACGGGAAACATATTTGTATGGTCCGGTTCCGATCGGATCCGCATCCGGATCTGCGTTATCCGCAGGGACGATCGCCGCTTTTACGCCAGCCACATAGGACAGGAAATCGGCATCCGCCTCAGCCAGTGTGATCACCACTGTTTTATCATCCGGTGTCTCAATGGATGTGATATTAGAAAACGCCGGTATCAGAGCGGAGCCGCTGCTGCTATCGGCGCAGGTTTCAAGGGAAGATTTTACGTCCGCTGCCGTAACAGGATTTCCGTTATGGAATTTCACTCCGTCTCTTAAGGTGAATGTGTACACGAGCCCGTCATCGGATACTTCGTATCCGCTTGCCACAGCAGGAACTAAATTTCCATCACTGTCCGGTTTATACAAACCTTCAAACACATTAAACAGAATTTCTCTTGTTCCTGCCGCTTCCGCTTTGTGAGGGTCAAGACTGTCTTCCAAATCCTGTGCAATGCCTACAGTGATCTGTGAGGAATTTTTTCCACCTGTTTCGTCACCTGCGTTTCCGCATCCGCTCAGTGCAATAGTCAGTGTTGTGAACACGAGTAACAAAGCCTTTACTCTTTTACTTCTTTGTTTCATGTTTTTGATTCCTTTCTCTTTATGAAGTTTTTCGTTGGCTGTCGGCCTTGGCGGCAGTCGCTCGCCATGCCAGTGCCAGGGTTTATTGTAGTGCATTGCGTCTTAAAATGCAATAGAAAAAAAGAACCGCAGTCTGTATTTCAGACTACGGTCCTTCTCTATGGTTATAACTTTTTATTTTTTATGCTTCTTCCTTCTTTGCTGTAAACAACTTGGACAGGCAGTGGTAAGCAACCAGTGCGCCAAGGATCATCAGTAAGATCGCAACGATAAGCTGCAGTCCGTCTACCAGGAATGTTGCTGTTCCGGCAGAAACGTTTCTTACTAATGCGATGGTCTTCTGAACCAGTGCAGTAAAGGTAACCGCAAGCATGACGAACATCGGGATGTAAAGTGTCCATCCGGTACGTCCGGTCGTCTTTAAGAATACGGCAAGCGCGATCAGTACCATTGCTGCGAGCAGCTGGTTCGCGGAACCGAATAACGGCCAGATGTTGTTGTATCCGCCAAGTGTTAAGAGCCATCCAAAGAATAATGTGATGATGGTTGCGAAATATTTGTTGGTAAGTACTTTATGTAAACCATCCATCTTTTCCGGATCTGTGGTATCTACATAGAACAGTTCCTGGAAAGACATACGTCCGATACGCGCTACGGAATCCAGTGATGTAAGAGCAAGCGCGGATACACACATGGTCATGAATACGGTCGCCACTTCATTCGGGACACCGAAACGTTCCAGGAATCCTGCAACACCGGAAGAAAAGATCGAGAACGGAGTTCCGTCCGGCTTTGTTCCGTTTACTGCAACTGCGCCTACAACAACAAGTGCAACGATACCAAGTAATGATTCTACAACCATTGCGCCGTAACCTACCATCGGCATATCTTTTTCATTGCTGACGGTCTTGGATGAAGTTCCGGAAGATACCAGACTGTGGAATCCGGATACCGCACCACATGCGATCGTTACGAACAGGGTCGGGAACATGTAAGAAGTGCTTCCGTCTGCTCCGGTCAGTGCGAATCCGTTGAATGCGTTCAGCTGCATCGCCGGATGCGCAACAACGATACCAACAACCGCGCCAATGATCATACCAAGTAACATATACGTTGTCATGTAATCTCTCGGCTGCATCAGTAACCACATCGGCAGTACAGATGCAAGGAACAGATATACCATGATGATGCCGATCCAAGCAGATTTTGTTGCATAGATCGGAAGATGCATACCAATGGCAAACATGATAACGATGAGCGCTACCGCGATAACGCCCTTTAACCCCTCATTGATCTTACCTGTTTTTTTCAGTACCAGACCAAGGATGATCGCGAATACGATAAATAACATAGATACAGAAGCTGCTGCTCCGTTTGCAAATACCGGTGATGTCACTGCTGCTCCGGTCGCTGCGTCTACCGGGAACGCGTTAAAGGTACCTGCAACCATATCTGTAAATGCTGCGATAACAAGCAGGGTAAATAACCAGCAGAAAAGCATAAATAGTTTTCTTCCTGTTTTTCCGATATACTTTTCGATCAGCATACCCATGGATTTTCCTTCGTTCTTAACGGATGCGTATAATGCTCCGAAATCCTGAACCGCACCGAAGAAGAGACCTCCGATGATCAGCCATAACAGAACCGGAACCCAGCCGAATACCGATGCCAGGATCGGTCCTGTGACAGGGCCAGCTCCCGCGATGGATGAAAACTGATGGGAGAATACTGTAAATTTGGAAGATGGCACAAAATCTTCTCCATCCTCATACTGGTAAGCAGGTGTCTTTGCGTTTGCATCGATTCCCCACTTTTTGGCGAGCCAGCGTCCGTAAAGCAGATAGCCGGCACCCAATGCAACAATTCCAATTAAGATAATTACTAAACCGTTCATTTTCTCACCTTTCCTCGTGAATGAATTTCCAAAACAGGACGTCTGCCTTAAACTCAGCTTTTGGCAGGCATAACTAAAATTCATATTAGTCATGCTTGCCATAACATCTCTGTTTTGTCTATATACTTTATCACTCTGTCGGAAAAATGTCAACTGCCCGATCTTATAAATTATCCGGGCGTGTTACCTCATAATCGCTCCAGCTGCTTTCCGCCGGGGCTCCGGACATATCTGCCGTATCGGAATAGGAATCTGCCGTGATCGTATATGCACTCGTTCCTTCTATATATAGTACCGTCCGTACCTTTTACCGTCACCGTATTTCCGTCCGCGTCCCGGATCGTTCCCTCGCAGGAAAGACTGCTTACTGTGCTGTCGCCTGTTACGATCCATGTGCTGTCTTTGTCGATATACAGGTTGCAGTATCCGTCCCCGCCATTTCCGGCATAGGTTTCATCATCCACAACCGCTCCGGTGAGGGTGCTGCCTGTCATATACAGATCCAGCTGGCTGATGCTGTCCCAGATGATATCGCCCTGCATTTCCTGATCGTTCGCGCCAAAGAGGCAGTCCGCACCGTTTGCTCCGGTCTGTCCCCAGCCTCTTTTGTTGTTATTTCCGGTGCAGCGCAGGAAGAATGCATTGTCATCCGCGTAGTTAATATCCACATTGGAAAGTACAAAGGTGGATTCTGTATTGGTCGTATAGAACATTCCGCCGTTTTTTGCAGTCAGTGTTCCACCGTCCATCTCAAAGGTGCTGTTTCCGACCTCGGAATCTCCGGACATGCTCTGGTACAAGATCACATTCCAGGTGCAGTCATTCTGTTCGTCATCGCTCATGTTTCCGGTCAGATCCGTGTCAAACAGGCGCAGCGAATTTAAGCCCTCGATGCAGACCGCCTCTGAACCGTTATGGTATCATCTCCGACTGCCGTTACTTCCCCGACCAACGTTTCACTCTGTGCTTCTGATCCGGAAGCTGCCGCCTCTGTGGACGATACCGCCGTTGTCTTTGTACTCGTTGTTCCACAGCCTCCAAGCACTGACATACCTACAAAGACTCCTGTTAAGATTGCAATATATTTTCGTTTCATAGCCCATCATCCTTTCTGTTTTTTTCTGATTTCTTATTTCAGTTTATATTGTAATCAAAGAGCCTTAGCTGAACCTTAGCTTTCTATTTTATTTTTTTGAACACATGTCACCGCAATCCGAAAAAGCGCTACGCCGACCACGAACAGTACCACGATCATTGCCACACCCTTGTTGATATCCCCTGTCAGCTGGGAAACCACACTGACGATCGCCGTGCCGATAAAGGAGGCTCCTTTTCCGCAGATATCAAGCAGTCCAAAATATTCTCCCGACTGCTCCGCCGGAATGATCTTCGCGTAATAGGAGCGGGACAGTGCCTGTATCCCTCCCTGGAACATTCCGACAAAGATTGCGAGGATCCAGAACTGTGTCTGCGTACGGAGCACACAGGCAAACAGCGCAATCCCTATGTAAGCCACGACGCAGACCGTGATCAGATGTTCCGTGCGAAACCGCCTTGCCAGTCTTCCAAACAGGATCGCGCATGGAAACGCCACGATCTGGGTCACCAAAAGCGCTAAAAGCAGTCCCGTACTGTCAAGGCCGAGTGCGGAACCATAGGCGGTCGCCATATCGATGATCGTATACACGCCATCTATATAGAAGAAAAACGCGAGCAAAAACAGAAAGATCTTCTTTTCCTTACGCACATTTAAAAATGTTTTCCCGATCCTCGCAAAGCTCTCCCGGAACGCATGTGGTTTCCGCTCCACATAATTCTTCTGCCGGTAGGTCTTTAACATGGGTACGGTCATAAGCACCCACCATGCCGCCGTGACAAAAAACGAGATCCCCATCGCAAGCTCCATCGAAATGCCGAGTTTTCCGGCTCCAAGCACGATCATAAGACAGACCACAAACGGTACACAGCTTCCGATATAGCCCCACGCGTATCCCTGCGATGACACCTGATCCATCCGGTCCGCGGTCGTGACGTCCGCAAGCATGGAATCATAAAAGATCAGGCTTGCCGAATACCCGGTCTTTGCGATCACATATATGACCAGAAACACGAGCCACTGCTTCGCGAATCCCATCAGCACGCATGCCGCCACGCCTACCGCAAGCGCAACCGAAAAGACCGGCTTCTTAAAGCCCTTCGTATCCGCAAGCGTCCCGAATACCGGCCCGATAAACACGACAAAAAGCGTTGCCACGGATGCCGCATAGCCCCAGTACGCCAGATAGTCAACCGAGGACAGCCCCGCCTGTTCCGCCAGATAATTGAAATAGAGCGGCATGATCGTTGCGATCAGCAGTGTAAATGCCGAATTTCCGACATCATATAAGATCCAGTTTTTTTCTTCCTTTGTCAGTTTCATTTTTCTCCTCACTTCCCGCCACAGTGGCAATATCTTTATTTTAAGGAAATGTGAGCGATATTACCACCATAGTTATGTAAAATTTTGTAAAAACCATGTCACTTTTCTGTAAAAACAGATGCTGTCCGCCTGGAGGACTTTTCTTATCCGAACAAAAAAGCAGCGGAAACAGTATCCGGTCAACTTCCGGTCTGTTCCGCCGCCTCTTAGGACTGCGATTTAAACTTCTTCTATTTTACCAGACTTTCCGCATAGTCAAGTGCCGCCACGATATTCGGCAGGAAATATTTTTCTCCGATATCATCCACAAAGCCGTCCTTTTTCATGACGGACATCGGCTGTTCATTGACATGGGAAAAGATCAGCGTGATATGCTTCTTTTTCGCGCGCTTTTCCAGATCGCGCAGGGAACGCATCGCGCTCGCATCGATCGCCGGCACACTCCGCATACGGATCACAACTACTTTTGTGGTGCGGTCACTGTTGATGCGCAGTATCTCATCCGCAGCCGCGAAAAATAACGGCCCGCTGATCTCAAATACACGGATCGTATGCGGGATCTCACGCAGTTTCTCCGCCTCACCCGGTGTAACATCCGGCTCATCCGTATATTTCCATGCCGTTACATCGGCTGTTTCCGCCATACGTTTCATAAAAAGCATCGATGCCAGTACCACGCCGACTTCGATCGCAACGACCAGGTCAAAAAATACGGTCAGGAAAAACGTTGCGACCATGACGATAATGTCACTCTTCGGTGCTGTTTTGCACAAATGGAAAAAAGACGTCCAGTCTGCCATGTTAGCGGCCACCACTAAGAGAACCGCCGCCAGTGTTGTCATCGGGATCAGCGCGGCAAGCGGCATGAGCGCAAGCAGGATCACGGTCAGAGTCACACAGTGTACGATACCTGCGATCGGGGTACGTCCGCCGTTTCTGACATTCGCTGCGGTACGGGCGATCGCTCCGGTTGCCGGGATTCCGCCAAAAATACCGGAAAAAATATTTCCGACGCCCTGTCCGATCAGCTCTGCATTCGATTTATGGGTATCTCCGATCATTCCATCCGAAACGACTGCGGAGAGCAGGGATTCGATTCCTGCGAGGATCGCGATCGTAAACGCCGGTGAAAACATCTTCTGGATCAGTCCAAAGGAAATTGTCGGCATATGCGGTGTCGGGAATGAGGAAGACAGTTCACCGTATACACTGCCGATCGTATTGACCGGAAGTTTCGCGAAATATACGATCAGTGTCGTCACGATGATCGCGATCAGCGAACCCGGTATCTTATCGGTCACTTTCGGCCAGACAACCATGATAAGCACTGCTGCCACGCCGATCAGTGTTGCCGTCAGATTGATCGTTTCCGCGTTTTTCGCGTAACAGACCACTTTATCCAGAAATTCGGACGGCACCGACGCGATCTTTAACCCAAAGAAATCTTTGAGCTGACCGACAAACAGTGTCACCGCGATTCCGCAGGTAAAACCGGTTGTGATCGTATAAGGGATGTATTTGATCAGGGAACCGAAATGGCAGAGCCCCATGATCACCAGCATCACACCCGCAAGAATGGTCGCAACGATCAGTCCGTCCGTTCCGTCCTCTGTGACGATCCCGTAGATGATGACG
>ERZ779895.1766-NODE-1766-length-21676-cov-3.974146_pt1 | contig 21676 bp, 19 predicted proteins | sample MGYA00511093_ERZ779895 | MGnify/ENA primary metagenome ERZ779895 (study PRJEB29588, sample SAMEA2142970) | human gut metagenome | biome: human gut; feature: human-associated habitat; material: faeces | place: Denmark | collected 2008/2010 ... | reverse complement strand
AAGGTCAACCCGGACCTTCTCGATCTCGTAGGAACCAAGTTCATCGGTGGACGCCGCTGCCTTGTAATTGCCGTTGAGGACAACGTGGAAGTCAACGGCATGCCGGTGAAGATGTGGGAGGAGCAGAAGGAGGCGCCGGAAGCATAGCCTTCGGAATATCTTCGCTGCTTGAGAAACCGACTCCGATAATGTTTTGCCATCTGGAGGTTCTTATGCTATCATCGACTCGTTTTACCGAAGATTTTGCATATGAAGTTCTGTCCGTTGTGGAAGAAATCCCCGAGGGAAATGTCGCTACTTACGGACAGATTGCCCGCCTGATCGGCCGGGACAAAAATTCGCGGCTTGTGGCGAGAGTTCTCTCTCACGCGTCAAACTATGGTGATTTTCCCTGCCACCGTGTTGTCAACCATGCCGGCCGCCTTGTCCCCGGCTGGCTGGAACAGGGATTTCTCCTGCAACAGGAGGGCGTGGAACTTAAAGATCCCATGCATGTAGATCTGAAAAAATATCAATGGAACTGCTGAGGCATCTCTCCCCGGCAGTTTTTTATTATACGTTTTTTCGGACCGGCAGACTTTCTCCCTGTGAAACATAATTTTTTATATTACTTTTCATGGATAGGAATTTCCGTATAATACCATTGTGATCGCGGATCTTGCCCGGATTTCTCGAAAACTTGACATTTTTCTTCATTTTTGCTATATTATTTCTGTAATATTTTTGTAATATTTGAAACATATTTCGCAATTACTGCGATGCATCTGACAACTATGAGGAAACCGGCATGAAAAAATTACAGCAATTGATTCCATCTATTTCAAAAGCAGTCTTTATCAAAGCGGCCATTGCCGCGTCCGTTTTATTGTTTTCCGTCTCCCACTCTGCTTTTCCATCCCACGCCGCATCCGCCTATGACAATATGGCTGTCGCAAATGTAAACAGCGACCCGTTAAATATGCGCACAAAACCGTCCACAGAAGGGGACATTATCGGAAAGTGCTACCGCGGAGCTGGCGGAACTGTTCTCGAGCGAAAAAACGGCTGGACAAAAGTACGTTCCGGAAAGCTTGAGGGCTGGATGAAAGATGACTATCTTCTCTATGGAAATGATATTGAACCACTTGCAAAAGAGCTCGGTCTCATAAACGCAAAGATCACCGCAACGACCTTAAATATCCGGGAAACTCCATCCACGACGTCCGATATTCTCAAACAGGCCGCTGCCGGAGATACCTTTCCGGTTTTAAGCGAAGATAATGGCTGGGTGCAGATCCAGCTGTCCGCTGACACGACCGGCTATCTTTCCGGAAAATATGTATCGATCATTCCGATCCCGGGAGCTGCTGTTGATGCGAAGGAGGAATCTGCTGCATTAAATTCCTCCGGCCAGTCCGCCGCAGCGCCATCTTATGTGATCCCTGCAACAGATGATGAGGTCTATCTGCTGGCAGCCTGTACCGCAATGGAAACGGGAGATGGTTCCTACGACGCACAGCTCGCTGTTGCAAGCTGTATCGTCAACCGTATCAAAACAAAAGAATGGGGCAAAACGATCTCCAGTGTGATCTACGCTGATGGTCAGTTTCCGGGAGCAACGTCCGGACTTCTGGACCGTTACCTCTCAAAAAGTCCGTCAAAAACGGCTCTAAAAGCCGCAAAAGACGCTCTGTCCGGCTCCAACAATATTGGAGATTATCTCTATTTTAAATCGGCGAAGCGGGCCTCCGTCAGCAGCTATTCGTCCTATAAGATCGTTGGTGGGAACTGTTTCTACAAAAAATAGGCCGATTCATCCGATAAAAACAGGGAAAATACTCTTTTTCTCAAGAGACTTTCCCTGTTTTTCGAATGATTCTTCTATTTCTCCTTACATCTCACCGCCGCCCGCGCCTTTCCTCCTGTCGTACACGTAAACAGCGTCAGGTCCCAGTCGCCGGATTCCATTTTTTCGATGTCGGTTCCGCCGACTGTCTCGATCGTATCCACTTCATAAGAAAATACATTGCCGTCCGCATCTGTAAAGATCACCTCATCGCCCGGATCCAGGCGCTTGATGCCGGAAAAATGCGTGCGGTAATTATGTCCGGCAATAATCAGGTTATTCTGGTACGCGGATCCACTGTAGCGGCACGGCGCTTTTTTCAGCTTCGCATAACTCCACTCACTGATCACCGGCAGTTTCAGGTCAAGCAGCGGGATCTCGATCGTCCCGATGCATTCCTGGCCGTTTACCTCCACGACCGGCATCTCCATCTCCGGATGCTTTTTATACTCCGGAACAAGTTCCTCGCTCTCCGGTTCCAGCCGCTCCGGAAGACCGGCCTCCAGCGATTCCATCTGAACCACCATCTCCTCTGCTGCCTTTCCGGCCTGGTCCGATTCTCTTATGTTGTAAATTGTGAGAAGAAGAGCCGCTGCAACTAACAGCAGCCCTCCGCCCATCAGGATCTTACTTTTCATTGTCCTTCTCAGCTCCTTTTTTACCATTGTATAGCCGTCTGAGATTTTGTCAATCTTGTTAATACCCACAACCCGGATCATTTTTGTCTTTTTTTTAACAATCTTTCACTTTTTTTCTCATATTCATTGTCTGAAATGTACAATTTTGGTATAGTATACCCATAAAAAATTACAAATGGTGACGATTTCGGACTTTTCTCTCTGTGCGATCCTTCAGCGGCAACGCCTTACCGGCGAATCGCAGCTTATTTTCATGGATCCGCGGACTTGTCAGATGATCGCCGCTGCAATGTTCTCAGGCGAGAATCTACTCCGCAGAGAACGGAAAACAGGAGGATATCATGAAAAGAACAATGAAAGCTACCGCATTATTCTTAGCAGCCGGACTGCTGCTCACCGCGTGCGGTGGAAAGACCGAGACAGCTGCAACAACTGCCGCCGCAGGAGATGCCGCTGGTGCTGAGACAACCGCTGCTGCCGCAGAAACAGACGCAAAGAAGCCGTCCTTCGTATTCGTCTGCACCGGTCAGTTAGGAGACAAGTCCTTCAACGACTCCGCAAACGCAGGTATGGAAAAGATCGCATCTGATCTTGGCTGCGAAGTAAAGGTGATCGAGATCGGCCGTGACCAGACAAAGTGGGAGCCGACATTCCAGGATCTCGCTGAGGAAGGAAAATACGATGTTATCATTTCCAACGGATCTTCCTCCGCTGAGGTCATCGAGCAGGTTGCGGAAGAATTCCCGGATCAGAAATTCGTTATGTTCGACTCTGATATGGAAGAGGGCAAGTGGCCGAACCTTTACGCGATCAGCTACAAACAGAACGAGGGCAGCTACCTTGCCGGCGTTCTCGCAGCACTTGTAACAGAATCCAAAGACATGCCAAACGCAAATGAAGACAAGAAGATCGGTTTCGTCGGCGGTTCCGAGCACCCGATCATTACTGACTTCCTTGTTGGATACATCGCAGGCGCAAAATCTGTTGACCCGGATATCAAGGTATACGTTTCCTACATCGGTTCCTGGGATGATACCGCAAAGGGTAAAGAGACAGCTATCGCCCAGTACAATCAGGGCGTTGATATTATCTTCCCGGCTGCTGAGCAGGCCGGACTTGGCTGCGTAGAGGCTGCTGCTGAGATGGGCAAATACATCATCGGCGTTGACTCTGATCAGGCAATGCTGTTCTCCGGTTCCGATGAGGCAAAGGCAAACGTGATCCTTTCTTCCGTATTAAAGAATGTCGGCGATTCCCTCGTGAGAATGGCTGAAATGGAAGAAGAGGGAACGGTTCCTTACGGCAAATGTGAATTCCTTGGTTTAAAGGAAAACGGTGCGGGTCTTGCTGACAACGAGTACTTCCAGAAGAACGTTCCGGACGAGATCAAAAAGACGATCGAGGAGAAGAAACAGGAAGTTCTCGACGGAAAAATCGAGATCCCGACTGCTCTCGGCGATGCTGACCAGAACGAAGTTCAGGCTCTCATCGACTCTGTAGCTCCGTAATTTTATCCGGCAGATCCACTCAAAACCTGCTGCGATATTTTATGTAAACCATCTGGGGAATCTTTCCAAGGCCATTGATTTTCCCAGAATATCGAGTACATCAGGGGACTTGTCAACAAGTCCCCTTGGCTTTTATAAGAAAGGAGGATCCGTATGGGCAAAGAGATCCTGAAAATGGAACATATCACAAAGATCTACCCCAACGGTGTCATGGCCAACAGGGATGTCAGCTTTTCTGTCCGGGAAGGTGAGATCCATGCCCTGATGGGTGAGAACGGTGCCGGAAAAAGTACCCTGATGAAGATCCTGTTCGGTGACGAGGACGCCACTGAGGGCGATATCATCTTCGAGGGAAACAAGATCCAGCCAAAAAGTGCCGCTGACACGATCCGTCTCGGAATTGGAATGGTGCATCAGCACTTCATGCTCGTGGATTCTCTACGGGTATATGAGAACGTGATCCTCGGCATGGAACCGAAAAACGGGATCATGATCGACAAGGAAAAAGCGATCCGGGCGGTGGAGGAAACCGCCAAAAAGTACAACTTAAAGATCGATCCGATGGCTGTCGTTGGAGAGCTCTCCGTCAGCCAGAAACAGAAGGTCGAGATCTTAAAAGTCCTGCTCCGCGGGGCGAAGCTCCTGATCTTAGATGAGCCGACCGCAGTTTTGACGCCACAGGAGACAGACGAACTCTTTGAACAGCTTCTTTTACTAAAGAAAAATGATCACACGATCATCTTCATCTCCCACAAGATCCGCGAAGTCATGCAGATCTGCGACAATATCACAGTCCTCCGTGCCGGACGGACAGTGGGATCGATCCCAGTCGCCAACGCGACAGAAGAAGATATCTCCCGCTTCATGGTGGGCCGCGATGTCATCCTGAAAATGAATAAAAAGCCGGCAGAATTCGGTGACACGCTCTTAAAAGTCACTGATCTGACCTATGAAAATAAAGAAGGACGAAAGCTCCTGGACCATGTCTCCTTTTCACTGAAAAAGGGCCAGATCTTAGGTATCGCAGGAGTTGAGGGAAACGGACAGAATGAACTCGCCGAGGCGATCTTCGGTTTCTACTCCGGTGTCAAAGGCAGTATCCTCTTTGACGGGAAAGAAATCCTTGGAAAATCCATCCGCGCGATCCGCGATGACGGAATTTCCTATATCCCCGAGGACCGTATCAAAACCGGAGCGGCCGGAAACATCAGCCTCTGGGGCAACATGATCGCAGACATCATCGACAGCCCGCTGTTAAAAAAACACGGACTTCTCAATTATAAAAATATCCATGAACGGGCAGATAAACTTATCAGCGACTTCGGCGTCCTCTGCCAGAATGACGATCAGCCGATCGGTATGCTGTCCGGCGGAAATATGCAGAAGGTCGTAGTCGCAAGGGAATTTTCCTCTGACCCGAAGCTTCTGATCGCCAACCAGCCGACCCGGGGCATTGATGTGGGTGCCAACGAGTTTATCTGGAAAAAGATCATTGAACAGCGCGATGCCGGAAAGGGCGTTATCCTGATCTCCGCGGACTTAAACGAGATCATGGAGCTCTCCGACAGCATTCTCGTCATGTGCGGCGGACAGGCTGCCGCCTACTTCGAGGACGCGAAAAAAGTAGATGAGTTCGAGCTCGGAAACTACATGCTCGGGCTGAAACATCAGGAGGTATCGGAATCATGAAACAGAAAAAACCTCTATCATCTTATGTAGAAATGCTGCGGACCATGATCGCCATCCTGATCTCCCTGATCATCGTCTTCGCGATCATTCTCCTGATCAGCAGCCAGCCCCTCTCCGCTCTCGGAGACTTTATTTTCGGACCGCTGACCTCCGTCCGCCGTTTTGGAAACGTCATCGAAGGTATGACACCGTTAATGTTTACAGGACTTGCGGTCATCATCCTCTTCAAACCGGGGCTTTTCAATCTGTCCATGGAAGGCGCGTTCTTTATCGGCGCCGTTGCTGCCTGTGCGGCTTCCCTGGGACTTGGACTTTCCGGAAAAACGGCACTGATCGTGGCCATGGCAGCTGCGGCGGTCGCAGGCGGATTTATCTGCTTTATCCCGGGCATCATGAAAGTAAAGACCGGCTCCAATGAGCTTGTACCTTCCCTGATGCTCAATTACACCTGCCTGTACGTCGGGCTCTGGATCATCACCACCTTCTTCTATGATCCGACCCAGAACTCCAACTATTCCTACAAATTTCCGGAAGGATGCGCTTTAAGCAAGATCATCACCGGCACGCGGATCAACTCCGGAACGATCATCGCCCTTATGACTGTCCTTGTGATCTGGGTCATTGTAAACCGGACACCCTTCGGCTTTAAGGCAAACCTTGTGGGCGAAAACTTCAATATGGCAAACTACGCGGGCATCAACTCCGGCCTCATAATCATCCTGACCCAGATTCTGGGTGGTATGCTGGCGGGACTCGGCGGCGCTGCGGAGCTTTTCGGCATGTACCAGCGCTTCCAGTATTCCGCACTCCCGGGCTATGGCTGGGACGGTGTTCTGATCGCCATCGTCGCCAGACAGAAGGTACAGTATGTCCCGTTCGCAGCACTGTTTTTATCTTACCTGCGGATCGGCGCGGATATCATGTCCAGAAATTCCGATATCCCGTTTGAGATCGTAAACATCATTCAGGCAGTCATGGTCCTTCTGATCTCCGCCACCGCGATCCTCAGCGGATATAAGAAGAAACTCATCATCAAAGAGACAAAAGAATTCGAAGCTGCAGCGAAAAAGGAGGTACAGGCATGAATATCTGGAGTGTGATTCTTTCCCCTGACTTCCTCTTTACCTCGATCCGTGTGATGACTCCGATCCTGTTCGCGGCCATGGCCTGCATGGTCTTCGTGAAAGGCGGCATCGATCCCATCGGAACTGAGGGAATCATGTTAAGCTGTGCCCTTGCGGGACCTGTCGGCGGTTACTTTACCCACAGCGCTCTGGGCGGCGTGATATTCGCAATGGCAGTCGGCGTGGTGCTGGCTTTCGTGTTTGGATACTTTACGCTGATCCTGAATACAAACCCGGTGCTCGCCGGAATTGCGTTAAATACTTTGTCCGGCGGTCTCACAGTCTTTACGACCTATTATCTGACCGGAAATAAAGGTTCCACCCAGAGTTTAAAGAGTCCGGTGATGCCGGAGATCAAGATTCCGCTTATCAAAGATATCCCGGTTCTCGGTGCCATTATCTCCGGACATAATGTTCTGACTTATCTCGGGCTGATCCTGGTGATCGTCCTCACAGTCTTTTTCTGGAAGACTACCGTCGGGCTGCGGATCCGCGCTGTCGGTGAGAATGAGAGTGCCGCAAAATCCGTAGGCTTAAACGTCATGAAATATAAGTACATCGCCCTTCTCGTCGCCGGCTGTCTCGCCGGGATCGGCGGAGCATACATGTCCATGGGTTATGTTTCCTTCTTCTCAAGAGACATGATCGCCGGACGCGGATGGATCGGAATGGCGGCGGAATCTATGGGTCTCGGTATTCCATGGAAGATCGCCTGCTCGGTACTGATCTTCGGTATGGCAGATTCACTGGCCGTACGGCTTCAGATGTTAAATCTGCCATCCCAGCTTATTCAGACGATTCCTTACGTGGTTACGATGATCGCGATCGGAATTTATTCGAAGAGAAGTATGTCGGGGAAAAAGAAAAGTTGATGGTCTTATCTGCGACAGAACCGGGAAGGAACATTTACAACTAAAATGAAGGAGATTCTTTATGAAAGCATGGGAATTTGAACATAAGCTGACGGCGGACGCCGTTCCGCCGGAGCTTCACGACGACAATGAGGCGGACTGGATGGCCTACACGGAAGCCGGCCGCGCCTCCGACAAACAGCTTTTCCACGACTGGGACAATAAGGTTCCGGGATCCAAAGCCCCCTGCGACGTGGTGATCGCCGCGGTACAGAGCATGCACAACCGGGGATATGATGTGACGGAAGCTGAGAAGTTCATGGAGGAAGGCCTGAAGGCGTCCGAGGAAAAGGACGGAGCCGCGATTCAGGTGGCTACCGCGAAGATCTTCCACGCACTGAATGAAGCGCCGAAGGATCCCGCCTCCCCTTACTGGAGCTACAACACCTACCGCACCTTCGCGGACGTGGAAAAAGAGGCTGATTTCGGCCCTGCAGCGCCCTATGACGTCTTTTCCGATGACTTTGCAAAGAAAGTCACCGCAGGATGGATGGGACAGCTCATCGGCGGTTGCCTTGGAACCCAGATTGAAGGTTATACGACAGAGCAAATCCGCAAACGCTTCGGCGAGGTCTACGGATATCTCCGCCGCCCGGAGACATACAACGATGATATCACCTACGAGATCGCCTATCTCGACGGATTCATCGAAAAAGGCTATGACATCACGCCTGCCGACGTTGCCTACAAGTGGCTGGAGCTGATCTCCGACGGATATTCCGCCGAGAAGACGGCCATCGAAAATCTCCGCCGCGGGCTTCTTCCCCCTGAGAGCGGAACAACAAACAACTACTTCTACGACTGGATCGGAGCACAGATGCGCACCCCGCTTCACGGAATGTTAGCACCCGGAAACCCGAAACTCGCAGCGAGACTCGCCGCGGACGATTCGATCGTCTCCCACTCCAACAATGGCATGCTGGGCGGTATCTTCAACGCCCTGCTCACCTCCCTCGCTTTCACGGAGGACCATATCCGGACCGTTGTTGAGAAAGCGGTGGACATGATCCCGCATAAGAGCGAATACTACGCAGTCGTAAAACATGCGCTGGATCTCTGCAAGGAAAATTCTTCCTGGGAGCCGGTATGGACGGCCTGCGAGGAGCGTTACAAAGAGTACAACTGGATCCACGCCTACCCGAACGCGGCAGCCGAAGTTATTGCCCTCTGGTTCGGAAATATGGACTTTAAGGAGACCTGCCACATCATCGCTATGGAAGGTCAGGATGCGGACTGTACCGCAGCCCCGGTACTGAACGCACTGGCGATCATGATCGGTCTGGATGTCATTGATGACAGCTATATCAAGCCCATCGGGGATAGGATCCTCACGACTATGAGACGGTATCAGGATTTCAAGATCGCTGAGCTTTGTCAGTGGACAACGGATGCGGTGAGGAATGCGGTGAAGAAACAGAAGTAATACGGTTGAGTTTTTGAAACATCTTCTGTCGCTCGGATATTGGTAAGTCAAGCGGATATTCGCAATCCGCTTCGCTACTTGCTCATAACCGAATAACTGCTCCGCAGTTTATCAGAAGGAGCTTGCACTCCTCCTGATACAAGCAAGTCCCCACCCACTGCTTATTGCTTTTCGCAATTGAAGCAGGGGACTTACTTGATTCGGTTAAAAACAGGCTCACTTGATTTCTGGATTTGTATCAAATGGGTCTGTTTTTTTAATTATTTCTTCAATTTTTCTCAGTCCTTAAATATCTCCTTCAGCCTCTTCAGCAGCCCTTCCTCATCATTCTTCCCGATCACCATCGGTGCCCGCCTCCGCACATTCTCCGGCGCATTTCCCATCGCTGCGCCAAATCCTGCCGCACGCATCATGGAAAGATCGCTCTCGCCGTCACCGAAGGCCGCTGCCTCTTCCGGTGAGATTCCGAGTTTTCCACAGAGCGTCTTCAAACCTTCCGACTTTTCCACGCCCGCTGCCGTGATCTCCAGATATTCCGGGTTGGATGCCGCGGACTGAAGATCAGCGAAATCTCTTGCCAGAACCGCCGCCAGCTTTGTCATCACGTCCGGATCTCCCATGAGGAGAAATTTATGAATTCCGCCTTCTGTTTCAAATGTATCTTTAATAGATCCAATTTCAGCCGGAAATCCCACGATTTTCTCTTCCCGCTGCTCTCTCCAATCGTCCCGGTCATCCACGATCCACTTCTCGCCGCCGAAAGTATTGCAGGCAACAGCCGGAAAATCCTTATCCAGCATCGCCTTCAGTTCCAGTGCCCGTTTTAACGGAATCATCTTACTGTAGATCTCATTTCCGTCATCATCAAGGATCAGCCCGCCGCAGAACGCAATGATCGGTGCATGATTCCCCAGCATTCTCTTAATGACCCGCACGCCTTCCGGTGACCGCGCGGAAGTCAGGATAAACGGGATCCCCTTATTCTCAAGATTCAGGATCATCTCCTTCGTCCCCTCCGTGATCTGTCCGTCCGACGTCAGCAGCGTGCCGTCGATGTCACTGAATACGATTTTGCAAGTTTTATCTTTTTCCATCTTTATCTCCATATTTTTGATGTTTATCCGTTGTATTTCCACACCAGTACGACCGCCTGACGCAGTCCGCAGCTTCTCGCGAATGCGCCTTCTCCTATCCCCGCTGCAAAATACTCCTCTCGTTCTCCCGCACTTTCCGTGCCAGCAGCGTATACTGTCTGATCTCTTCCTCTGTAAAATTTCCAAACTTCGCCTGATAGTAATCGTTCTCCGCCGCCTCAAGATCCGGGATCACAACTTCTGATGCCGGAAGAAGTTCCAGTCGGATCTTTCGTTCTGTTCCCCGCCTTCTCGGAAGCTCCGTTACCTCCACCATCTTTTTCGCGGACAGCCGCTGAACCGCCACCGCAAGGTCTCCGCGGCTAAGATCCATAAGATCCGCAAGATTCTTTCTGCTCAGCTCATGGCTTGCATCCTTCAGATATAAAAGCAGAGAAAGTTCCTCCATTGTCATATCATGCTTCAATGCCGCCGACTCCAGATATCTCTCCAGAAGTTTCCGGTCCCGGTATTTATCCACAATGATCCCATCATCGGAGATCACCTCCTGCAGCGCACTGCTCCGCTCCTCTCCGAGCTTCCGGTTTCCGGGGATCGATGCCGGGAAAACAAAGCCGTCCTTCGCTGCATCCACCAGAAAATGGTACACCTGAAGCCGGTTTTTCTCATAATCTTCTTCGTCCAGCACATGCTTATAAAAGTTGTTGTAGTACTCAAACATCATAAGCTTCATCTTCACAGTCTTCGTGATGCTGATCTTCTGGTTCACCAGCGAACCTTTTGTCTTTACATAATAATACACCGGTGTCCTCAGCGCATAGAATGTCTCTGCATAGCGGACATACTCCAGATTGAACATGAAATCCTCACACCAGCTGATCTCCGCATCCATCCGGATCCCGAAGCGGTTTACGAGATCGCGCCGGTACAGCTTATTCCACAGCACTCCATAGTAATAATCCGCCGGATTCTCCATCATAAACGACGCGAATTCCTCCCGGTCGATCACGCAGTCTGACTCGATGTCCCCTTTTCTGGATACCATATCCCCAACGACACGGTAAAAATCGGAGATCACCATATCACAGCCATGTTCCTCTGCCGCCCGGACCATAAGCTTTGTCGCATCCGGCGTCAGCCAGTCATCACTGTCCACAAACTGGAGATATGTTCCCTTTGCCCTTTCAATTCCCTGATTTCTCGTGTCTGAAACCCCGGAATTTTCTTTGTGGATCACCACCACACGCTCATCCGTCTTCGCATACGCATCACAGATCGAGCCTGACATATCTCTGCTCCCATCATCTACGAGAATCAGTTCAAAATCTCTATATTCCTGTCCGAGAATACTGTCCACACAGCGGTTCAGGAATTTTTCCGCATTGTAGACAGGAACAATTATACTGACGGTCGGTTTCATTCTCCTCCTCCATTCTCTATAATAACCTGTTGGAATATCTCCTATGAAATAAATTTACTATACGATCTATCATATCATATTTTTCTCACAATACGCGATTTATTTTTTTTAATTCTCTTGACTTTTGAAAATCTGCGACTATAATAAAGGTCAGTTTCAAATATTTCCTGCGATGATGGGAACGCTCTTAACGAAGGCCTTTCAGAGAGCAGCTGGCTGGTGAAAAGCTGCAGACACCGCGTTACAGACAATCCTCCCGGAGCTAACCACTGAAAGTGTTCCAAGTAGGCTGGTTCGGTTTACACCCGTTAACGTGTTGCCTGTTTACTTTTCCGCACTAAATGAGCCGGAAAACGACGGGATCGAGAGGCTGTTTTTACAGCAAAAAGAGTGGTACCGCAGAAGTTTCGCTTCTGTCTCTTTAACAGAGACAGGAGCTTTTTTATTCTTCAGATTCTTACTGCGAGGGGCAGTTAAGATATATTGTAAACAACATATTTTTAAATGATTCAGGAGGTCATTATGAAAAAAAGTGCAAAATTATTATCTGCTGTAATGGCAGGCGCTATGGTACTTTCCATGGCTGGATGCGGTTCTTCCAGCAATTCTGCAGAGACAACTGCTGCTGCCGCTGAGACAACAGCCGCTGCTGCTGATTCTTCCGCTGCTGAGAGCAAGGAAGCGACTTCAAACACAGACGCAACCGTAATAAAGCTTGGTACGACCGTAAACGAGCAGGACAGTTTCCAGGTATGTGCTGAGAAATTCGCTGAGCTCGTAAAAGAGCGCACAAACGGCGCCTACGAGATCGAGATCCATCCGAACGGAGCTCTCGGCGACGAGCGTACCATGCTTGAGAGCATGCAGATGGGTACTCTTGATATGGGTATCATCACAAGCGGTCCGTTCGTAAACTTCTCCAGCGCTATGGGCGTTCTTGATATGCCGTTCCTGTTCGCAAACAACGAAGAAGCTTACAAGATCCTCGACGGCGAGATCGGTAAAGAGCTCCTTGCAACTCTTGAAGATGCAGACTTAAAGGGACTTGCTTACGCAGAGCGTGGTTTCCGTAACATCACAAACAGCAAGAAACCGATCACAAACGCAGCAGACGTTGCAGGCTTAAAGCTCCGTGTCATGGAGAACGATGTTTACACAGCAACATTCAAAGCTCTTGGTGTAAACGCAGTTCCGATGGCATGGTCCGACGCTTTAACAGCTCTTCAGCAGGGCACCATCGACGGCGAGGAGAACCCGATCAACGTTATCTACTCCTACAAACTCTGGGAGTCCCAGAAATATGTAACACTTGACCGTCATTCCTACTCCACAGCGATCATCACAATGAGCAATGACCTCTTCAAATCCTTACCGGAAGATGTTCAGACGATCTTCGAGGAATCCGCTCAGGAAGCTGCTGAGTACGAGCGTCAGTGGGTTGCTGATCAGGAAGCTGACCAGCTCCAGGAGATCAAGGATCATGGTATGGAAGTCGTAGAAAACCCGGATGTTGACAGCTTCCGTGCTGCTGTTCAGAGCGTATACGATGCATATCCGGATTACGCTGACTACATCACAAGAATCCAGGATGCTTTAAAGTAATCCCGGTTTCTGGATCGTAACTTTTTGTGCTGATATCCGCTGGCACTGCTTTCGCAGTCGGAATTTCAGCATGTGATCTGACCCGGCTGCCCAGGATCTCCTGTGCAGCCGGTCCCATCTTAAACACATTTCATGGTTACTGTTCACGATAAGCATTTTCCACACCTGCAGGACCTGCCGCCGGCGTCCCCTTACAGACGCATGGCTGCGGAAAACGCCTGTCGTGAGCAGTAACCGCTCAGGATTTAAAAAGGAGGAAACACCATTGGCTTTCGTTAAAGGTTTTCATAAACTCAGCGATGTTCTGGACACCTTATGTTCCTACATCATCGTTGTCATGCTCGGCGCCATGGTCATCATCACCGGCGCCCAGATCGTCTGCCGTATGGCATTTACCGCTCTCTCCTGGAGTGAGGAAGCAACCCGTTATCTTTTAGTCTGGTCCTCATTCTTAGGTGCAAGCTGTGTATACAAACACAGCGGCCATATCTCCATCACCTTCATCCAGGATATGGTTCCGGCCGCATTCAGTAAGATCTTAAAACTTCTCGTCCATGTGATCTGCTGCATCCTCTTCGTTGTTGTGATCATCTATGGAATGAAATACTTCGGAAAACAGGGAAATCAGCTGTCCGCAGCGATGCGTCTTCCCATGAAATACATTTACCTCTGCATCCCGGTCGGATGCGGCCTCATGTTCGTCCATGCAGTAGATGCAGTTCTCGGACTCTTATTCGGAAAGGAGGAGGCATAAAATGGCAGCATTATTATTTATTTCCTTTATCGTTCTGCTCCTGATCGGTGTTCCGGTCGCATTCGCGATCGCAGCCGCAGCTCTCCTCGTTCTCTTAAAAGGCGATGTAAAGCTCCTGATCCTCGTGCAGCGTATGTTCGCCAGCACCGATTCCTTCTCCCTGATCGCGGTTCCGTTCTTCATCTTTGCCGGTGATCTTCTCGCAAAAGGTAAGGTTTCCAAGGTGCTCGTTGAGTTTGCTGAGTCTCTGCTCGGTATGTTAAAGGGCGGTCTTTCCATCGTATCCGTCCTTGCAGGTATGTTCTTCGCAGCGATCTCCGGTTCCGGTGCCGCTACAACAGCAGCTGTCGGCGCGACTCTGATCCCGGAGTTAAAGAAACGTGGTTATCGTGAAGACTCCGCGGCTGCCCTGATCGCAGCTGCCGGAACGATTGGTGTCGTTATCCCGCCGTCCGTTCCGATGGTCCTTTACGCCGTTATCTCTGAGGACAGTGTCAACACCCTGTTCCGCAACGGTTTCATCCCGGGTGCTTTGATGGGTGTGATCCTCGTTGCGATCTCCCTCTACCAGGCACGCAAGTTTAACTACCCGAAGGGAAAGCCTTTCTCCGTAGGGAATGTGCTCCGCACCTTCAAGGAAGCGATCTGGGGAATCTTAATGCCGCTGATCATTCTCGGCGGAATCTTCTCCGGTTACTTCACACCGTCCGAGGCGGCTGCCGTAGCGGTTATCTACGCGATCTTCGTCTCCTTCTTTATCTACCGCGACCTTGATTTCAAGGGTCTCGTTGAGATCATGAAGGGAAGTGCAAAGACATCTGCCGTTATCATGATCATCATCGCATGCAGCGGTCCGTTCGGCTGGGTTCTCGCAAACTACAAGATCCCGGAAGCCATCGCAAGCGGAGTATTGGGAATCTCCACAAACAAGTATGTGATCATGTTCCTGATCTCCCTGATCATCCTGCTCGCCGGAGTCTTCATGGAGACCTCCTCCGCGATCATTATTCTTTCCCCGGTGTTCCTGCCGCTTGTCAAGGCCATGGGAATCAGCACCGTACATTTTGGAATCCTGTTCGTAGTTGGTATCGCCATCGGTATGATCACACCGCCGGTTGCCATCAACCTCTTCGTTGCTTCCGGTATCACGGGACTTCCGATCGAGCGGATCTCCAAATCTGTTATCCCGTACCTGATCGGACTGATCATCGTATTCTTCATGATCGTATATGTTCCGCTTCTGATCCCGGGACTTATGTAATCATATAAGAAATCATAAAAATCCAAGACCTCCAGTTCCGGAATCATACCGGTTTCTGGAGGTCTTTTTTATCATTCTGCTCAACTCAAATGCAGCGCGACACCGGTCCCTGCATACACTTTGTCGATTCTAATTCGCAAAAAAAGTCCGCCAAACCTTTCGATTCGGCGGACTTTCTATTTCCCCATTCACAAGCCGCTCTCTGCGGCTATATTTTTTTGCAGGACCTGCGTCAGGAAATCACTTCGGACAAGTTTCCCGAAGAACTAAACTGCCTGCGCTTCCTCCAGTGTGGTTGTCTCGTACTTGTCGAGGATCACTCTCTGGATCATGTCCCGTGTTCCGGAATTGATCGGATGGGCGATATCGCGGTATTCGCCGTCAGCAGCTTTTCTGCTCGGCATCGCGATAAACAGGCCTTTCTCCCCTTCAATGACCTTGATATCGTGGATCACAAACTCGTTGTCCAGTGTGATGGACACGATCGCCTTCATTTTTCCCTCTTTCTCAATTCTTCTCACACGTACATCTGTTACCTGCATAATAACCTCCCCCATCTGCGCTCCCCGCAGATTTTATGTAATCACCGGCCAGTCAATATTTGAATGCCTGTCTTTCTGCCTTTGCCGCACCGTCCGAAATATCCCGTCTCCGAACTGCGGCACCCTTTTTACAGGGTATATCTCTCGTTCTTCTCGATCACGATCTTCACATCGTCCGGCTTTCCGATATACGTCGTATTCGCGCGGATCGTATCACGGCTCTCAACGATGCAGTTCTCGATAACGGTATTATCCCCAATATACACGTCATTTAAGATGATCGAATTCTTGATGATACAGTTGTTTCCGATATAGACCTTCTTAAACAGAACTGAATTCTCTACCGTTCCGTTTAAGATACAGCCGCTGGATACTAGGCTGTTCTTCACGGACGCGCCCGGATTGTATTTTGCCGGCGGAAGATCATCCACCTTGGAATAGATATCCGGATACTCCTTAAAGAAGTAGCTGCGCACTTCCGGTTTTAAGAAGTCCATATTGGTCTGGTAGTAAGCATCGACGGATGCGATGTTGTTCCAGTATGTATTCAGCTTGTACGCATAGATCCGCTTGAGGCCCTTGTAGCGTACCAGAATGTCCTGTACGAAGTCATATCTGTCCTCGTTCGCGCAGCGCTCGATAAGCTCGATCAGCTGACGGCGGCGGACAACATAGATACCGCAGGAGATCGTATGGGAATCAGCCACCATCGGCTTCTCCTCAAACTCAACGATCCGTCCGTCCGCGTTCGTCTTCACCATACCGAAGCGGGTCACATCCACATCGCCCGGCATGTCCTTGCAGACAACCGTGATATCGGCTTTCTTTTCGATATGATATTCCAGGACCTTATTATAGTCCAGCTTATAGATACCATCTCCGGCAGCGATCACTACATATGGCTCGTGGCTTTTCTTTAAAAAGTCCAGATTCTGGTAGAGCGCGTCTGCTGTTCCGCGGTACCAGTCGCTGTGCTCCGCCGTGATCGTCGGAGTGAATACATACATTCCGCCCTGTTTTCTTCCGAAATCCCACCATTTGGAAGAGCTTAAATGTTCATTTAAGGAGCGGGAGTTATACTGTGTCAGTACGGCAACGCTCTGGATATGAGAGTTGCTCATATTGCTTAACGCAAAATCCACGCTTCGGAAACTGCCCGCGATCGGCATCGCCGCGATCGCTCTCTTATTGGAAAGTTCGCGCATCCGCTTGCTGTTTCCGCCTGCTAAAACAATACCGATTGCTCTCATACGATTCCACCTGCCTTTATAATGTAGCCGCCACTCTCAAGCTCGCCATTCGGATAATCTTCCGCAGCCGTCGCGCCTGAAATTGCTGTATTCTTGCCGATCTTTACGTTTTCCGGAATTACGGAATGTTCGCCGACCGTAACAAGATCAAACTGGTAAACCTTCTGGTCGTATTTGCTCGGTGCGTATTCTCCGACGCCAAGGTGTGCCCCAGCTCCGACCTTTACGTCCTCGGCAATGATGGACTTTTCGACCATAGCACCTTTTCCGATCACGCTGTCCTGCATGATGATCGAATCCTTGACCACGGCGCCCTCCTCAATCACAACTCCGGAACCGATAACGGAATTCGTCACCTCTCCGTAGATCTCAGAACCCTCTCCGATGATACATTTTGTGATCTTTGCGTCAGAAGAGATATACTGCGGCGGGATACGGTCGCTCTTTGTGTAGATCTTCCAGTATTCCTCATACAGGTTGAACTCCGGAATAATATCGATGAGCTCCATATTTGCTTCCCAGTAGGAACCGAGGGTTCCGACATCTTTCCAGTAGCCATTGTACTCATATGCAAAGATCCGTTTACCCTGCTCGAAGCAGTACGGAATCACATGTTTTCCAAAGTCACAGCCCGGCTCTTCCGAAAGCTTGATAAGAGCTTCCTTTAATGCCTTCCAGCTGAAGATATAAATACCCATGGAAGCAAGGTTGCTTCTCGGATTCTTCGGTTTTTCCTCAAATTCCGTGATCCGGTTGTTGTCATCCGTGATCAGGATTCCGAAACGGCTTGCTTCCTCGATCGGTACCGGCATAGCGGCAATCGTGACATCCGCATTATTCGCTTTGTGATATTCCAGCATGACCTCATAATCCATTTTATAGATGTGGTCGCCGGAAAGGATCAGAACGTATTCCGGATTGTAGGACTCCATGTACTCCAGATTCTGGTAGATCGCGTTTGCGGTTCCAGTATACCAGTCGCTGCCTTTGCTTCTCTCGTAAGGTGGAAGAACCGTAACGCCGCCGACGTTGCGGTCTAAGTCCCACGGAATACCAATTCCAATGTGCGCGTTTAAACGTAAGGGCTGGTACTGGGTCAATACTCCCACAGTATCAACACCAGAGTTGATGCAGTTGCTGAGCGGGAAATCAATAATTCTGTACTTTCCGCCGAAGGAGACGGCCGGTTTTGCCACTTTCTGTGTTAACACACCGAGACGGCTTCCCTGTCCTCCTGCCAACAGCATCGCTATCATCTCTTTTTTTACCATGATATCACCTCTTGCTGCTCTTTTTGTCCCATACACTAGTTTCTTAGATGGTGACTCTATTATAGCATACTTTTTAGAAGATGTGAACAAACTTTTCATCCTTTCAATCCCAATTTTGTGTATATTCTGACATTTTTTTCTTTTTGTACGATAAGCAATACAATACCTATGTTTCTGCTTGGTTACATAAGTACCAAAAATGCCGATTCAAAATTGTATAAACCTATTAATATGCAGGATTAAAGGAAAAGAGTGATGACGTATCACAGAATCTATGTTAATATAGTAGATACACTACCTGTGCGGGGGATTTCACAGGTAGAGAATACAATTATGGGGGGATAAGCCATGGAGAAAAAAAAGGGCTTCCAGATGCCGCACACTTACATCATCATTTTTGGTGTCATTCTGTTCGCGGCTCTGCTCACCGTATTTATCCCGTTGGGTAAATACGACACAAAAGAAATCACGTATATGCAGAACGGCGTGGAAAAAACAAGAACCGTTCTGGATCCAGAAAGCTTCCAGTATATTCTGGATGAAAACGGAAATAAGGTGACCAAAGCAGCTCCGATCTTCGGGACCGAAGACTTTGGCGGTCAGGGAATTTTAAACTATGTATTCGAGGGTATGACCGTCGGCGATAAGAATGGTACCGCTGTCGGGATCATCGCCTTCATTCTGGTCGTAGGCGGTGCCTTCGGTATCGTTCTCCGGACAGGAGCGATAGAAAGCGGCATTATGCGGGTCATCGCTTTGACAAACGGACGAGAGATCCTTCTGATCCCGATCCTCGTAGTCCTGTTCTCCCTCGGAGGCGCAGTCTTCGGTATGGGTGAAGAGGCGATCCCGTTCGTTATGATCCTCGTACCGATGTTTATCGCAATGGGATATGACGCAGTTGTCGGAATTATGTGCTCCTACGTATCTACACAGATCGGCTTCGGTTCTTCCTGGCAGAATCCGTTCGGACTGGCTGTTGCCCAGGGTGTTGCCGGTATTCCGGTCATGTCCGGTGCATGGTTCCGTATCCCGTTATGGATCTTCTTCACAGGACTTACGATCGTCTTCACAATGCGCTACGCAGTAAAGATCAAGAAAGATCCGCAGCTCTCCGTTGCGTATGAATCTGACGAAGAATACAGAAAAGAATTCGCAAAGAACGGCAAAGAGATGCCGCCGTTCACTCTCGGCCACAAGCTTGTTCTCCTCACGGTCGCTGCCTGCATGGTATGGACGATCTGGGGCGTTGTAAGCGAGGGCTACTATATCCCGGAGATCGCTTCCCAGTTCTTCGTGATGGGTCTTGTTTCCGGCATCATCGGCGTTGTCTTCAAGCTGAATGATATGAAAGTAAATGATATCGCAAAATCCTTCGACCACGGTGCGGCTGACCTTTTAGGCGCTGCGATGTGCGTTGGTATGGCACAGGGTATCATTATTATCCTCGGCGGAACAAGCGCTACCGACGGAACCGTCCTCAACACGATCCTTCACAGCATCAGCGAGGGCATGCAGAATTTCCCGCCGGTGATCTCCGCATGGTTTATGTATATCTTCCAGTCCGTATTCAACTTCTTCGTTGTATCCGGTTCCGGACAGGCTGCCCTTACCATGCCGATCATGGCTCCTCTCGCCGATCTTGTCGGTGTCGAGAGACAGGTTGCAGTTGTTGCGTACCAGCTTGGTGACGCCTTCACAAACTTCATCGTTCCGACCTCCGGCTGCCTCTTAGGCGCGCTGGCCGCAGCAAAGCTCGACTGGGGCAAATGGGCAAAATTCCAGATCAAATTCCAGGCTGTCCTGTTTACTTTCGGATCCATCGCTGTGATCCTTGCCGTTTTGATCGGTCTCTCATAAAAATCGGTCTGCCCTCGGTATCAGCCATCTAAAGCTCATTCAGACGTAACACAAACTCCGTATCATCCGCGTGACTCGATCGCGGATAATACGGAGTTTTTTTGAACGCTTCCCGATGAGATCAGATGAAGGACCTAACCGCCTCAAAAAGACTTTCTTCATTGGAAAAATTATGATAAAATTTACTGAATAAAAAAAAGAATGTGCCTTTTTATGTAACGGGGAATTTCCTGTTACATAAGAACCGGCCGCGATATCGGAGAAAGGAGCTTTTGATGATCGAATCCAGCGCGCCTGCCATGAAGAGGGAAAAAACAAAATACCGTCTCGCCGCAGCCATGAAGGAATGCATGAAGACAACTCCGGTCGATGCGATCACTGTCCGCCAGATCACAGAGCGCTGCGGCGTCACCCGCCAGACCTTTTACCGGAATTTTCTTGATAAATATGACCTGATCAACTGGTATTTCGACAAGCTCCTCGCCCGCTCCTTTGAACATATGGGGCGCGGGACCACGGTCCTTGACAGTCTGGAGAAAAAATTTACATATATTCAGGAGGAAAAGGCGTTTTTTGCCGCCGCCTTCCGCTATGACAGGCAGAATTCCCTGCGGGAGCATGATTTTAAGCTGATCCTCGCCTTTTATGAAAATCTGATCCGGGAAAAAAGCGGCAGACCGGCCAGCCCTGAGATCCATTTTCTTCTCGAAATGTACTGTCAGGGCTCTATCACCATGACTGTAAAGTGGGTTCTCGGCGGCATGGACCTGACCCCGTCCCAGTTTGCCGGGCTTCTCGTCCGCGCGATGCCGGCAGCGCTGCGGGATCTGTTTCTTGAGCTTCATCTGCTATCCTGATCTATTGTTATTTTGCACAATTTTTCCATATCTTTCTTTTGCAATATGTCGATTTTCCTTAAAGTGTTACACTTGACCTTTTCTGTAACTTTCTTTTTGCCCTTCAAATTTGTTAATATAATAACAAAGGCACAGAAAGCTTTTGAGAGCAAGTATTCATGGAAGGAGTTTTTTATCATGGCAAATCGTATTATGGTGACATACTCCCACCACTTAGCTCACGCTTGAAGTGGGGGCTTCTCGTTCGATTGCCCCGTTGGGCAAAGCATTCACGAGCGATCCCCGTGTGTCCCACGGTTCTTTTTGGCTGATATCTTTTTATGATGCTTTTTCGCTTTTTTCTAATATGATCCCGGATATTCTCAGGCCTTCCCGGCAGATATTAATCGCCGCATTTTCATCACGGTCCATCCGGTTTCCGCAGCTGCAAAGATATACCCGCTCTTCCAGTTTCAGATCATGTTTTATTTTTCCACAACAGCTGCATGTTCTGGAACTGGGATACCAGCGGTCGATGCGGACAAGTTTCTTCCCTTCCCGTTCCAGTTTATACTGCAAAAAATCTGTGAACATTCTCCAGCCGTTATCATGGACACTTTTTCCAAAATGATGTTCCCCGCTCATCGTCTTCAGATCCAGATCTTCGA
>ERZ779895.1765-NODE-1765-length-21681-cov-4.885231_pt1 | contig 21681 bp, 22 predicted proteins | sample MGYA00511093_ERZ779895 | MGnify/ENA primary metagenome ERZ779895 (study PRJEB29588, sample SAMEA2142970) | human gut metagenome | biome: human gut; feature: human-associated habitat; material: faeces | place: Denmark | collected 2008/2010 ... | reverse complement strand
CGCGGATGGCGCCGCCCAGGCAGGTAGCAGCGCCGCCAAAGGGCTCTATTTCCGTAGGATGGTTATGAGTTTCGTTCTTAAACATCACCAGCCAATCCTCCTGCTTGCCGTCCACCTCAATAGGCACGACGATGGAGCAGGCGTTGATTTCCTCGGATTGGTCAAGATCTTCCAGCTTGCCCTCCTTACGCAGCTTTTTCATGCCGATGACGGCAATATCCATCAGCGTTACAGGGCGTTCGGTATTTTCGCCGTAAACCTCGTCGCGGGCGGCCATGTATTTATCATAAGCCTCCTGAACCGGCTTGGTATAGGTTCCGGGAACAATCTCCACGTCCTCGATTTGCGTCATAAAGGTAGTATGACGGCAATGGTCGGACCAATAGGTATCCAAAACGCGAATTTCCGTAACGGTGGGCTCGCGGCGTTCTTCATTAAAATATTTCTGGCACCACAGCAAATCCTCCAGACTCATAGCCAGGCCCATTTCCTTGCGCAGTCCCTCTGCTTCCTCTTTAGTCATAGTCAGGAAGCCTGCCACGCTCTTTACCTTAGCAGGCTCCTCGCAGGTACTGATTAAGGTTTCCGGCTTAGCCTGCTCCGATTCGCGGGCTTCAATGAGGTTAATGCAGTAAGCCTTGATTTTGGCTACGGCGTCTGCGTCCAGCTGTCCCTGCAAAATATAGACCTTTGCGGCGGCTACCGTCGGGCGTTCCTTTTGGGTAATCAGCTGAATGCACTGCTCGGCAAAATCCTCGCGCTGGTCGTACTGTCCGGGCAGCAGCTCCACCGCAAAGGCTTGCTCGCCTTCTGCCAAGGGCAGCTCCTCCTCAGTCACCGTATCCACCGGCGGCTCGGACAGCACCAAAGCCTTCGCCATGGCAAATTCCTCATCGCTCAAGCCCATCACATCGTAGCGATTGACAATGCGGATATTCTGCAGTCCGCTCATTCCCAAATTGCTGCGCAGGTCTGCCAGCAAGCCATGGGCCTCAACGGCAAAAGCGTCCTTCTTCTCCACAAAAATTCTTCTGATATTATTCATATACACAGCCTCCAATCAAAATTTTCGAGGTTCATACTTATCGTTTCGTATACTATATTGTAGCACATTTCCGCAGCATATCCAATATCATACCTAAAGAATATTAACCGGGCCTTACGCCAGCAAAGAAAAAGGCCGCCGCGTATGCGGCAGCCCCGAAGCATTTAAAAATATTCGTTATTGTAAGTGCGGCATTTGGGAAAGAGCTTATCCAGCAGCGCCAGCTTTTCCGGAACAGCGGCCTTCAGCCGGCCTGCTTCCCACAGCTCGGCAGCGCTGAAAGCGCCCATATACAACTGGGTAAAGGCTCCCATATCCATCGTAACTTCCTCCGCGTCCAGAGTGCTGACCGCCTCCAACGAGCCGGGAGCTGTTTTCAGCTTCAGCAAATGATTATTGCGGTCAATCAGCTTATCCGTCAGCAGCAGCACCACGCTGTCCTCCGGCAAATCCTGCGGCGCGGCCAGCTTAGCCAAAGCGATGCGCGCGTCAATGCAGCGCGCCATCATAAAGGGCTGTACGCTGCCAGTCAATGCCTGATCCTTAAAGCCCAGATAGGTTTTATCCCAGGGTTCCGCCAGCCAATACAGCTTCTTCGCCGAGCTCTGATGCATAGCCGCATAGCCCAGCAAGCGCGTCCGCACGGCAAAATTCTCTGCCAGCAGCTCGATGATGGTAAAGCGTTCCTCCGCCACCTTGTACAGCATATAGCCCACAGCTTGCTGCTGGCGATAAACCACAGCGCACTGCACCTGCTCCAGACCATGCACAGTCAGCAGCTTATTCCACTGAAAATCCGTGCGCACAGGCACGCCGTTCCAAGCGGCAGTTAAGCGGGCGTACAGCGGCGCTAAAATCTCCTGCCGCAACGGCTCCCGTTCTACCTGCAGTCCGTCGTCACCCATAGTAAAGCTCAAAGAGGTCAGCGGCATTTGGTAAGCGTGACGGTAATAGCAGTAGCTGAATTCGTAGGGCAGATAAATACCGGCAAAAATCGGCATCAAGGTAACAAAGGAAAAATTCTGCGAGCGCAGTACTTCAAAAGTAGTTTTCAGCAAAGGCCCGAAAGCATGCTGTCCCCTGGCTTCCGGCGCAGTAGCCACGCCAACTAAATAAGGCGTCAGCTCCTCCCTGCCGCGCAGGCGCAGCATATACGGATTGATATGCACCATGGAACGCAGCCGCTCCCAATCGCCAACCTTCTCAAAGGCGCCGATAACCATATTATTTTTGCCGCAATATTCTTCAAAATAATATTGAAAGAAGGGATCGTCCTTTTTCTCGAAGCAATAATCCCACAAATCGCGCACCTGCTGCATGCGGTCTTCGTTGACAACACGATAGATCATGATCCACCTCAACCGAAAATGACGTTATACTTCTTAACCATAAATTCAGGATGCAGCGCTTCCTTAGCTGTACGCAGACCCGGATGCCCCATATCCTCTTCCCTGTTCAGGTAAGTAACGTCGCCCCAGGCATGAGCGGCAAATTCTTTAGCCATGGCCGTATACAGACCGCGCACCTCATGGCTGGCCTTTTCCACATGCAGCACCGCCGTATCGTCGTTAATTTTTTTGCCGAAGCTAAAGGCCTGAATCTTGCCGTCAAAACGAATAGCCCCACCCCGCAGCTCCAGCTGCTCAAAGCTCAAAAACGCCTCCTGAATAGCGTACTTTTCGCATTGCAGCGAGGGGTCCTCAGCCATATGCTCGTCGCACCAGCGCTCGCCAAAATTCAAGCATTCCATCATATTTTCAAAGGTAATGGGCTCGTAGGTAAAATCGGGATGCGCCTTTACAAAGGCGTTGTAGTGATTTTTCTGCCCGTGCAGCTTGCGGCCCGACAGCGTCGCCAGCTTCTCGCGCAGATACACATAATCCCAATTATCGCGGTCCTCGATAAATTCCAGACCGGGCATTACCCTTTCAAAGCGTTCTTTAGTGAAATCGTAAATGCCGTGCATCTCGAAAGGCTTGCCCTGATGCTCCTCTTTCAGCTCCTCCATGAGCTTGGGCAGATCCTCGTCGCGGCCGCCAAAGGGCTGAATATAAAAATCTACATTATTGCGTTTAACCTTCAACAGTAAAAAATCATGAGCCACGCACCAATAAATATGATAACAGTCGCGCCAAACGAATAAATTAGAAAAGGCGCATTCGCTGCCGCGCTGATGCGTCTTGGATATATAGCTTTCAAACAAAGGCTTCTGCGCCAATGTTACTTCCTTAAATTCTAAAATTTTCTAAACCTCCTTGTTGTTAATATTTGTTAAACTATATTTTGCTGCGAAGCAGCGGCAGCAGCCGTTCTGCCAACAGCACGCCTCCTATGCCGGTCAGCAGCTGGGGCACGCTCATAGCGAACAAAGCGGCTTTGCGCACGGCAGGATTATCCAACTGCAAAAAGCTCAGAACTATCCACGCAAGGCACAGCATAACCGCCGCTTTACATAGAGCCGGTAGCGCTGCCGCCAGCCAGCGTCTCTGCCCCAGCCAGGACAGCGCCAGCACAAAAACGCTGTTGCCCAGCCATACTACCGGAATCAGCAGCGGCAGCGCCAGCTGTCCCTGCGCATAAGCCGTAAGCGGCAGCAGCAGGCCCAGCAGCAGCGCAGCACTTCTGCCGTTCAGCCGCAACGTTACCGTCAGCATCATATGCACCAGGGTGCCAATGATAAACGTCGACAGCAGCAAAGGCAAGGGCAGCACCAGCCGCAGCGCTTGCAGCACCAAAGCCAGGGCCAGCAGCAGCGCGCCCCTGACCATCGCAGAGCCGCCCATTATTCAGCAGGGCATTCCTTGCCCACAAACGCTTCATAAGCAGCCTGTAATTTTTGCGCCAGCTCGCCCGGCTTGCCGCCGGCTACAAAACTGCGGTCAATCTTGGTAACAGGCATAAATTCGCAGCGCGGGCCGCACAGGAAAGCCTCGTCCGCTTTTAAAGCGAAATCCTTATCAAAGGCGCGCTCGATAATCTGCACGTCCATATCCGGCGCCAGACGCTCTTTAAGCAGGCGGCGGGTAATATTTTTATGGATGAAATTATTTTCCGGATGGGTCCACAAAATGCCGTCCTTATAAATAAAAAAGCTGGCCTCCGTGCTCTCGGTAATTTTGCCGTCGCGCACAAACAGAGCGTCAAAGGCGTTGCTGATAACGGCCTTCTGCTTAGCCAAGACCTCCGGCAGGCGGTTCAGAGTATTGACGTCGCAGCGAGCCCAGCGCTCGTCCTTTTCCGTAATAACGTTAACGCCCTTGGCTCTTTTAGCGGCCAGCAGCTGACGGTCCACCGGCACGGCGAACATGGTCAGATGCGGAATGCTCTGCTCCGGATAGGGCAAACCGTAGGGCGCGCTGCCGCGGGTAATTTGGGTATAAACCTCGCACTCCTTCAGACCGGTGGCCTGCAGCAGGCTTTCGTGGAATTCCACCAGCTCCTCAATCATATATACGCCGGGAATCTTCATAGCGATAACCGAATCAAAAAGATTATTCATATGGGGCAGCAAAGCAAAGCAGCGTCCGTTATAAACCGGCACCAGCTCGAAAACGCCGTCGCCAAAATTATGGCCGCGGTCCGCAACGTCGATATAGGCTTCTGCCTCCGGCATAATCTCGCCGTCCACCAACACTAATTTTTCCTGATTTTCACTCATCGTAATTCCTCCATTTGCTGTATCTCGTATTGTTCATTATTTTTTTACTTTTTTATGCGTGCCAACCCTACAAAATATTGTATAATAATAAAGTAAGGTGACAATATTGTTATTATACACCATATCAATGCCTTTTGGCAAAATTTGTCGCAAAGAAGCCACAGCAAATTACTGCGGCTGTTTTTATTTGCTCACTAAAAAACACGTAAAGGAGAATGCTATGAGCCATCTGCCAACCATCATCAGTGACCTGGCCATGATCCTGTTAGTTGCCGGCGTTACTACCATCCTGTTCAAAAAAATCAACCAGCCTCTGGTGCTGGGCTACATCATCGCCGGCTTTATTACCGGCCCTAATTTTTCCTTCTTTCCCACCATTGCCGACAACGCCAACGTGCAGGCCTGGTCGGAAATAGGCGTAATCTTTCTGCTGTTCGCGCTGGGTCTGGAATTCAGCTTTTACAAGCTGAAAAGCGTAGGCAGCACCGCCTTTATCGCTACGGCCGTAGAAATACTTGGTATGCTGGCCGTGGGCTACGCGGCAGGCACCATGCTTGGCTGGAGCCATATGGACAGCCTGTTTTTAGGCGGTATGCTCTCCATGTCCTCCACCACCATTATTATTAAAGCCTTCGACGACCTCAAGCTGCGCGGTCACAGCTTTACAGAAGTGGTGTTCGGCATCCTCATCGTCGAGGATATTGCAGGCATCGTTATGATGGTTATGCTGTCCACCATGGCTGTAGCTGCCTCCGGCATTTCCTCTGCCGAGCTGCTTTTAAGCATCGCCCGCTTGGTATTTTTCCTAGTGCTATGGTTCGTCCTGGGCATGTACCTGGTCCCCAGCTTTTTCAAATGGGCGCAAAAGCTGATGAACGACGAAACCCTCGTCGTATCCTCCATCGGCCTGTGTCTGGGCATGGTAGTGCTAGCTACTAAGCTGGGCTTTTCCGCCGCCCTGGGCGCGTTTATCATGGGTTCCTTGATAGCCGAAGCGCCTAACGCTGAAAAAATAGAGCATTTAGTTGCGCCGATCAAGGATTTATTCGGCGCTATCTTCTTCGTATCCGTAGGCATGATGGTGAACCCCGCCCTGCTGCTGGAGCATTGGCTGCCCATCTTAGTTTTAGTCATTGCCACTATTATCGGCAAGCTTATCTTTTCCACTGGCGGCGTGCTGGCCTCCGGCCAAAGCCTGAATACCTCCGTACACTGCGGCTTTAGTCTGGCGCAGATCGGCGAATTTTCCTTCATCATCGCTTCCCTGGGCATGAGCCTAGGCGTTATCAGCGGATTTCTCTATCCTATTATTGTAGCCGTTTCCGTAATCACTACCTTTTCCACGCCGTTCTGCATTATGTCCGCCGAACCCTTCTACCAACAGCTGCTCAAGCTGCTGCCGCCGCGTTTGCTGAACTGGCTGACCCGCTACACCGACAGTAACACTGACAGCGGCAAGGATCAGGACTGGAAAAACCTGCTTTCCGCTTATATAATGCGTATGCTGATTTTCAGCACGCTGCTGCTGGCCGTGGCTATGAGCGCCGAGCATTACCTGCTGCCCTATATGCGCGATGCCCTGCGGATTCCCTACGGCAACTGGCTGACCGGCGCATTGACTCTCATCGTTATGGCTCCCATTCTGCGGGCAGTTCTGGTCAATAGAGCAGGTAATGCCGACCTGTTCTCCATTCTATGGTTCAAACGGCGCGCCAACCATCTGCCGCTAATGATTCTGGTGCTGGGTAAAATTCTCGTTGCCGCCAGCGCCCTGTACTTCATCTTTAACAAGCTTATCGGTCTGCATGGTATGGTGGCCTGCCTAGCTATCGTCGGCGCAGCCTACCTCATTTCCTCCTCCGATTGGCTGATGAGCGAATATCTGCGCATCGAATCCCGCTTTTTAGTCAACCTTAACGAAAAGCATATGCGCAAGCACCGCGAAGCCCTGGCCGAAAAGGACGAGCAGCATAATTGGTTCGACGAGGATTTACAGCTGGCCTTTTACGAGGTCAAGGACGATTCTCCCATCATCGGCAAAACCATGGCCCAGCTGGCCTTCCGCGAAAGCTACGGCTGCAATGTGCTGCAAATCACCACGCCTGCGGAAACGGTGGATATGCCCGGCGGCGAGCAAACCGTAGTCAAAGGCTCCACCCTGCTGCTCATTGGTACGGCAGCGCAGCTCAAGGTTTTTGACGGCGCTATTGCCCAGCGCCGCCTAGCTCTGCACCGCCAGAAAGCGCCGCAGACGCTGCGCCAATTTATGCTGGCTAATGATAGCACCCATCCGGAGCAGGAATTCCTGTCGCTGGCTATTACCATCGACAAGCATTCGCCTGTTCTGGGAACCTCGCTGAAAGCAGCCAATCTGCGCCATAAATGGAGCTGCCTCGTTATCGGTCTGGAGCGCGGCGCCTTTACCATCACCAACCCCCACGTATCCCTGGTCTTTGAAGAAAACGACCTGCTGTGGGTACTGGGCAAGCAAAAAATGATCAACACCTTAATCAGAGAAGAAATCCTGTAATTACGAAAGACTTTCTTTATACCAATTACAAGAGTCTGACCTTTGAGCGTAACAGTTGCAATAGCTGTTACGCTCATTTTTATACCTGCATTCCGTGCCTGTTTATTCTTCCGCCTTAATGACGCCGTTTTGCCGCAGCCGTCTGATGCTTTCCTCCATGGTCAGCATGCCCAGCCTGCCTCCCATTTGTATATAGGACGGCAGCTGATGAATCTGACCCTCGCGAATCAAGGCACGCAGCGCATCTGTAGCAATCAGCAATTCGAAGGCCGCTACCCTGCCCCTGCCATCGGCTCTTGGCAGCAGCCTTTGGCAGGCCACGGCCTGCAGACAAGCCGCCAGCTGGCTGCGTATCTGCTGCTGATTCTGGGGCAGCGCTTCCAAAATGCGGCTGACGCTGCTGCTTATGTCGCCGGTGTGCATAGTAGCCAACACCAAATGCCCCGTTTCCGCCGCAGTTACCGCAATGGCTATAGTTTCCGCATCCCGCAGCTCGCCTACCAAAATCACGTCCGGGTCCTCGCGCAAAGCGCTACGCAGTCCGCTGGCAAAGCTTTTGGTGTCCCGCCCCACCTCTCGCTGATGAATCAAGGACAGCCCCGCCTCATAACAATATTCCACCGGGTCCTCCAGCGTCACGATATGCAGAGCCCGCGTCCTGTTGAGCCGTTGCACTAACGCCGCCAACGTCGTACTCTTGCCGCTCCCAGTAGGCCCTGTGACCAATATTAAGCCATGCCGCTTTTCCATCTGCCTGCACAAAGCGTCAGGTACGCCTAAAGCGGCGCAGTCCGGTACAGTATTGTTCAATAAACGTATCGCCGCGGCATATTCGCCGCCCTGCCGGAAAAGGTTCAGACGACAGCGCTGCCCCAGGCTGTCCGTCCAGGCGCAGTCGGCTTCTCCCTGACGTTTCAGCTGCTCCCGTACCCATGCAGGTAGCGGGGCCGCCGCGGCGGCTAAATCCCCTTGGCTTACCGTTGGTCCTGCCAGCGGACGCAGAACGCCCAACACTCGCGCTACAGGCACGCTGCCAGCCGTTAAGTGCAGGTCTGACGCTCCTATACTCCTTGCTTTTTGCACTAAATTATCCAGCATAAGCCTGCTCCTCCCTTATTCCTACGCGCCATAGTTCTTCCACGGTTGTCAAACCTGCCAATACCTTAGCCCGGCCATCGGCGTACAGGCTGCGCCAACCGTTGGCTGCTCCTGCCTGCAGCAGCTCGGCACGCGCCGCCCGGCGGCTGATAAGCTCCGCTAAATTTTCCTCCACCGGCAACAGCTCCTGCACCGCCAATCTTCCCCAATAGCCCCTATGCCGGCAATGCTCACAGCCCCTGCCGCGGCGCAAGCCAGCTATGCTATTGGCAACATCCCCCAAATAACGCCGTTCAGCAGCTTCCGGCGTATATTCCTCGCTGCAATACGGACAGACGCGCCGCACCAAGCGCTGGGCCAGCACTCCCCGTAAGGCGGCTGCCAAAAGGTAGGGCGCAACTCCCATATCCAGCAAACGCGCCACCGCTCCTACGGCGCTGTTAGTATGCAGGGTGCTCAGCACCAGATGTCCCGTCAGCGCCGCCTGTACGGCCATCGCCGCAGTTTCCCGGTCGCGTATTTCACCCAGCATAATGATATCAGGGTCCTGCCGTACCAGCGCCCGCAAGCCGGCCGCAAAATCAAGTCCGGCCTTACGGTTCACCGCTACCTGATTAACGCCGGACAGCTTATATTCTACCGGATCCTCAATAGTCACTAGATTCAACCCGTCCTGCTGCAATTCCCGCAGCGTTGCATACAGCGTAGTAGTTTTGCCGCTGCCCGTCGGTCCCGTAAGCAGAAGTAGGCCGTTAGCGGCTCTGTACATATTTTGATACAAGCGATAATTAATCTCGTCCATTCCTAACTCCGACAAAGCCCAAAGCTGCTGCTCCTTATGTAAAATACGAATGGCCGCTTTTTCCCCGTTAATTGTCGGCAAGGTTGAAAGGCGCAAGTCGATTTGCCTGTTCCCATCGTACAGCTGCCAACGGCCGTCCTGGGGCACGCGCTTTTCAGCGATATCCATACCGCTCTGCACCTTGAGCTGAGTCAGCAGCGTGCTATATTGGTTCATGGGTAACCGGCATAATTCCTGTAATAATCCGTCCACCCGTATGCGCACGCACACGCCGTCCTCCAACGGCTCCACATGTACGTCGCTGGCCCTCAGCTCTACAGCCTGCCATAACAGCTGCTGCGCTAATTTTCCTGTATTGCTCACTTCCATCTATCTTTTCCTCCCGTCAATATTATTTTTCCTGTGCCGCGGCGATAGCGCCATCACTACCATTCTAACAGAAAAATTTCTTTTGGCAAGATATTTATCTAAATTTTCTAATTTTTCTTAAATTTATCTTGCCAAGAAATTTATCTTACGTTACAATGTAATGGATGCATCGACTACATTACCCATAAAGGAGAAGCCATGAAAAAATCATTACATCCGCTGATACTGCTGGCAACATTTTGCTTGCTACTCTTAGAAGCGCCTTTGTGTTGTTCTGCGCAGCCTGCCCCTCGCAATCCCTTTTTAGCGCCAACCGCTTTGCGCCAGCCAGTCTCCGGCCCCGCTGTTCCCGCTGCGCTATCGGAGCCGCCCGTTTTACAGCTTTACGCTCTCAGCTACGCTAAGGCCGCCGAAGCTGCCGACGCCCTAAAAAGTTTATTCAAGGGTCAGCTGAGCGTGGATACCATAACTAACAGCCTGCTGCTCAACGGTACGCCACAGGAACAGCAAAAGCTATCCGGTATACTGCGCCAGCTGGATATACCCAGCAGGCAGGTAACACTGGAAGCAAAAATCATCGCCGTCAGCCGGGAGCATAATAAAAGCCTGGGCGTCAACTGGAACTGGGACGCCATCCCCCGGCGCGGCAATTATGAAAGCGACGATGACACGGACACAGCCAGCAATAATTACGACGGCAATTTTAAATTCTGGCGCGGCTACGCCTTTCGTTTCAACGCCACGCTAAATGCGCTTATCAGCCAGGGCAAGGCTAAAGTACTTGCCACGCCGCGCATCATCACCATTCCCGGCAAGGAAGCCAGTATTTTTATCGGCGACCACATTCCCGTACAGACGGAAAAGCACGACAACAGCGGCTCTTATATGTCTACGGAATACTTAGACGCAGGCATTAAGCTGCAATATACGCCCCTTGTCAGCAGCGACGGCCGCATGGTCACGGCGCAGGTACATACCGAAGTCAGCACGCCTGTACTCATCAGCGAGCTGCGCAATTACCGCATTACCAGCCGCACGGCCGACACCAACGTGCGTATGTTCAGCGGCGAAACTCTGGTTATAGGCGGCCTCATTAACGAAGAAGAGCAAAACTCCCTGCAAAAGGTGCCATTTTTAGGCGACCTGCCGCTTTTAGGCAATCTTTTTAAGAGCCGCACCAAAAAGCGCAGCAAGGTAGAAGTACTGCTGCTTTTAACGCCCCACATTACGGAAGCGGGCGCGTCCCCGGCAATTTATAATACTGCCTTAGAGCAGGAAGAAAATACAGAAGCATGAAAAAGGCTCGCTTTGCAATTACAAAGAAAAAATTCCCCTCAATATGCCAAAAAGGCCCGAACTCCAAGAGCTCGGGCTTTTAACATACAGCACTATAAAATTAATCGTTTGGCTGCGCGCCTCGCGGCGAACACAGCCTTACAGTACGGCTTACGCGCGGGAAATATAATCGCCGGTGCGGGTATCGATAGCCAGCACGTCGCCTTCGTTAATGAACAGAGGAACCTTAACGACATAGCCGGTATCCATGGTAGCGTTCTTGCTGCCGCCGGTTGCGGTATCGCCTTTAATACCGGGCTCGGTTTCTACAACGGTCAGCTCTACGGTGTTCGGCAGGTCAACGCCCAGTACGCGGCCTTCGTAAATCATAATCTTAACGTCCATGTTTTCTTTCAGGAAGTTCAGAGCGGTGCCCAAAGTTTCCTTGCTCAGCTCGGTTTGTTCATAGGTTTCGTTATCCATGAATACATACATGCCGTCGGATTCATAGAGGTATTGCATTTCGCGGCGGTCGATGCGAGCCTTAGGCATACGCTCGCCTGCGTTAAAGGTACGCTCAACCACTGCGCCGGTGCACAGGTTACGCATTTTAGCGCGAACGAAAGCAGCGCCCTTACCCGGTTTTACGTGTTGGAACTCAACAACCTGCCAGGCGTCGCCATCGATGGTTACGGTTACGTTAGTTTTAAATTCGTTAGTAGAAATCATTGGAAGCCCTCCTATAAATTTAAAAATTAGACAATTTCAATAAGCTGCTTTTTGACGCCGTTTAAGGCACGCGCCCCTTCCTCAGTCAAAACAACAGTATCTTCTATACGAACCCCGCCTTTGCCGGGAATGTATATACCTGGTTCAATAGTAAAAATCATGCCGGTTTGCAGTACTGTTGCGCCCCGTTTGTTGATATTGGGCATTTCGTGAATCTCCAAACCAACGCCGTGCCCCGTGCCGTGTACGTAATAATCGCCATAGCCGCAGTCGGTAATGACCTTGCGCACCACAGCGTCCAGCTCCCTGCCGGTCATCCCGGCCTGAGCCGCCTTCAAGCCTTTCAGCTGCGCTTCCTCCACAATGGTATAAATCTCCTTGTGCCAGGAATTAGCCATGCCCAAAACCAGCGTCCTCGTCATATCCGAATGATAGCCCTGATACACGGCGCCGAAATCGAAGGTAATAAAATCGCCTATTTCCACTACCTTATCCGAAGCCATGCCGTGGGGCAAAGCGCTGCGCGCGCCGCTGGCCACAATGGTATCAAAGGAAGTTTTTTCGCTGCCCAAAGCCCGCATATAATATTCCAAACGTCCGGCCAGGCTGCGCTCCGTGCGCCCAGGCTGAATATCGTCCAAAAGCTTGCTAAAGGCCTCGTCGGCAATGCTGGACGCCTTGACCAAAAGATCCAGCTCCTTCTTATCCTTAATCATGCGGATAGCGCTCAAATCTACGCTTTCCAAAGGCGTTTCCCCGACCAGCTCCTGCAAGGTAACGTAATCGTTATAGCTGTAGCAGGCGCCGTCAAAGCCAATCACCAGGGAGCCAGACTTCCGCGCCAATCCGGCTGCCGCCTCCCAAATGCTCCTTCCATTCACAGGCGCATATTCCCGCACCTTGAACAGCTTCATTTCATGTCGGGCCTGCTCCGTATAGCGTCCGTCGGTAATCAGCACGCCCTGCTGCCTGTCTAAATACAAAAGGCTGGAATCGCCGGTAAAGCCGGTGAGATAACGGATGGTAGTGACATCCTTGATAATGACACTGTCCACTTGCATCTTGGCCATGATTTCCAAAACCTTATTGATGCGCGTCATTAACCATCCCTCTTTTCTTTATAGTTGCGCCTAACGCTAGGCACTGCCTTTTTATTTTACCACTCATTGGCAAAACTTTCAAGAATTTCAACCTTAAACGGCATATTTTCTATGATATCCACAGTATCGAAATAGGTATCGGGCGTTACGTGGAATTTAATCAGGCCGCTGCTGCTGTCGACGGTGCTGACCATCGCCAGATGCTCGTAGCCCTCCATAATCCAATTCACGTCGGCAATATGCTCAGGCGCTACCTGAGCGTAGATCATACTGTGAGGTCCAGGGTCGTTATCGCTCATTCTTTGACAACCTTTCTGCGTAATAAGCTACAGGGCAACAGCTCTGTCGCGCTGTATGCCGAAAATTTTTGCTGGGCATGGGGCGCGCAGTCGATGGCCGCGCCGTCCGCGTCCTGCATATCCTTAAGGGTAAAAGGCAAAAGCCGGCCGTCGGGCTGCAGCAGCTCCAAGGGCTCGCCTGCCTTAACATTATTGCGCTGCTCAAAATATACCCGCTTATTGGCAGCGTCATAGCCGGTTACAATGCCGACAAAATCATGGGTCTGCTCGTATTTTGAAGAAGTATAGACCTGCGCGTTATGGTCGGGCTTGCTGACAGCAAAGCCCGTCGTATACTGGCGGTGGGATACCTTGTTCAGCTCGGTTATCCACTCCGGCGGCACGCTGTAATGTTCCCTGTCCTGCCAGCAGGCGTCGATAGCCCAGCGGTACACGCTGACCACCGTCGCCACATAATGCACGCTCTTCATGCGCCCTTCAATTTTCAGGCTGCATACGCCTGCGTCCATCAGCTGCGGCAGATATTCAATAAGGCATAAATCCTTGGAATTCATGACATAGGTACCGCGCTCGTCCTCTTCCAAATCAAAATATTCGCCGGGACGTTTGCCTTCGGCCAGCTTATACATATCGTATTCCCAGCGGCAGGCCTGCGTACAGGCACCGCGGTTGCCGTCGCGCCCGGTCAGATAGCTGCTCAGCAGACAGCGCCCCGAATAAGAAATGCACATAGCGCCATGGACAAAGGCCTCCAGTTCCACCGAGGTTTTAGCGCTGATTTCCTTTATTTCGCCCAGCGACAGCTCGCGAGCCAGCACTACGCGCTCGGCTCCCAGCTGCTCCCAAGCCTGTGCGGCAGCGAAATTCGTCGTATTGGCCTGGGTGCTGACGTGCAGCGCCAGCTTTGGCACTACCTGACGCGCGGTAGCCCACACGCCGATATCGCTGATCAGCAGCGCGTCCACCTTGGCCTGCTCCAAACCCCGCAGATAATCCGGCAGCTTGGCAATGTCCTCATTATGGGCGAAGATATTCACCGTCACATACACCTTTTTACCCAAGCTGTGGGCATAAGCCGCTATTTCAGCAATTTCGTCCAGCTCAAAATTATTGGCGAAGGCTCGCAGGCCGAACATTTTACCGCCTAAGTAAATAGCGTCCGCACCATATAAAAGAGCCATTCTGCCTTTTTCCATATTGCCTGCCGGAGCCAGCAGCTCCGGCTTTTGTGTTAATTTAGCCATGAAACTCCTCCGTTAAGCATCAGCCAATTTCCTCGATAGCCCGCAAATGCTCCGCATAGGATTTAGTAAAGCGGTGATGCCCGTCCTTTTCCGCCACAAAGTACAAGTAATCATGCTGCTCCGGCGCCAGCGCCGCCTTAATGGCGCTCAGGCCGGGGCTGCCGATGGGGCCGGGCGGCAAGCCCTGCCGCTGATAGGTATTATAAGGATTATCTATTCTGGTATCGGCAAAGGTAACTATTTCCTTCTGTTCGCCCAGAATATATTGAATCGTCGTATCGGACTGAATCGGCATACCGATTGCCAAACGCCTTAAAAAGACTCCGGCAATGCGCGGCTGCTCCTCGGCATACACCGCCTCCAGCTCCACCATCGCCGCCAGATTAACCACGTCGCGCAAGTTTCTTCCCTGCTCTGCCGCCTGCTTGGCGACGCCGGACTCTTGCATTTCGACATCAAACTGCCGCACCATAATCGCCAGCAGCTTGTCCTCGCCTGCGCCCACCGGGAAATCGTAGGTCGCAGGAAAGGCAAAGCCCTCGGCCTTGTACAGCACATTAGCATCGTCCGTCTGCATATAAGCGTAGGGAGCGTAATTTTTAGCGGCAGCCATGAACTTAGCAGCGCTGCCCAGGCCCTCCGCCTCCAGCTTACGGCCAATCTTAGCGATAGTATAACCCTCCGGCACCGTAAAGCGCGCCATCGTAATATGCCCCTTGACCATCACGTCCACTATCTGACTATTGCTCAAGCCGCCCTCTATCTGGTAAGGCCCCGCCTGCAGCTTAGTCGCCAGTCCCTTAAAGCTGGCCTCGTAACGAAAGGCCGCCGGGTCGCGGACCAGCTGCTTTTCGTGCAGCAGTCGGGCGATATCCGCCGTCGTCATGCCTTCCTTAATGATAATCAAATGGGAGCCCGGCGCAGCAAAATCCTTATTATCGCCGCGCGCCTGCATCATCGCCACAAAGCCCAGCAGCGCCATTACCGCGCAGCCAGCCAGAGCATAATACCATTTCGTGCGCAAAAAATCCTTCAGCTTTTCCAAATCCATCAGCAAATCTTCACCACTCGCCTTTAAATTACACCAGCGCAAAAAAATACCGGACCGCAGTCCGGCAATTTTTTATTCTTCTTCGTCAGAACAATACTGGTCGTACAGCTCGGAAACTGCTTCATATTCCTCGTCGGTCGGACCAACATAAACGGCCTCGCCATTTTCGTCGAAATCGATGCGGGCGATAATAGCGACATCGTCGTCCTCATCTTCTTCGTGATGATGGCAATCGCATTCCTCATCCTCGCAGCAGTCGTCATCGATGCCTACCAGTACGGCAAAGTTCTTGCCGTTGTAAGGAATAACCATTTCTTCCATAAAATAGCTTTCGTTGCCGTTCTCGTCGGTCAGAACAACTACGTCCACCTCTTCGGCTTCTTCCTGCATAGCCGCCAATTCTTCGTTATTAATATCTTTCTCGGTCATTAGTGCACCTCTTTTCACAAAATAGCTTACTCACGATATTTTATAATATAAACCATGCTTCTGTCAAATTTTAAAGCTTTTGCTGTCCAGATAATTTTGCAGAATCACAACGGCGGCCATCATATCGATAACCTTTTTCCGCTTTTTGCGGCGCATATCCGCGTCCACCAGCACCTTTTCCGCAGCTACGGTCGACAGCCGTTCGTCCCACAGCACTACCTTGACCGCAGGAAACATTTTCCGCAGCTTAGCGGCCATAGCCTCGCAGGCCTGCGCCCGCTCGCCGATAGTACCGTTCATATTCTTGGGATAGCCCACAACCAGCGTATCCACCTCATGCTCCTTAATAAGCTGGGCAATACGTGCGTAATCCCGCTCTTCCGAGGTGCGGTGAATGGTTTCCACGCCATTGGCAATCATGCCCAAAAGGTCACTGACGGCAATGCCTATGGTTCTTGTTCCTACGTCGAGGGACATTGTTCGCATCAGGTCCACTCCTTACTATTTGCCAATCTGCTTCAAATAGCTGATTACCATCGCCTCAATCAGCTCGTAGCGCTCGTGACGGCGCAGCTTGGTGCGGGCGTCGGCGTGACTGGTAATATAGGTCGGGTCGCCGCTCAGCAGATAGCCTGCCAGCTGGTCCACCGGATTATAGCCCTTAGCCTCCAAAGCGGCGTAAACCTCTTTTATCGTTTCTGCAACATCCAGCTTTTCCGGCTGGCGTTTAAACATCATTGTTTCCTGAGATACTTCAGTCATAATATTACACCCCCTTATAAGTGTATAGTGTTATTTTAACACATCCATAAAAAAATTAACAGTAAAATCAGCGTAACAAAAGTATGCTCCAAAGAAAGATTTAATTTTCCCCTGTTACTTTACTTACATAAGCCTGTAAGCAAAAAGGACTGCCGCCATAAGCAGCAGTCCTTAATTCTTTTTAATACTAAAAATTAGTGGTTTTTACGCTCGTTGAAGCAATCGCGGCAGTATACCGGACGATCGTTGGAGGGTTTGAAGGGAACCATGGTTTCCTTACCACATTCAGCGCAAACTGCGGGGAACATTTCGCGTTGAGGACGCTCGGTAGCGATGCCCATGCGCTGCTTGCGAGCTTGGCGGCAAGCCGGGCAGCGGCGGGGTTCGTTAGTGAAACCCTTTTCTTCATAAAACTCTTGCTCGGAAGCAGTGAATACGAATTCGTTGTTGCACTCACAGCAGGTTAAAGTCTTGTCTTCTTTCATTGTTTAATCACTCCTAATCATAGATAAAACATACCCCACAGAACGCCTTAAGATATACTTGCGCTTTCCTCCGTCATCTATGATAGAAGAAGTTAGTAACTTAAACGGACCACTGAGATACACTAGTATCAGTATATATTAGCAACTAACAAAAGTCAACAAAAGTTATGTAAATTATTTCATCTTACAGAAAATTTTTCACAACTTGCTTAAACGACGTGCGCTTCTACGCTACCCGCCAGAAAATCAGCCACGTTCATCGTATCCACGCACAGGGAGCCCTGCCAATCGCTCAAGGTAGATACGGACACATTATAGACGCTCAAGCGCCACAGATTATTCAGCGGAATGCCCAGAGCCAAGCACAGCTGCAAGCGAATAATACCGCCGTGGGATACGATGGCAATATTCTTATCGTGTCCCTGCTCGGCAAAAATTTGCTCAAAGGACAGCTGGCAGCGGCGCTGCGCGGCGGCAAAGGTTTCGCCGCCCGGCGGTTCCCACTCGGCCGGACGATGCAAAAAATTCTCCATCTCCCTGGGCCAGCGGCGGTTGATTTCGCCGTACTCCAGCCCCTCCCAATCGCCGAAGCTGATTTCCTTTAATAAATCCATGGGCTTATAGGCTAAATTTTTGCTCAGCGCCAGCTCGGCGGCCGTCATGCAGGCTCGCAGCATAGAGCTGCAATAAATAGCGTCGATGCGTTTACCGGCCATGTACTGCACCATCTGCCGCGCCTGTGCCAATCCCGTGCCGTTAAGCGGCAAATCCATCTGCCCCTGAAAGCGATGCCCCTTATTGCTGTCCGTTTCGCCGTGGCGAATCAAATAGATCTTGCCCATTTTATTGTACCTGCTCCTTTTTTACCTGCTCGGCCAGGGAAAATTCCTTCATTTCCACATGTACGCCGGCTTCCTCGAAGGTTTCCATCTCTTTATAGGCCTTGAGCCCAGCGTTAAACAAGGTAAAGCACAAAGCAGCGCCCTCGCCCGCGCCGTCGGGAATATTCAGGCGCAGGGGCGCAACCAGCCCCAAAGCCTTCAGCGCTTCCTCCGCGCCCGGCTCGGACGACACATGCCCGGCAAAGCAGTAGTCGATAGCGGCAGGAGCTAAAGCCACAGCCGCCTGCGCCGCCTTGCAGGCAGCCACGCCGTCCAGCATTACGGCCACGCGCATGGAAGCAGCCTGCAAAATACCGCCGGTCATAGCGGCGCGTACAAGAACGTCCTCCGCATCAGCCAGGCAGCCAAAGCCGATTAAGCCCAGACCGTTTTCATGCACCAGCTCCTGCACCAAAGCGGCGCCCTCCTCCATAGCGTCGGCTTCGTTGTCGGATGTTACAACCAAGGCCACAGCCTTAGCGCCGGTTTCTGCCGCCAGCACGTTGACGGGACACTTAACCTGCATAATCTTCTCTGCCTGAGCCGTTTCCTGCAGCGAGCACCACACCAGCAAATCGCGCTTAGGATATTCCAAGTCCAACTTATTGTATTCGCCCACAACGGCAGCGTAGCGCGCAGTCATCTGCTCCAGCTGCGCCAGACTGCCCACAGGCTTAATCAGCGCGTCAAAGCGTGCCTGGGCCAGCTTGGCGCAGTTTTTATCGGAGGGCGTAATTTTTTGAATAATTTCTTCTATATGCATGATAATCTCCTCTATATAATATATATGGCGCACATCAAATAAATAACGACGCCGCATTCAGTCAAGAATCCGTAGGTATCGCCGGTCAGGCCGCCCAGCTGCCCTGTAAGGAAACGGGCAATAAACTGGCACAGCCCAAAGGCCGCCAATGCCGTGTATAAATACGGCAGGCCGCAGGCCGCTGTCAGCGCGGCGCACAGCCCAAAGGCCACATAGGTATACCAGGGCTTGGCATAAGCCTTGAACATCAATCCGATGCCCTGCTTGCGCGGATACGGGTAATTGATAATATAGCTGACCATAAAGGTGCGGGTGCAGACGTACATAGCCACCAGCGCGTAAGACAGCTTTACCGGCTCCAGCGTCGTATAGGCGGCCACCTTTAAAAGCACGATGCACACCAGCGCAATAACCGCATTAGAGCCCACATGACTGTCCTTCATAATTTCCAGCATCCGCTCCCTATCACGGGCGCTGAACACGCCGTCTGACGTATCCATAAAGCCGTCGTACATCAGCGCGCCGATAATCAGCAGCTCCGCCAAAATCAGCATCACGGCCCGCATCAAATCGGGGGTATGCAGGTAATACAGCCCGTAATTAACCGCGCCCATAAAAAAGCCCATAACCAAACCTACCAGCGGAAAATAAGGCACGCTGCGGCTAAAATCGTCGTCGCGCCAATCGGTACGATGGGAAAAGCGCAGCCTGGTTAAAAATTCCAGACAGGTTACAAAATCGCGCATAGCCTCACCTGCTTAAAGTATTGTACACATCGATTGCCGCCTGCAAAACCACGATAGCCAGACTGGCTCCGGTACCCTCGCCCAAACGCATGCCGGCGTCCACGATGGGTGTCAGGTGCATTATTTCCAGCATTTTTTTGTGGGAAATATCGCTGCTCAAATGAGAACACAGCATATAATTGCGGCTTTCAGGATACAGGCCGTAAGCCAACAAAGCCGCCGCCGTAGCGTTAACGCCGTCCACCATAGTCGGCACGCGGCGGCGGGCAGCGCCGATAATCACGCCTGCCAGACCGGCATGGTCATAACCGCCAACCTTGCACAGCACGTCCATAGCGTCGCCCTGTACCGGCTTATTCTTCGCCAGGCCGTCGATAACCACCTGACGCTTAATCTTCATGCGGTCGTCGTTAATACCGCTGCCGCGGCCTACAGTCAGCAGCGGGTCCAGACCCATAAAGGCACTGGCAATGGCGGCGGTAGAAGTCGTATTGCCAATACCCATTTCGCCGGTGTACAGCAAATTATAGCCCTTGTCGATGCACAGTTCGGCCATTTCAATGCCCACCTGCAAAGCAGCTTCCGCCTGCTGGCGTGTCATAGCCGGGCCCTGGGTAAAATCGTTAGTACCCCAGGCCACCTTTTTGTGATACACCCTGTCCAAATCGCTTAAATCGAAAGCCGTGCCTGCATCGCACACATACACATCAGCCTTGGCATGGCGCGCCAGCACCGACGCGCCCGCCGTTTCGCGCATATAGCCGTTAATCATCTGGCGCGTTACCTCCTGGGGATATGCGCTGACGCCGTACTTAGCGATACCATGGTCGCCGCACATCAGCACCATGGCCGAACGCAGCTTTTCCGGCAGCTCCTTAGCGGTCATGGCGGCGTATTGCTCTACCATTTCCTCCAGCTTGCCTAAATCCTTGCCAAATTTATTGACGGTTTGCCAGCCACGGCGCACCTCTTGGGCTCTGTCCTCGTCCAGAGCCGGAATTACGATATTCTCCATGTTATACTCCTTCATCCTCAAATTTAAACGCTAATTTCTTCACGTCCACAGCCTGCCCCGCCACGCAGTAATACACATGGTCGGCAGCCTGCGCCACTCTTTGGTTTACCCAACCGGCCAGGTCGCGGTACTCGCGAGCCATCTGGTTATCCGGCACGATACCGCCGCCAACCTCGTTGGTGACAAAAACGACGATCTTGCCGCAGCGCCGCGCTGCTTCCAGCACCTTGTCGATCTCGCGGAAAACGTAATCGCAGCGCTCTAAAAATTCACCTTCCGGCGCGTTCTTGCCGTAAAACAGATTGGACATATAAATCGTCAGGCAGTCGAACAGCACCGCCTGCGTATCTGGTCCCAGCTTGCCAAAAACTTCTTCGGCATGATACGGCGCTTCGTGGTTTACCCAACGCCCGTCGTTGCGCCGCTCACGGTGCAGTCGCACACGCTCGGCCATTTCCTCGTCCAAAATCTCGGCGGTCGCTATGTAATCGCATTTGGGAGAAAAATGCAGCACATAGCTTTCGGCAAATTCGCTTTTGCCGCTGCGGGCGCCGCCCGTAACCATAATCAATTTTCCAGCCATTGTAGCCTCCCTTCATAAGAAAAGCCTCCCACTGCTGGCGGGAGGCTCCAAAATACACTTATCCTCTATTAAATTGCGCACGCAAGCCAGCCTATCTCCCGTAGGCCCACGGCTTCGCAACAGGCAGGTCTCCTGGCTTAGCTTCATCGCCCACAGCGCCTTCCCAACTTGCGTCAGTGACATAATTGCCTGGGCTCCGCTTACAGTAGCGGGACTGCTCCGGATTCGCACCGGTATTCCCTTTTCAGCAGCGGCCGCAGCCGCCGCACCTGTCAAAAATTTCCAAATATGTATATTCTACGCCTTTGGTAAAATTCCTGCTAAGGATAGAAGAAAAAACGGACATTCCATTCTTAATGCCATAAATGCTTTTGTAGCTTTTGCCTTCTGTACCCTGCCAATACTTTTTTCGATAATCCTAAGCGCTACAAACTCGTCTGCATAACTTGTTGCAGCAGAATTTGCGATATTTAGTTAATCGTAATTAAGTAAATTATAATATACTGAAATTTAATAAAACAAGTAAAAATTAACCCTGCCGCCGAAGCGACAGGCTTTAAACTTTTCCAGCGTCCTTGTTGTAAAATATTCTTCTAAAAAAACAACCCTCGCTTCCCTAACAAAGAGAAGCATGGGTTATTCTGCAGTATAAAAGGCCGGAAGCTTTGCTTTCGGCCTTAATTTACTATGGCAGGGGGACTAGGACTCGAACCCAGATCGACGGTTTTGGAGACCGTTGCTCTACCATTGAACTATACCCCTATGGAGCGGAAAACGAGATTCGAACTCGCGACCCCCTCCTTGGCAAGGAGGTGCT
>ERZ779895.1763-NODE-1763-length-21688-cov-3.487172_pt1 | contig 21688 bp, 23 predicted proteins | sample MGYA00511093_ERZ779895 | MGnify/ENA primary metagenome ERZ779895 (study PRJEB29588, sample SAMEA2142970) | human gut metagenome | biome: human gut; feature: human-associated habitat; material: faeces | place: Denmark | collected 2008/2010 ... | reverse complement strand
TCGGAGACGATACAAAGCCTCCTGCTTCTGCAATCATCTGGCCTTTCAATACCGTATCGCCAACAGCAACAATCGGTTTTGCCGGTGCCCCGATATGCTGAGATACCGGATAGACCAGTTCGCCTTTGGGTAATAATTCACGTGTCGGCGTATCTTTGGATAAGTCCTTTCCTTCATAGGGATGGACACCGCCTTTAAATGTCAATAAACCCATTTTTCGTGCCCCACTTTCTCTTAAAATTGTTATCTCTTTCACTTGTACAATACCACTGTACTAACGTAATAATTATACCACAATATTGCTGTGAAACCACATCAAATTTGTATTTTTTTTGTATTTTTTCCAGAAATATCAACAATTTTATGCTATAATTACTCTCACACAAACAGGAAAAGAGGCATTTTATGATTACAAAAAAAGACAGCATTTCCTATCAACCGGCCAACCGGCTCGAAGAAAAATATTTTACGAAAAACAGTATTTTTTTTGACATTGAAACTACCGGATTTTCCGCAGTCCGGAATGATCTTTATCTGATCGGATGCGGGTATCGTGATGATAAAGATTTTCATATTGTGCAGTTTTTTGCTGAAAATCCAAAGGAGCAGTCCGCGGTTTTAAGCGAATTTTTCTCATTACTGTCCCGTTTTGATACGATTCTGTCCTTCAACGGGCTTGGCTTTGACATTCCGTTTTTAAAGGCGAAATGCAGTCAGCTTGAGCTCTCTGATCCTTTCCCTGATTTTACCTATATTGATATTTTCAAATCTGTTTCCAAATATAAAAAAGTTCTCGGGCTTCCGAATTATAAACAGAAAACCTTAGAGGCATTTTTAAATATCAGCCGGGACGACGAAAAAAGCGGCGGGGATCTGATTCCAGTCTATGAGGACTATAAAAAATCGCCCTCTGACGCCGCACTTTCGCTCCTGCTCCTGCACAACCACGACGATGTGCTCGGTATGCTGCCGTTGATCCAGCTTATGGCATATGATGAGTTTTTCTGCGGCAATTACCACATCACCGGCGCAACTCCGCACGCCTACACCGATGTGGACGGCAGACCTGCCAGGGAGCTTCTGATCCAGGGAACGGCCGCACACCCGTTTCCAAGCCAGTTATCCGTCCGAAAGGACGATCTTTTCCTGCGTCTGGCAAACAATCAGTTTGCGCTTTCCGTTCCGCTCTACGAAGGTTCGCTGAAATATTTCTATCCGGATTATAAAAACTATTATTACCTCCCTGTGGAAGATGTCGCGATCCACAAAAGTGTAGCGGTATATGTCGAGAAAGAATACCGCACACAGGCGAAAGCATCTACCTGTTACACCAAAAAAGAAGGAACCTTCCTTCCGCAATACCGGGAACTGTTTTCTCCCGCTTTTTTTCAGAAATACAAAGAAAAAACATCTTACTTTTCCTACGACCCGGATGCTTTTTCCTGCGATGGCAAAGCACAAAACAGCTATACCGCTCATCTGCTGTCCCATTTTCTCGCATAACTGACATCGCAGCCATAAGAAAAGAAGCATTGCATCCGGTACAGATGCAATGCCTCTTCTTGTTTCATATTTTTTAGATTTTCTGGAAAAAGAAAGACTGATTCCGCTTGTAGTTCAAATCCTTGTAGTTCATGATCTGCTCTGTGCTTCCGATAAAAAGCATGCCATCGGTCACGAGTGCCTGATTGAACTTCTTATAAATCTCATCCTTGGCTTCTTCCGTAAAATAGATCACGACATTCCTGCAGACGATCAGATGACATCCACTCGGATACGGATCCTTCAGGAGATTATGCTCCTTAAACTCAACCCGTTTCTTGATCTCATCTGAAATCTGATAAGATGTTCCGATCTGCTTAAAATATTTCTTTTTAAACTCTTCCGGAACAGACGCAATGCTCTTTTCATTGTAGAGACCCATGCGTGCCTTATCCAACACCTGCTTATCAATATCTGTCGCTATGATCTTGATCTGGTTTAACGGCACATGCTTTGACAACGCCATGACCAGTGAATACGGTTCATCGCCCGTCGAACACGCCGCGCTCCAGATCTTAAGATTTTTTCCAAACCGCTGTACCAACTGAGGAAACACTTCCTTATCCAAAAACCCCCACTGTTCCGGATTTCTGTAAAACTCTGAGACATTGATCGTCAGGAAATTGACAAACTGCTCAAACTTGGACTTATCCTTTTTGATAAACTCGACATAAGCATTATAAGAGTCTATTTTATTTTTTGTGATGAGCGTATCGATTCTGCGTTTCATCTGCTTTTCTTTGTAGCAGTTCAGGTCAATACTCGTCAACGCATAAACATCCTTTTTAAACTTTTCGTATCCGTCCAACATGTATCGCTCCTCGGTATGGTATATTTATTTTTTATTCCTCGGTATCCGCAGCATCCTCTGCATCATCGTTCAGAGCTTTTACGCTGAGGCTGATCTTCTTTTCTTCTTCGTTGAAATCAACGATCTTTGCTTCGATCTCCTGTCCGACTTTTAATACATCAGACGGTTTTTCTACATGTTCTCTTGAAATCTGTGATACATGAAGTAATGCATCTACGCCCGGTGCAAGTTCAACGAACGCGCCGAAATCTGTCATTCTTGCAACTTTTCCGGTTACTACAGTTCCAACTGCATATTTCTCAGCAGCATTGTTCCAAGGATTTGTCTCCTCAAATTTCATGCTGAGTGCGATCTTGTCATCGTTGATCTCTTTTACAAATACTTTGACAACGTCTCCGACTTTAAATACTTTCTTCGGATTTTCAACTCTGCCCCAGGACATTTCGGAAATGTGAAGCAGTCCGTCTGCTCCGCCAAGATCAATGAATGCGCCAAAGTCTGTTACATTCTTTACGGTACCTTCTACTACATCATTTACATGAAGACGTTCGAAAAGTTCTTTTCTCATTTCTTCTTTCTTTGCGGTAAGAAGCTGTTTTCTGTCACCGATGATTCTTCTCTTTCTCGGGTTGAACTCAGTGATGACAAATTCGATCTCCTGTCCTTCGTATTTGCTCAAATCTTTTTCATAGGTATCAGAAACCAGGCTTGCCGGGATAAATACTCTTGTCTCATCCACAACAACGCTCAGTCCGCCTGCAAGTACCTGTGTTACTTTTGCTTTTAAAACTTCCTGGCTTTCAAAAGCCTCTTCCAGACGCTTGCTGCCTTTTTCTGCTGCAAGACGTTTGTAAGAAAGGAGCACCTGTCCTTCGCCATCGTTTACTTTTACAACTTTGGCTTCCATTGTATCACCTACGGATACAACTGTGGTAAGGTCTGTGTTCGGTTCGTTTGTATATTCATTACGGCTAATTATACCGTCTGCTTTGTAACCGATATTCAAGATAATCTCATCCGGTTTCACGTCGATAACAGTACCTTCAACCACCTCTCCATTTCTTATTGTTTTAAATGATTCGTCTAACATTTGTTCAAAACTCATTTCTGACATTCGTTTGAACCTCCTCAATAATATTATTTGGGGTTGAAGCCCCTGCGGTAATACCTACATTATCAACTGAATTAAATTCGGATAAATCTAAATCTTTATAGGTTTGCACATAGTAAGTATTTTCACATTCGTTTTTACATATTTCAAATAGCTTCTGCGTGTTCGAACTGTGCCGGCCGCCGATCACGATCATGGCGTCTACCTCCCCGGCAATCCGCCTCGCTTCTGTCTGCCGCTCCTCTGTCGCATTACAGATTGTATTTAAAACATTTATATTGTAACCTTTTTTTTGAATAATTTCAACTAATTCTTTAAATTTATTGTTGTTAAATGTCGTCTGTGCCACAATGCAGATCCGGGACTGGTCCGAAACCGCAAATTCTTCCGCTTCCGCCACGGTCTCGATCACCGTTGTCCTGCCCGGATCACACCACCCGCAGATTCCCAAAACCTCGGGATGGCTGCTGTTTCCGATGATCACGATATGATATCCTTCGAAACTGTATTTTTCTACAATTTTATGAATTTTTAATACAAAAGGACAGGTGGCATCCACGATCGTATGACCGAGTTTTTTGATCTCCTCGTAAACTGCTTTTTCCACACCATGGGAACGTATGATGACGGTTCCCTTTTTTGCCGTGCGCAGTTCCTCAACCGAATGGATCACGATCACTCCGCGTTTTTCCAGATCTTCCACAACCGCTTCGTTGTGAATGATCGGTCCGTAAGTATAGATCGGTTCCTTTTCTTTTTTTGCCTGTTCATATACGGTATCCACCGCCCGCTTTACGCCAAAACAGAATCCTGCGCTTTTTGCCACGATCAGACGTTTCATACTATTCCCTTCTCTTTGCAGATTTTTTCTATTGCAAGAACCACTTCATCTATATTCAGTTCGGATGAATCGAGAAGCACCGCGTCCTCTGCCTGTTTTAACGGAGACATTTCCCGGTGCATATCACGGTAGTCACGGTCTTCGATGTCTTTTTGGATCTCTTCTATATTACAGGGAACTCCTTTTTCTTTCAGTTCATCATATCGTCTTTTCGCACGCGTCTGCACACTGGCGGTCAGATAGATCTTTACCTGCGCATCCGGGAGCACACAGGTTCCAATATCCCGGCCGTCCATGATGACATTGCTTTTCTTTGCGAGTTCCTTTTGAAGTTCCACAAGTTTTTCGCGTACTTTCGGATAAACACTGGTCGCGGATGCCATGTTTCCCACTTCTTCTTTCCTTATATAAGCAGTCACATTCTCTCCGTTTAAGATCACCTGCTGTTCCCCGTTCTGATAGGCGATCGAAATTTCGGCATTTTTGCATTCCTCCGAGATCTTTCCCTCATCTTCCGGTGAAATTCCTTTTTGCAGGAAATAGTATGCCATCGCGCGGTACATTGCTCCGGTATCTACATAAATATATTCCAGTTCTTTCGCCACTCTCTTTGCTATGGTACTCTTTCCCGCTCCCGCAGGTCCGTCAATCGCAATATTGATACTCATATTCTTCCTCTTTTCTTTTACCCTTATTTTTTGTTCTGCGCGCTGTTTGCTCCGGCGAGATACCCGGTGGACCAGGCAATCTGCAGATTGAAGCCTCCGGTCAGCGCATCCACATCCAGAACTTCTCCCGCAAAGTAAAGTCCCTCTGTCTTTTTTGATTCCATCGTTGAAGGATTTACATCCTTTACGGACACACCGCCTCTTGTGATGATCGCCTCATTATAATCACGCCGTCCGGTCAGTGTCAATGGAAATTCTTTGATACAGCGGACAAGAGCGCTCCGCTCATCCTTTGTGATCTCATTTACCTTTTTGTCCGGATGGATCCCGCTCAATTCCACGATGACCGGAACCATCTTCGCCGGCATAAGCTTTTGAAGGGAATTTTTAAACTGGCGGTTTTTATTTTCATCAAAATCACGCAGGATACGTTTGTCCAGCTGTTCTTCCGACAGCGCCGGTTTTAAGTCGATCTCCATATGAAGTTCCGCGGTTTCATCTTTTCCACCGATCCTGCTGCTTGCGCTTAAGATCAGAGGGCCGCTGACGCCGAAATGTGTAAATAACATCTCACCGAAATCTTCGTATATTTTTTTGTTTTTCCCAAAAATTGAAACATTCACATTTTTTAAAGAAAGTCCCTGCATTTCTTTCACATAACTCTCTTTTGTATTGAACGGAACCAGCGACGGCTGACGCTCCACCAGCGTATGCCCCGTCTCTTCCGCGAAGCGGTATCCGTCTCCGGTCGATCCGGTACTCTGGTAGGAAAAACCGCCTGTCGCAACGATCACCGCATCCGCATATAACTTTTCTCCGTTTTTCAGGCATACACCCTGCACCGTCTGCTGACCGGTTATGATCTGTTTTACTTCCGTAAAAAGGCGGATCTCCACGCCCGCCTGCTTTAACGCATTCTGCAGCGTCCGTATCACATCGGAGGAATGATCCGACTCCGGGAACACCCGGTTTCCACGCTCTGTCTTTAATTTCAGTCCGTGTTCTTCAAAAAAACGCATCACCTGAAAGTTGTCAAACGTATAAAACGCGCTGTACAAAAATTTGGCATTTCGCGGCACATTCAAAAACAGTTCTTCGGTATCACAGGCATTTGTGATATTACATCTTCCTTTTCCTGTAATATAAAGCTTCTTTCCGAGTTTTTCGTTTTTTTCCAGCAAAATCGTTTTTGCGCCTTCTTTTGCAGCTGCAAGCGCTGCCGCCATACCTGCGGCTCCACCGCCGATCACAATTACTTTATTCATCTGTTTCTCCTAAATTTGCATAATGCATCCGCACACCGTCTTCCATATAATCAATCTCATCGTTTCCGAAAACCTGATAGTCATCCCAGATCCGCTCCAGGGTATCCAGCGTTCTTACAACATCCTGCTGTTTTTTCATGCAGAGTGCAACCAAAAGCGCGTTGATCACACTGAGCGGTGCCACAAGGGAATCCAGTATGGAAGACATATCGCTCTTTGCAAGCAGATTGCAGGAAGAATACAGATTCATCGGAGAGTGAATGCTGTCCGTGATCGTGATCACCCTCGCATTCCGGTTGTTGGCAAATTCCAGTGCCTTTAACGTGCGCATCGAATACCTCGGAAAGCTGATACCAATGATCACATCCCTTTCTCCGATATGTACCATCTGTTCAAACAGTTCCGACGCGCTGGAGGTATGAAGCACCTTTACATGTTCAAACATCATGTTCAGATAAAAGCCCAGAAATTCTGCCAGCGGCGCACAGCTCCTGAGGCCTGCAACATAGATCGTATCCGCCTGCAAGATCGTGTCCACCGCAGACTCAAACGCATGGGCATCGATTTCCTCCAGTGTATTTTTGATCCGCAGCGCATCTGACCTTAAAATGTTGTCTAAGATCTCGGACTGGCTGCTCCCGCCATAGACCGCTTCCATCTTATGCACCGCATCCAGTTTTCCGCGCACCATTTCTTCCAGTGCCCTCTGAAACTGCGGATACCCTTTGTATCCCAGCATGGACGCAAAACGAACGACGGTTGACTCACTGACACCAACTTCTTCACCGAGTTTCGCCGCCGTCAAAAACACTGCCCTGTCATAATGATCTGTAATATATGCCGCCAAAAGTCTCTGCCCTTTGCTCATTCCGCCGTAATGTTCATTGAGCCGGCTGCCAAGATCGTTTGTATGATTCATTCTTCCACTTCCCCGCACTTCATTTCCAGTTCATGCAAAACCGAATGCATCATTTTGCTGATACATTCGGCTTTATTTTCTTTATTCTTCCCGCGCCTCTTTTAATCTGCGGCGCTTGGCTTCTTTCTTTTGTTTATGTGCGATATAGCTTCCTATATTTAAACTCGTCTCCACGATACGACAGCCATAAAGCGTTCTCGTATCCGGCAGTTCCTCGATCCGCACAACTTCACCGGACACCTGCACCGGGATTCCGAATTCCTCATCCGTATAATTCAGATGAAAGAGTCCGATATCTTTTTTCTCATATTTTTGAACCGACACAAAAGATATTCCGGTCACGCTGATATCTTTTACTGTAACGTCAATGGTTTTCCGGTTCGGTCCAAGCTGGAGGATCGCGTTGTATCCCACATACTGACGATACGTTTCTCTGCGGTTGATATGTTTTCCTTCATGCACACAGTAAAGAATGTGATAGCGTTTTCCGCCATAAACAATGTCCTTTACCGTACAGCCTTTCCACAAAACCGGCATCTCATCTTTCGGCACATAGGTGACCATAATACGGAGATTTTCTCCCTTAAAACTGACAAGTCTGTCATTTACACGGATCGGATCAATAAACAGAATATCCTGCTTGCAGAACAATACCTGCGCGCGGTATTCGATCTCCGCATCCTCTGCATTCTTTACCGTAATTACGATCGGTTCGCCTTCTTTTATCTCTTGTAATTTCATTTTGAACACCCAATCTCAGATTTCATACTTCAAATATAACAGACTGCCAAATAAATGTCTATATCTTTTCTGCAAGCATTTTCTCTACCTGCGCGCCGGTCGCAAGACCCTCTCCGCAAGCCGATGCGCTTCCCGCGCACAGTCCGTACCACAGCGCTTTCTCGTAGTCTTTGTACTTCTCATAACCCGCAAGGAATCCCGCCACCATGGAATCACCGGCTCCGACTGAATTGACTAACGTTCCACCCGGCGCGTCTTTCTCCAAGATCTGTCCCTCTTCGGTCAGAAGAACCGCGCCTTTTGCGCTCATGGATACCAACACATTCCGCGCGCCTGCCTGCTGCAGTTTTTCCCCATATACCGCAGCATCTTTTTTGGTATTTATTTTCACGTCAAACAGTGCTCCGAGTTCATGATGGTTCGGTTTTACTAAAAATGGATGGTAGCTTAATACATTTCGCAGTAATGCTCCGGTCGCGTCAACCACAGTCCGGATCTTTTTTCCTTCCAGTGTGCGCAGGATCTCCTGATATACATTTTCCGGCATCCCGGCAGGAATACTGCCCGCAAGCACAAGGGTATCTCCCTCTTTTAAAAGTGCAAGTTTTTCATAAAGCCGGCTCATTTCATCAGTTCCGATCACCGGTCCGCTACCGTTGATCTCTGTTTCCACGCCGGAACGCATTTTCACATTGATCCGTGACATACCCTCCGGTACCCGGATGAAATCCGTCCGGATCTTTTGTTCCTTCAACCGCCTTTCAATTTCATCCCCGGTAAATCCGCCTAAAAATCCAAGCGTCGTACTGGGAATCCCGAGGTTTTTTAACACGATGGATACGTTGATCCCCTTGCCGCCCGGATAGATCTGCTCCCGGACTGTCCGGTTGATTGTTCCGGTCTTAAAATCTTTTACTACGATACAGTAATCCAGTGACGGATTGAATGTTATGGTATAGATCATTTTATTTCCTCTGTTTCTATCTGAAAAAGAGATCACCGTTTCTTTACGGCAACCCCTTTTTCTGATTGGATTTATTTTCTTTTTCTTTCCTTAGACCGGATACGCTCCGTTTGCGGTATCTGCCACCGCAGGATCGATCTTTGTCTGCTGTGCCTGACGGTATTTGAAAAATTCCGTAGCAACCTGCGGGAACAGTGCGTAGGTCAGAACATCCTCATCCTGCTCTTTCCACTGTTTCATCTCAGATTCGATCTTTGCAAGTTCCGGCTCAAGCAGATCTGCCGGACGGCAGGTGATCGCGTTCTTCTTTTCATCTCCGAGTACTTTGTCTACGATCTCCGGATTGAACGGTTTTGCTGTCTGACCATATTTTCCAAGCAGAATATCCTTGGTCTCTTTGGTCGCAACTTTGTAACGCTCGCCCATCAGCACGTTAAATACAGCCTGTGTTCCCACGATCTGGGAAGACGGTGTAACAAGTGGCGGCTCTCCGAGGTCTTTTCTTACACGAGGTACTTCTTCGAGTACTTCCTGGAATTTGTCTTCCTTGCCCTGCTCCTTCAACTGGGACAGCAGGTTAGATAACATACCACCCGGAACCTGATACAGTAATGTCTTGATGTTGACACCTAATACCTTCGGGTTCATCAGTCCGCTTTCCAGTGCCTCTTCACGCATCGGGCGGAAATAATCCGCGATCTCCGCCAACAGATTCTGATCCAGTCCGGTATCATATTCAGTGCCTTTGAACGCCTCTACCATAACCTCAGTTGCCGGCTGGCTGGTACCAAGTGCGAACGGAGACATTGCGGTATCGATAATATCGCAGCCTGCCTCAACCGCCTTCATATAGGTCATGGATGCCACACCGGAAGTATAGTGTGTATGAAGGTCGATTGGCAGAGATGTCGCACTCTTTAATGCCTGTACAAGCTCGGTCGCTTTTGCCGGAACCAAAAGTCCAGCCATATCCTTGATACATAATGAGTCAGCACCCATATCTTCTACACGTTTTGCCATGTCCGTCCAGTAATCCAGTGTATACGCATCTCCGAGTGTATACGCCAGTGCTACCTGCGCATGTCCTTTTTCCTTGTTGCAGGCAGTAACCGCTGTCTGAAGATTTCGAATATCATTCAGGCAGTCAAAGATTCGGATAATATCGATTCCGTTTGCGATGGATTTCTGAACGAAGTATTCCACCACGTCATCCGCATACGGACGATATCCCAAAATATTCTGTCCACGAAACAGCATCTGCAGTTTTGTGTTCTTAAATCCATCTCTTAATTTACGTAGTCTGTCCCACGGATCTTCTTTTAAGAAACGTAAGGACGCGTCAAATGTTGCGCCACCCCAGCACTCTACTGCATGATAGCCAACCTTGTCCATTTTATCTATGATCGGAAGCATCTGTTCCGTTGTCATTCTTGTGGCAATCAGAGACTGATGCGCGTCACGTAATACCGTTTCGGTAATTTTTAAAGGTTTTTTCACCTGTTCTGCCATTTTTTCATACCCTCCTTAAATTCCAAAGATTGCCATAAATGTTCCTGCCGCTACTGCCGTACCGATTACCCCGGCAACGTTCGGTCCCATTGCATGCATGAGCAAGAAGTTGGTCGGATCTTCTTCCGCGCCCACCTTCTGAGAAACTCTTGCTGCCATCGGCACTGCGGAAACACCGGCTGATCCGATGAGCGGATTGATCTTTCCGTGTGTAATGTGGCAAAGCAGTTTACCAAGCAGTACACCACCTGCGGTTCCGATTACAAACGCAACCAGTCCGAGGATTACGATCTTGATCGTGCTGACATTTAAGAATGCCTCCGCACTTGTAGATGCTCCGACCGAAGTTCCAAGCAGGATAACGACGATATACATCAGTGCGTTGGAAGCTGTCTCAGAGAGCTGTCTTACCACACCACTCTCGCGGAACAGGTTTCCGAGCATCAGCATACCAACAAGCGGTGCTGTCGTCGGAAGGATCAGGCACACGATCGTAGTAACGATGATCGGGAACAGGATCTTCTCCAGTTTGGAAACCGGACGCAGATTGTCCATATGGATCGCGCGTTCTTTTTTCGTAGTCAGTAACTTCATGATCGGAGGCTGAATGATCGGGACAAGGGACATATAAGAATATGCCGCGACCGCGATCGGCCCCATCAGTCCCGTCTGCCCGAGTTTTCCGGCAAGGAAAATAGAGGTAGGCCCGTCCGCCCCTCCGATGATAGAGATCGCTGCTGCCGCCTTGTCATTAAATCCAAGAAGGATCGCGATCAGATACGCCGCGAAAATACCAAACTGTGCCGCAGCTCCCATCAGGAAGCTGATCGGATTTGCGATCAGAGGTCCGAAGTCCGTCATCGCTCCTACTCCAAGGAAGATCAGGGACGGTAAGATTGACCATTCATCCAGCTGATAAAAATAATACAGTAAACCACCGACACCGTTGCTTGTCTCCTCCGGGCTTGCGATGATATCCGGATAGATATTTACCAAAAGCATACCAAATGCGATCGGAACTAAAAGCAATGGTTCGTATCCCTTGGCAATCGCCAGATAAAGGAATACGCACGCAACCGCGATCATGACATAGTTACCCCATGTCAGATTCAAAAAGGCTGTCTGATGAAGGAGGTTTCCCATTGTTTCTGCAATGTAACTCCACATAAGTTCATCCTCCTAATTAGTTTAATGTAGCAAGTAAAGCTCCCGCTTCCACCATATCTCCTGCTTTTGTATCAATGCTTGCAACCGTACCGTCTTTTGGTGCAACGACCGGTGTCTCCATTTTCATAACTTCAAGCACTGCGATAGAATCTCCTGCTTTTACCGCATCTCCGACATTTACCTCAATGCTTAATACTTTCCCGGCTGCTCCGGCTTCTACTTTAATGCTTCCTGCGCCCTGCGGAGCTGCCGCTTTAGCAGGTGCCGGCGCTGCTGCTCTCGGAGCTGCTGCAGGTGCCGGTGCTGATACAGCGCCTCCCTTTTCCTCTACGGTAACATCGTAAACATTTCCATTTACTGTGATAGTATAATTCTTCATTTTATATCCTCCTGCTCTTTGCTTATCTTCTTCTTTTAATGGATCTTACCACAAAATCATCCGTAGATGTTCCGGTTGCCGCTGCGATCGCCGCCGCAATCACTGCCACAAGTTCCAGATCATCTTTCTTTTCTTCCATCTTTTCAATCTGTTCCACCGCTTTTTGCGCTCCGTCTGCCGGAACTTCTTTCTCCCTGCGGAATTTCTTTTCCAGGAACGGAATGATACGGAATGCGTAGATGACCAGACAGATCACGATCAGCACGACAAATACCGTCACGATACAGATCAGGGTGTTAAGTCCTGCCTTTGACATCTTCTCTCCGGTTGTGTATACCTGATCCACCGTCACGTCCGTTACTTCCATGCTGTTATAATTAAACACATAGGTCAGAACCAACGGTCTTTTCTCATAATTTACTGTCTGCGCAGCTGTCAGCGTTTTTCCGGATTTTACGACCTCGCAGTCTCCAAATCCTTCAAAGTTTCCGAGATCCTTGCGGGATTCCTGCCAGCCCGATACCATGCCAACCGTAATATCATCACCGCTCGCAAGATATTTCTGCATATCCTCATCCGACATTCCCTCTAACTGCTGAACTGTGTTCTGGCAGGCTGTTTTCAGCTGATCGTATGTATATCCGTTATAATCCACGTCAGTCTGATCTTTCTTTCCGCATGCGGTAAGGCAAAACAGGCAAAGGCACATGCAGACAAGCAGTCCTATTTTTTTCTTCATACTCTTCACCTTTCTATTTCGTTCCATGTTTCTTGAACGGTCCGTCCATACGTTTGGTATAAAGCATTTCGAATGCCGCAACCATATATTTTCTGGTATCCTGCGGTTCTACCACAAGATCCACATAGCCTCTCTTTGCTGCGGAAAGGACGCTGTCCTGCAGTGCGTCGTATTCTTTTGCTTTCTTTTCGATCACATCTGCGGATTCGCCTTCATACATGATACCTGCCGCAAGCTTGGCATCCATCATTCCGACTTTAACATCCGGCCATGCGTATACAAGATCCGCACCGATCGATTTTGCATTCATGATCACGGAAGCGGAACCAAAGACATCACCTGTGATCAGATTCACCTTCGGTACTGTCGCATTCGCAAATGCATAGGTCAGTCGGCCCATTGCCTTCGCAAGTCTCTTTTCCGCACACTTGCATGCCTTAAATCCTGTCACATGTGCCATGGAAAGTACCGGAATCTCAAACGCGTCACAGAACGCGATGAACTCAGCCGCCTTGTCACAGCCTCTTGCGGTCAGTACCGGCTCAAATTCTTCTTTCTTGCTTCCGGTCTCGTCATAGACTTCCGTGCAGTTTGCAACCGCGCCAACCGTCATGCCATTTAATTTGATAAAACCTGTCACCATGTCTTTCGCATAGTCTTCCTTGGTTTCAAAGAATACATGTCCATCCGAAATCTCTGCCAGCAGATAGCGCGCGTCTCCACGCATATTCTCCATGCTCTCGCAGGCACGGTTTAAATCATCCGTGCATTCTCCGGTATAGACATCTGCCTGATTGTTCTCCGGCAGAATGGAAACGAGGCTTCGGATCTTCGCAAAGATCTCATCCTCCGTTCCGATACCGTCAACGATACCGGTTTCACTGCTCTGGAATTCTGCCGCTGAAGTGTCGCATTTTTCCGCGCGGTTTCCTTCGATCGCATTCGGTGAATTTACAAATACTTTTCCGCCATCCTTCTCCACGAAAGCGAAATCACATAATGCAGGAACTACGGAAAGTCCGCCGCCACAGGTTCCAAATACCGCACAGATCTGCGGGATCACTCCGGATGCCTGCGCCTGCTTTGCGTAAATCTGTCCGAATCCATCCAGTGCATCCACGGATTCCTGCAGACGGATTCCCGCGCAGTCAAGGAAACCAATGACCGGTGCCCCCATTTTCATTGCCATATCATACACAGACGCAATTTTCTTTGCATGCATCTCGCCGATCGTGCCGTTTAACACAGATACGTCCTGGCTGTATACAAATACCAGGCTTCCATCGATAAGACCATGTCCTGTGATCACACCATCGGAAGGTGTCTGGGTCTGTGACAGATTGAAATCTGTACTTCTTGCCGTCACAAGAGAACCAAGCTCCACAAAACTGTTTTCATCCAGTAATCTGGAAATTCTCTGTGCTGCCAAGCAATCTTTTCTGTTACTCATTTCTTAGCCCTCCATCTATTTTTGAAAATATAAAACTTTCCATAAATAATTGTATTCTATTTACTACCTTTTTTCAATAGCATTGTTAATTTTTTCACTAGGTGTCAGAGCCTATACCGTTTCCATACAAAGGTAAAAAACCACAAAAAATCACGGCTTTCCACTGTTTTTCCGGCTGTGACCGGAATTTCATCCACGCATTCCCCCTCCAGATAATATTCCGCCTGCCCGAGGATCTCTCCTTTCTGTACCGGCGCGTTTAAGCTGCGCGGATAATCATAAATGACCTCTGTTTTTTCCCAGTCCGCCTTTAACACACATACCGGCCGGCTTTCCATGAGCGCCTGAAGTTCCATATCCGGTTTTAGCTGAAAAGAAGGATCCGCGCCATTTTTCACACACACGGTTTCCAGTCTGACATCCGGCTCCGCAATGTCCATATAGTGATAATTGGAAAACGCGAATTCCATCAGCTTTTTCATATCCGACCACTTGTAAGTTTTGTTATTGGGCCATCCACAGCCGAGGAGTGCCGCGACAAAGGTCCGATCATCCTGCTTTACCGCACCGACATAACAGTACCCGGCATCTCCGGTAAATCCGGTTTTTCCGGTCAACGCCCCCTCCATCATATTCAAAAACGCATTGTGATTGTTGCAGGTAAAGCTCCGTTTGCCGGAAAGATCCGTAAAACTGTAGGTCGGTGTTCCCGTGATCTCCAAAAAAGCGTCCTTTTTTTCAGATTTTTCGATACAGTAACACAGGATATGCGCAAGATCCTCCGCCGTTGTCCCGTGAAATCCTTCCCCGTCCTCCGCATCCAGTCCGTTTGGTGTCACGAAATGTGAATTGGTGCATCCGATCTGTGCCGCCTTCTCGTTCATGAGCTTTGCGAATCCCTCCACGCTTCCGCCAACATGTTCGGCGATCGCAACTGCGGAATCGTTATGCGATTCCAGCATGAGCGAATAGCAGAGATCCCGGAGCCGGTACTCCTCACCGGTACATATATTTAACTGCACATCCGGCTGTCTCGCCGCGTACTCCGAAACGGTGACCGTCTCATCCAGATCCGCGTTTTCGAGCGTCACGATCAGCGTCAGTATCTTGGTGGTGCTTGCGTTCGCGCGGCGCACATCTCCTTCTTTTTCAAATAAAATACGCCCGGAATCGGCATCCACAAGACATGCCGACAGGGCGTACAAAGAGCCTGGCTCATTTTTATTTTTTCCTGTTTCTTCACTCTGTGCGGCACAGACTGCCGGACATACCATTCCCGCAACCGGCGCAGCCGCAATCATTAAACACAGACAAAAGATCAGATGTTTCCTTTTTTTTCGTTTCATATTCCATCCGCAAACCAGATATATTCTCTGTATCCTATTTTATTTTGCGGTATTATATTCCAAGTTTTAACTGCATTTCCTCTTCTGCCTGATGTTTAAACTCTTCCACCTGATCCTCATTCAATACCGGAAGCTCATCGACCGATTCCACGCCAAAACTGCGCAAAAATTCTTCTGTTGTGCCAAAGAGCATCGGTCTGCCCGGTGCGTCGAGCCGTCCGAGTTCACAGACCAGATTGTATTCCACCAACTTGTTGACCGCGTGATCAGAGGACACGCCACGGATCTTTTCCACTTCCGCTTTGGTGATCGGCTGCTTATAAGCAATGATCGAAAGCGTTTCCAAAAGCACGTCCGTAAGCACCCGCTTTTTCGGCTGTTTCGCGATCTTGATCAGATATTCATAATATTCCGCTTTGGTACACATCTGGTACGCGCCATCCAGTTCGATAATCTTCATCCCGCAGGTATCTGATTCATACCGTTTCCGCAGATGCTCCACGAGCGTTTTGGTTTTTTCTTTGTCTAATTCCAGCACTGCGGCAAGTTTTTCCAATTCTACCGATTCCCCCACCGTAAAGAGAATTGCCTCTATGATTGCCTCTTGTTTTTTTTCTTCCATTTTTCAAACTCCATTTTTACGCCGCGACTTTGGATTCGATCAAGATCGTATCAAACGTTTTTTCCTGATAGATCGTGATCTTTCCGGTTTTCATCAGTTCCAGGATCGCAAGAAATGTGACGATGACCTCCATCTTGCTGCCCTGTTTTTCCAAAAGACTTTCAAAGCCAAATCTTTTATGTTCCGCCGCATATGCTTCGAGATACTCCATTTTGTCGTTCAGGGAGATCTCCTCTTTCTCGATCTTTCCAAACTTTGACCGGATCGGATCGATCTTATTCTCCTGCTTTGCCATGACCGACTGAAAGATCGCGTTTAATTTTTTTAAAGTCATATCACCGATCAGCTCTGCCAGATCGACCGGTTCTTCGTATGCCGCCACCTCATCCGGGATCGTCGGCTTTTTAAACATCGTCCGTCCCGCATCCATCTGCCGGTCTTTTAATTCATAGGAAATGCATTTAAACATTTTGTATTCCAGAAGCTGCTGTACCAGTTCCGCACGCGGATCTTCCGGTTCCTCTTCTTCATCCGACGCCCGTTTCGGGAGCAGCATCCTGGATTTGATATCCAAAAGCGTCGCCGCCATGACTAAAAATTCACTCATAATATTGAGATCCCGCCGCTGCATTTCCCGCATATATTCCATGTACTGGTTTGTGATCTCAACGATCGGAATGTCATAAATATTTACTTTATTTTTTTCAAGCAGGTGCAAAAGCAGATCCAGTGGTCCCTCAAACACCTCAAGTTTTACAGATATTCCCATTTTTTCCTCCACAGACACTTTGTATATTTTAACTGTTCGAAAAAAAAATGGCAAGTTATTTTTCCGGCAGCACGCGGATAAACACCAGTTCTGCACGGTTAAAGATGCGGATATGAAATGTATGGGTGCCAAGTCCCCTTCCGATAATGACCTCTCTTTGGCCGAAGGAAAATCTCCCGGCATCATATTTCGGGAAAAGCACAAACTGCGGCGAGATCAGGCTGCCGATCCCCGGTATCCGCACCAGACCTCCGTGATTATGCCCGCACAGCGAAAGATCCGCTCCCCATGCCGCATACTTTGGACTGTACGCCGGGTTATGGGCAAGCAGAATATTATAACTGTCTCCCGCTTTTCCAAGATGCTCCTCAAGAAAGGTGTCCGCTAACGGGACTTTTTTCCCCTTCGCGTAACACGCCATATCGATTTCCGCCCCGTAAATATTTATTTCATCCGCCCCGTGCCGGACAGTTTCGGATGCGTTGTTTAGGATATGCACCCCGAGTTTTTTTACTTTTTTTTCATACGCAAAAAAGTCCGGGCTATACGGAAGATTCTTTCTTGCCGGCTTGCTCTCATGGTTTCCATTGGAGAAATATACCGGTGCGACCGGCACCAGCCCCTCAAACGCGCGGTACGCAGTTTCGTAAGACGCCGGCTTTTTCCCGACGATCATATCGCCCGGTATCAGGATAAGATCCGGCTTTTTTTCTCTCACCGCCGAAAAAAGAGGCTCATTATCCTTTCCATACACATGCGCGTGCAGATCCGAGATCATAACGATCCGCAGTTCTTCCGTCACTTTTTTACTGTGAAGTTCATATTCCGTCACTTCAAATTTTTTCAGTTCCTGATACTGCCAGATCAGATAACACAAAAGCAGACACAGGATTATGATCATAAGCTTCATAAAAATCCCCTTTTTCTTTTCACTTCTTCCATCCTATCATGTTTTTTCCATGATTTACAGTAAAAAGTGAATATCTGACAGGCTGCCGTCTTAAAATGAACTAAAGCTTCACAGAAAAACCGCACCGAAAGGGAATTCTTATGAAATTGTTTTTGCCATTTCTCTTAAGCATATCACTGTTTTCCGGAAGTCTTTCTTCCGCCGCCCCGCCTCCGGCAGACACGGACACACTCGGTCTTTCTGCGCCCTCTGCCATTTTGATGGAAGCCTCGACCGGAACCATCCTCTACGAAAAGGACGCCAATACCAGTCTGCACCCGGCAAGCATCACCAAGATCATGACCATGATCTTAATCTTCGACGCGCTCTCCTCCGGCTCCATCCAGCCGGAGGATACGGTGACGGTATCCGAACATGCCGCCAGTATGGGCGGATCTCAGGTCTTTTTGGAACCGGGGGAAACCCAGACCGTAGACACCATGCTCAAATGCATCAGCGTTGCAAGCGCAAACGATGCCTGTGTCGCATTTATATATAGTAGACATTTTTATTGTTCATATGGATTTTTGAACTTGTAATAAATCTCAATTACACCATTCTCGCGAACATCTATGTGATCTATAAGTTCCACTACAATATTTCGATCCAATTTATCAATATCTATATAATTTTTGAATGCATCTTCCCATTCATCATGCTGTGTATCTAACGATTCTGCCTTTTCCTTTTGTTGTTGTAATGCCTGTATTTCCACCTGGATATCTTTTTGCTTGGCATTATAATCGTTCACATACGCTATGTAATCATTCATCGAGATCAATCCATCTTGTTGATTCTCAAAAGCTCCTTTTTTATATTTTTCAATTTTTTCTGATTTCTGCGTCAAGACATCAATCTGATGCTGGAAATCTATTTCCTGCCCGTTCTTTATTTTGAATTTCTTCAATTCATCAATATCTGATTCCCGTAGAATCTTTTGAGCTTCTGATCTGATTGACTGCAAGACTGCTTTTTCCAGCATGTCTGCTCGAATAGCATGACTGGAGCAGAATTTTTTCCCAGCTGTTTTATATGTTTTACATATATACCCAATGAATCCCTTTTCACCACGCCTGGCATAATTTCGTCCCATTGCCTTTTTACATTCCGCGCAAAAGAGCATTCCAGAAAATATGCCGTTTTCATAAGCGGAAACACTTCTGCGCCTTGTTTTTTGCATCCGTTGCGCTGTATAAAATGTATCTGCATCTATAATGGGGGCATGCGTTCCTTTTTTTATAATCCACTGGTCTCTTGGCATAGCCTTTTTTTTCTTATCTTTATAGGAGATTTTCTGGCATTTGTTTTGTACCATATCTCCTATATAAACTTGATTATTCAAAATAGTATGAATCGTTTGATAAGACCATGCTCTCGTTTCATCGAGTAGTTTGGAATTTTTGTAATTAATCCCGAGAATCTGCTGTTTATATAATGTAGGGATCAAAATTCCGTCATTCGATAGGATTGATCCGATTTTGGCTTTTCCATATCCCTGTAGATATAATGCAAAAATACGGCGTACAACACTTGCTGCATAGTCGTCAACCACAAGATGGTTATGATCCAGTGGATCTTTTTGATACCCATACGGGCAGGAAGATCCCAAAAACTGCCCTTTTATCTGCTTTGCAGCAAAAACACTCCTGATATTTGCCGAAAGATCTTCGCAATACCACTCATTGACCAGACCGTTTACCTGCCTTGCTTTTTTCCCACCTTTGTCGTTTGTATCAGTATTATCTACAACACCGATAAACCGAACACCTATCAGCGGAAGGTCATGATGCAGGTATTTCTCAATATGTTCCATATTTCTGGAAAATCGCGCTTGCGTTTTTGCAATAATTACCTTAAATTTACCCATTTTTGCATCTTCAATCATTTTTTCAAAACCAGGTCGGCTGTCATACAATCCACTTTCATCATCATCCGAATATGTAGTTGTTACTGTAAACCCATGTCTTTTGGCATATTCACTGAGAAGTAATCTTTGATTCTGGATACTTGCGCTTTCATCACCTTCATTTAATTTATCAATATCTTCTTTAGACAGTCTAAGATATAATGCTGCTGTTTCATTCATAGCTTACTACGCTCCTTCATACCTTATCCTTCTAAAAGCATGTACACAGAAAGTATACATCCTTTTAAAAGAATATGCATTACCTAATTATTACAATAATGATTGCAGATAGCTGCCTTCATGCAGTCAACCAAAGATTTTTCTCCATAGAATACTAATACTCGCAGTTCTTTTTCCTTTTTTGGCTCATTTTCTTTTTCCATATTAAGCACCTCACTACCTCATACTTATGAAGAGACAGACCTGTCCCATTCCATCAATTTTCATATGTATATACGTTTTAAGCCAAGGAAACGCAAGATAAACTTAGTTTAGAATGATTTCGTTTACTTTTTGAGAAGCTGTCCTATATGTATAAGTAAGAAAGAAAGGAGGTTTTATAACTATGACAGGGAACGAAAAAGTCCTGATACGCAGGCATACTGTCAATACTGTTATTGCCCTAATCCTGGTCGATGCATTTCTTACAAAATGCAGTTTTCAGTATGGCGGCAATACAATGCCCGGTGTCGTTTTCCTTGTGCTGACAGCCGGAGTGATTCCATTCGTGGTATTGTCTTTTTTGCTTATCCCAACATTGCGGAAAAAGGAAACCTGCGCATGCTGTGGCGAGAAATTTGACAATAGCTATTCGTTTTGTCCATACTGCGGCGCACCCAAGATCAGAGCAATGTCCGAAGACCAGAAACTTCACAAATATGTCGAAGATGGCATTGACCGCTTTAAATACAGCACGATCAAGGATGACAGCGATGCTGACCGGCGTTTTATTGATAACGAACCGGGAAATGAAGATGCTGACGACAACATTGACATCAAAAGAGCAGAAGCCGTGATTGAAGATCAGCTAAAATCCAATCAGGACTTCGTAGAGTCGCTTGGCGAATAAACGGCACGGAACCAGTAAATAAAATTATGTTACACTTTTACATTTGTTACGAAGAAAGCCCCAGTGGTTGTATATCCAACCACCGAGGCTTTTCTTTATACATCAAAACGAATATCAAAAATATCATCAAACCGGATTTTTGTATTAACAATCTGGATCACACGGCTTGTTTGATCGATCCGCGCCACCAGCCCGGTCACTTTCACATACTCCCCACTGCTGAAATAAATAATAGTGGTCACTTTTCCTTTTTCAAGAAGATGCATCTTGTAATCCAGTTCTTCCGCCATTTCCGGCGATAATTCCACTTTGGGGACAACAATTTTCTCTTTTCCCCGTAAGGCTTCCTCTAACCCTTTGACCGCAGAAAACGGCATAAACTGTTTTGCCCGGTCACTGACTGGCATTTTATTTATCGGTTTTTTCGGCATTATATTTCCCTCTCTCCGGCTCTATGTCCACCGATCTGCTGATTACGCACAATCGTTGTTCCTGCTTTTTCCAGATTCATACCACGCAGTATCGCATTTTTCCCGAACTTATTTTTAATCTCAACCACTGCCTCCTGCATCTTATGATTTTTCTCCATTGCGCCTGAATTAGTGAAAAAACTATACTGATGAAATTCCTCCGGTACTACATTGTTGCAGGTTATATTAACGCGGCGGATTGCAAACGCAGGGTTTACGATTTTGCGATACAATCTGACAACCTCCGGAATAATAGCCATATCGGAATTTGTTTCATCATTAAAACTTACTGTCCCATGCGCAGGATTCAAATTCAACTGGTTAGAATACCCCACATGCAAAGTGATAGATTTACAGACCAGCTTTTTTGCGACCAAATCCAGGCACAGCAGATCTGTCATTTCTTTTATGATCAGTTCCCCATCCGTATAATTATAGTCACATGCCAGAA
>ERZ779895.1760-NODE-1760-length-21725-cov-10.622150_pt1 | contig 21725 bp, 16 predicted proteins | sample MGYA00511093_ERZ779895 | MGnify/ENA primary metagenome ERZ779895 (study PRJEB29588, sample SAMEA2142970) | human gut metagenome | biome: human gut; feature: human-associated habitat; material: faeces | place: Denmark | collected 2008/2010 ... | reverse complement strand
ATCTTGCAGAATTTTGACTTGAGCGTAACCTTTTCAGTTACAAACGAGTCGCACGAACGTTTGTTCCTGCGCCCATTTTTGCGGTGCTGCCCATCAGGACGCGCACCTGCCCGCTGCGTACCTTCGCGAAAAGCTCCTTCTTCCGCGCTTCCGTGTTCGCTTCGTGGATAAAGGCAATCTGCTCCTGCGGGATGCCCTGCGCAATCAGCTTGGCGCGAATGTCATCATACACATTGAAGTTCTCGCTGCCCATTTCGTCCGCCAGAAGCGTGTCTGCATCCGCCGCATCCTTCTCCGAAGCCGCCTTGCCGCGCGGGGTGGACAGGTCGCAGAAAACCAGCTGTGTCAGCTTTTCCGCCGCTCCTTCGCGCCAGATGCGGACAATGTTTTGGACGCAGGCGTTGACCTTGCTGCCCGGATCATCCGGCAGAAACGGATTCATCAGCCGCTGGTCAAGCCCTAACTTCCGCCCGTCGGAGGTGATGCGCAGCATATTGTCCACGCTCGGATCAACCGCGCCGCTGTGAACCGCTGCCGCCCGCTCCGAAAGCGCCTGCACCATTTCCTGCTGATAGGCAGACGGCTTCACCACCACCGTTTCGTAGTGCGCGGTCGGTCGGGGCAGATTCAGCTGATCAGCCGTCTTGATGTCCGCAACTTCCTTGAAAAGGTTCATCAGCTCCGGGAGGTTGAAGAACTTTGCAAAGCGCGTCCGCGCCCGATAGCCCGTTCCTTCCGGAGCGAGTTCAATCGCGGTTGTGGTTTCCCCGAAAGTGGAAGCCCACGCATCAAAATGCGACATGCTTTTCTGCTGCAATGTGCCGTACTGCAGGTAGCGCTGCATGGTGTACAGCTCGGTCATGCTGTTGCTGACGGGCGTACCCGTTGCAAACACAATGCCTTTGCCGCCGGTGATTTCGTCCATGTATCGGCATTTCAGGAACATATCCGATGATTTCTGCGATTCTGTCTGCGAAAGTCCTGCGACGTTCCGCATTTTGGTATACAAAAATAAATTTTTGAATGAATGTGCCTCGTCCACATAGAGTCTGTCCACCCCCAGTTGCTCGAAGGTGACGACATCATCCTTCCGTTCCTCGGCTTCCAGTTTGGAGAGCCGATTTTCCAGCTGTTTGCGGGTGCGTTCCAGCTGCTTGATGGAAAACTGTTCGCCGCGCTGGTACTTGAGTTCTTCGATACCATGCGTAATGTCATCCAGCTGCTCCCGGAGAAGGCGCTGCTGCCGCTCTTGCGAGACGGGAATCCGCTCAAACTGGCTGTGCCCGATAATTACCGCGTCATAATCGCCCGTCGCAATGCGCGCGCAGAACTTCTGCCGATTGGCGCGCTCAAAGTCCTTTTTCGTGGCAACCAGAATGCTGGCAGAGGGATAGAGGCGGATGAACTCGGATGCCCACTGCTCGGTCAAATGATTGGGGACGACAAAAAGCGGCTTCTGGCAAAGCCCAAGCCGCTTGGATTCCATCGCTGCTGCCACCATTTCAAACGATAGCGATAGGTAATCCTTTGGGCGGGATATGCAGCCGCAGGCTGCATATCCGTTCCTCCGGATTTTCCCCCGCTCCAAACCGTGCGTGACAGTTTCCCATCACACGGCTTTCCATCGTCAGCACTTTTTATGACAATCTATACATCAAACAGATTTGCCCTTTAGAAAACGAGTTCCTGCATTTCTGCCATCACACGAAGTTTATTGAGCTTTGCCAACTGCTTTTTATCCAGGTTTAGCACTTTCAGATATTTTCGGATGGTGCGCTCATTACTGGAATGAATGAGAATGTGAACCACAGCGGAGACAATAATCAGGTTTTGGTAGCTGTCATTGCCCCCAAGCACCAATGGCTTTTTGTGGTGACAGTCCACTTGCTTTGCTTCCAGTTCCACACCGGAGACGGCACATTTTCCTTTCTGTGCAACATAGAGCGCAATGCGGTTATCGTTGTATTCCACACTTTGCTTACCGCATGGATTGTTCATCAGATGATAGAGTACTGCCATATTGATACCAGCAAGATTCTTATGAATCTCAACCCGTCCTTCTGGCGTGTACTTGTTTACCCGACTTTTCTTATCCATAGGTACTCTATGCTGAACATAGGCAATCGGGACGATGGCATGACCATTCAGATAACGCACCTCCCGGCTTGTGCCGTATTTCTCCTTGATATACCTGTTTGTGATTTGACCTTTCTTTTGCAGTCTGTGCTTCAATCTGTTGTAAAGGCTCTTTTTGACATCGAAAGCGATTTTGTGAAAGTCAATATTCACATGGGTTGCAATGCTGTAATAGTTATGAACGCCCATGACATAGGAGTTGTATTTCTGTATCAGACGATATTCCATTCCTGGGTCATAGGTCTGCCGTATCTGCCCAATAATTTCCTTGCTTTTCTCCCGGATTTTCTGCAATGCTTTATCCTTGATATGCGCTTCTACTACATACCTTGGTTGTCCATCTGGCTTCTTTCCTTTTGTTCGAACTTTCAGCTTAAAGCCAAGAAATTCAGAGTAATGGCGTTTCAGATTTACGATCTTTGATTTCTCTGGGCTGATTTCCAGTCCCAGACGATCTAAAAGCCATTGTTTCGTAGCCTCGAACAGCTTGACTGCATCTGACCGCTTTTTACAGAAGATTTTGAAATCATCTGCATAGCGGACAACATAGCACTCTTTCAGATTCGTGTAGTTGCGCAGGGTTCGGATGGTACTGCTTTTGTCGGGAGTTCCATTCGCATAGATTCTGTGTACATAGTTCCTTTGGGTGGGCATTTCCTCCCACTGGCTGACAATCCACCAATCCAGTTCATTCAGGACGATGTTTGACAACAGTGGGGAAATGATACCGCCCTGTGGCGTACCCTTTTCGGGAAAACCGATTCCAGCCACTTCTGCCTTTAGCATGGCAGAAATGATAGACAGCAGCTTTTTATCCCTAATTCCGAGTGTCCACATCTGCTTCAGCAGTTTTCCGTGGTTCACATTGTCAAAGAAAGACTTGATATCTATATCAATGACATAGTGGCAACCGACGTTCTGTATCATTCTCTCCGCTTGGGCAATGGCATTTTCTGCACTGTGGTTTGGTCTGAAACCATTGCTTCGTTTGAAGAATTTTGCTTCACAGATAGGTTCTAATACTTGCAGAATACATTGCTGAATGAGCCTGTCCATAATCGTGGGTATTCCGAGGGGACGGGTTTTCCCGTTGTCCTTTGGTATCTCAACTCTGCGGACAGCATTAGGAACATACCAGTCCAGCTTGCGCTGAACATGGGCGACCAGAGCATTTTCGTTCCATTTGTTCAAATCGCTTATTGTCTTATTATCCACACCCGCCGTTCGACTGCCGCTGTTCTTTCGGATATTTCTGTAGGCCAGCTTGATGTTTTCGGGGCGTTTTATTAGTTCCACCAGATTGCAGAACCGTTGCCCCTTGACACTTGCGGCATACAATTCGTCAAGAGCGAGCTGCATATCGTAGTATTCGGAATTGCGGATTTTTTGTTTCTTCAAGGGTTTCTTCTTGTTTGCCAAAGTCAGGTACTTTCCTCCTTGTATGGGGGATTTCGCTTTTCTTAGTCATACTCGAACCTTTGTGTCTGTATAGTTTTCAATTTATTGATTGCTGACGACTAATGGCCATCCCTCCACCGTGTTTCCACGGCTTCAACGGTACTGTGCCATCTCTCTCAGCTGGATAAAGGATTGTTATACGCAATGCGCTTTCCAATCCAACACCTCATAGCCTGTAACTGGCTCCGTGTTCCAGCCTTTCCACGTTCCAATATTCCTATCTGTACATATCTGCCCTTAGGTGTCCCTCTGAGCCTGTATGCTGGGCGGTGCCTGTAACACCGCAAGGACTTTCATAGTAAAAATTCTTACTCATCCTCACATACTTCCGTAATCGGAAAGGAGCATTTCTGCTCCTGCGCCTTTTAGACCCGTACATTCGGGATTTCGTCAGTCATCCATGACATTCTGACCATAGGCAGTTTATAGACCTCCGGCGTATCATGCACATATCCCACCTCTGGGACACTTTCCACGGCATAATCCGTTTGGGTGCATTTCCGCCGACTTTAGCGAGCGTTATACCGCAATCCTTGTTACAGAGGACTGCCGCATATCGCAAAGGTAGGCGTTTCAGGGCGTTACCCCATCATTCCACCTATCAGAATATTAGTTCTCCAAGTCTTTTCAGGGACTCCTTTCCAGTTCCCGATTCTATTGTTAGCTGACTTGTGCGTAACCTTTTCAGTTACGAACGTGTCGCACTTTTCCCTGCCCCCACTTCGTGTGCCAGCAGCGTATTGCCGCCGTACAGAATGTGTGCAACAGCGTTCCGTTGATGCTCGCGAAGCTGAATATCCGGGGTCATGCCGCCGAAGGTGATGTGTTGCCCGTCGTACTCACGGGGACGGGTGGCGTTGAACAGCTCGTTATACTGCGCCACCAGCGTTTCGCGCCGGTTCGGGTCTTTCCAAATCCACTCACGGAACACCGCCTTGATGGCCTGCTGCTTCTGCTGCGCCAGCGTCGTTTCCTTCTGGTTGAGGACGCGCCGCTCCTTTCCATCCGGGTCAGTGACCATATCATAGATGCGGACATCCCGAAGATTCAGCGTGTCCTCCAGAATCCGATAGGCGTTTGCCCGCCTTGTGCCATACGTCACATACGCGCTCACATTGCTCTCGGATACCGCAGATTTCCCCGAAATGTTCCATTCCGCCGTATATTCAGAATAGTTCACATGAATCACCCGATGCAGATACATCGGCGGAGCGAAGGTTTCGAGCATGAAGTCCTGAATCACCGACTTGTCCAGCCACGTTGCCCCCAGCCGCACGTCGATTTCGGAAGCATCCAAATCCTTGGGCTGCGCGGCTTTCAGAGCGGTTACGTTCGGCAGATACAGGGGATTTTGCGCTGCTGCCTGCATCGCCTCCCGCAGTTTCTGCCGCACATTGCCCGACAGATATTCGTCGGCAGTCACATAAATGTCTTGATTCGGAACCGGGAAAATAACGCCGTTCAATTCCTTGGTCAGCTGTTCCGGCTCAATGCCCGTCAGCTGCGCCATGTAGGGCAGGTCAACCCGCGCTTTCTCCGCAATGGAGACGGCCAGCGCTTCCGCCGCTGTATCGACGTGCGTAATGGTCGTCTGCTGGCGAATTGTCCGCTTGGTGAACATATCCGCCTTGCGTGCCAATCCGCCCTGCTCATTGAGGACTTCCAGCGAGCAGAGCAGATAATAGGAAGAATCGCTCGAAAACGCGTTGGCATTGCTGCGGGCGTTGATGAGCCCGTACTTTGCCGTAAACGCATCATACCGCTGATTCAGCCGTGCCTGTATCGGCGCAAGGGCGGCATCATCCGCATTGTCCAGCTGCGCCTGAATGAGGTCGTTCACCTGCTGCCGGAGGTCAATCATGCCGCGGATTCGCTCCAGCGCGGGCAAGGGCAATTTCTGTTTGGCCATGACGGAGTTAGTGCGGTAGTATACCTCGCCATCCACCATTGTGAAGGCGTAATTTTTCACATTGGGGTCAGCTGGAATCGTGTCTGCCGCCGCTTCACCTTCCAGCTCATTCGGCAGTTCTGCTGCCTGATACTCGCCGCGGATATGCTGCACCGCCTCGGTCAGCTGCTCGGAAAGCACTGCCCCTTCCAGCGGGATGCACGCGGTTTCATTCTCATTGCCGTAAAGACCGGGTTCGCGCACCATTGTCCCCAGCATCATTTCGGGATGCGCCGCGAAATAGCTGTTGACCGGAATGCCGTCTGCCGTCTGTCCCAGATGCACCCAATCGGGTTCGACCGCCAGCGGGCGCTCGCGTTTCTGCAAAAAGAGGATGTCCGACGTGACTTCCGTACCGGCATTCGCCTTGAACGCTGTGTTCGGCAGCCGAATCGCGCCTAACAGCTCGGCACGCTCTGCAATGTACCGGCGCACTGCCGGATTCTGCTTGTCCATCGTCCCCTTGGAAGTGATGTAGGCAATTACGCCGCCGGGACGCACCTGTTCCAGCGTTTTCGCAAAAAAGTAATCGTGAATCAGGAAATTGTGGCGGGCAAAGGCTTTGTCCTGCACCTGATACGCCCCAAACGGCACATTGCCGATGGCAAGGTCAAAGAAATCTCTGCGGTCAGTCGTTTCAAAGCCTGCAATGGTGATGTGCGCCTTGGGATACAGCTGCTGGGCAATGCGTCCCGTGATGCTGTCCAGCTCCACCCCGTACAGGCGGCTTTCCTTCATGCTGTCCGGCAGCATCCCGAAGAAATTGCCCACGCCGCAGCTGGGTTCCAGTACATTGCCCGACCGGAATCCCAGCTGTTCCACCGCCGCATAAATGGCACGGATAACGGTCGGGCTGGTGTAATGCGCGTTCAGGGTGGATGCACGGGCAGCTTCGTATTCTTCCTGTGTCAGCAGGGATTTCAGCGCGCTGTATTCGCTGCGCCATGCTTCGCTGCGCTCGTCAAAGGCTTGCGGCAAGCCGCCCCAGCCCACATAGCGGGACAGCACTTCCTGTTCCTGCGGTAATGCCGAACGATGCTCGCTTTCGACCATCTTCAGCACGGAAACGGCTTCGATGTTCGCACTGAATTTCGCCTTTGCGCTGCCTTCCCCCAAATGTTCGTCCGTAATGCGGAAGTTTTCTGCTGCTGGCTGTTCAGGCGCTGGTTCGCGCTGTTCGAATGCGCTGGCGGACAAATCAAGCAGCGTGTTTCGCAGTGCGGTTTCTGCTGCTGGCAGGAAATGTGCATTCCGTTCGTCCGCTGCCAGCAGCCGCTCAAAGCGTGGCAGACTTTCCGCTCGGAAAATAGGATAGCGCTGGGACGGGTCGCGCAGCTGAACGCCGAACGCACTTTTTGCCTCGATCACAAAGAGCGTGTCGTCCAGATAGACCGTATCGCCGACCGCATAGGCAGCGGTTTCGGAGGAAGCTGGATTTTCAGCGGCATCAGCAGGTGCGGCGCTTTCCTCGGCGGAAACAGGTTCGTCTGCTTCTTCGCCTTGCTCCGCCCGATTTTCCTCGTTCGCATCCGGCGCTGTTTCCTTTGGGAGGGCACCTTCGGCAGCTTCTTGTCTGCCACGGTCGGCGGCTGCATCCTGCGTCAGGTACTGCCCCCGGCGAATCAGCGTGTCAATGCGCGCCGCCACCTTCGTCCACTGCATTTTGACAGGCGCGCAGCCGTTTTTTTGCAGCACAATGCCCTTGCTGTCATGCGCTTCATTGCTGCCATCCGCACCGGATACCGCAGGAGAACGCCCGCCTATGCCATACTCGTCTTTGAGGAAATTCGCTTTTTCGGTCATCGAGCGTGCAGGCGTTTCGGTGAAATACTGGTAGATGCGCCGTTTGCCGCCCGACATATTGCCGCCGCTGCTGAGGATATCGTCGATTTCATCCTCCGTGATGAAGCCGTCCGGTTTGGGGACTTCGACAAGCAGGGAGTCATAGCCGCGCCGCGGAAACGCCAGCTCTTTGAGCGTGTTCAGGACAGCCTCCGGGTTGTGGAAGGGAAATCGCAGGAGGTTCCGATTTTCCCGCGCATCTTCCGCAAACTGCGCTGCTTCTGCTGTCAGCCTTGACAGAAATTCCGGGTTGGCAAGCTGCTCCGTCAGCCGCGCTGTTTCTTCGGGGAAGCTGCTTCCGCGAATACTCTTCATGGAGGGAAAATAGCCTTTGCCTTCCTCCGCCATGTCGTGGTACATGTACCAAAGCCCCTGCGCTGCCATTGCCCGCTCATGCACCGGGGTCTGTGCCAGCTCCATCATGCCAAGAAATTCGCCGGATTCCAGCAGCTCCCCGATGCGCCGTGCGGCATCCGCCCATGCAATCCGCTGCGCATTCGGCACATCGCGGGCGCTTTTCCCGCTTGCAACCCGAATGCCGGTTGCGTCGTACCACGCGCTGTACGGCTTGCCCATGTACATCATGCCGAATCCGCCGCGATAAATCCGCGGAAGGCGCTGGGCAATGGTTTCAGTCGGAAGCTGCTTGGCAAAGTCCGCCGCGACTTTCATCCGATGGTCAGTCGTATTGCTGCCGCTGCGCAGAAATTCATCCACCACTTCCTGCGGCACAGAAAAAGCGAAGGGTGCTTGCGCACTCTCCGCCTCAAAATTGTCCACCAGCTGAATCTGCTCATTTTCTGTCGGCAGGAAAAAACTCATCTGCTCCAGCTGCGGCGTATAACCGCTTAGCTGTAAATCAGCTCCGAAAGAATCATTTCCTCCGCCTGATGTTTCAGGCTGTTCATCTGCGCCGCCCAGCGCATCGGGTTCTCCGCCTTCATGTCCTCGGTCACGCCGCTCTGCTTCGGCAGGGTGTGCATCAGGCTGTTCAGCCGATACTGCGCGCTCTGCTCGATTTCGTGCAGGTGCGTCATCAGGCGGCCGCTCAGGAGCAGCCGCGTATACAGCCCCGGACGCTCGCTCGCCAGATACTGCTGGCGCATCATCCCGTACTTGCCCAGCGGCTGCTGTTCCTCTTCGGTCAGTTCCATTTCCGGCAGCAGGCAATCCCCGTGCTGTGTGTACTTCAGTTCGCTCATGTTCCATGCTCCTTTCCGCATTTCGGACGGTTCTTTCTATCTGGCGGAGCACCTGCTCGGCAATCGTGCTGACTGCCTTGCCCAGTTCCGCCGCGGCTGCGGGCGTGTTCCAGTCCATGACCTCTTGAAAATCCTCCCGCAGCAGCTCCGGCTCCAGTCCGCATCGGGTCTGGATGACAGCCGAGATGCTTGCCGCCGCTGCTTTTCGGAAGGATGCCCCCGCCGCAAAATCATCGTACTCCGATAATGCCGAATCGTCAACACTGTCGAGGATGTCGCGGCGGTGTTCGTTCCAATAGGCAAGCGCTTGACGCTCGGCAAGCTGGTCGATCTGCGCGGCAAGGCGCATCGACGCATCCGCAGAAAATTCTTCTGCCAGCATCTTGCGGACAGCCGGTTCTGCTGCTTCCGTCAGCTGCCACACGTCTACATTCCGCGAATCTGCCCGCGTTCCCGTGTCCGACACGTCAAAGACATATCGGATGCGCATCCCGTTGGCGGTGGGGTTCAGCAGGGCAATGCCCTTTGCGCCGCGCCGAATGTAGCGGTGCATAGTGCCGTTCCAGAGCTCATACGCGGCACAGGCGCTTGCATCCGGGCGCTGCGCATAAATCATCAGCTGGTCGTGATAGGGATATTTATAGAGCCTTGATGCCGTGGTCAGGAACGACAACCAGTCAAGGTAATTGCCTGTGATTTTCAGCGATGTTTCGTCCGCCAGCTGCACATAGGCTTGTACTTTTGTCTGCATGTTTTTCTCCTCTGCGTCAGTCTGCGCCGCTCGCATACCACAGCGCGTAGGCGGCAAGGTCGGTCAGCGTCCAGTCGGCGGGCATTACGCAGTCAGCAAAATAGGCGCAGTCGAGGCTTCCGGCTTGGAAGCTGCGTTCGTCCTGCTCTATCAGGCTGCAGCGCTCGTCCGTTTCCGTGCAGAATCCCTGCCGGCAGCGCGGGCATTCCTGCTGGGCAAGCAGTCCGATGCAGTCCACCATCTGCGCGGTCATCAGGAATCGGGCAGCAGCTGCGAGAGGGCATGAAGCAGCGCGCAGAGCGCCGTCTGCTCGTCCTCCGGCACGGACTGCGCACGATGCTCCGGATAATCCGCAGGGTGTTCGCCGCCGTGCATCAGGAGTTCCTCAACGGAAACATGGAAGGCGCGCGCAAGGCGGAGAATCGTGCCCGCCTTGCAGTTCTCCAGCCGCACGCTGCCGCTGAGCAAATCGCGCAGGGTAGTTTCCGGAATGCCGCTCTGCCGGGAAAGTTCCGCCTTGGTCAGGCGCTGGGAACGCATCAGCTGATTTAGGTACATCATTGTTTTTATCGCTCCATTTCGTTCTTTTTGTTTTGGTGGGATGAGTGCTTCGGCACAGGAAATGAACAGGTGGATAATCTGTAAGTGACTTTTCTGCGTCGAAGATGAAGTTTTTCAGTTATAACTGAAAAAATCTTTTGATTCTGCTTGATTTTTCTTCGCAGATGTGCCATACTATGTGTATCATCGAAGGGAGGCTGTGCCGCATGATTCAGCGGGAAATGTATATGAAGCGTATCCGCCCGTTTATCGGGACAGATTTGGTGAAGGTGATGACCGGCATCCGGCGCTGCGGCAAGTCCGTCATGCTGAATCTCATCCAGGACGAGCTGAAAGCGTCAGGCGTTCAGGATGTGCAGATGATTTCGTTTAACTTCGAGGTCATGAGCAATGCGCACCTCTGCACGGCACAGGCGCTGCACGAAGAGGTGCTGAAACGGGCAGCTGCCATTGCGGGCAAAGTTTACCTGTTTTTTGACGAGATTCAGGAAGTTGCGCAGTGGGAAAAAGCCATAAACTCCTTCCGCATTGAGCTGGACTGCGACATTTACATCACCGGCTCCAACGCCAAGCTGCTGTCCGGCGAACTGGCGACCGTGCTGGGCGGGCGCTATGTGGAATTTACCATTTACCCCTTCTCTTTTGCTGAATTTCTCGAACTCTACCGAACGGTTGAACCCGGTGCATCCGACGCGGCAGCTTTTCAGCAGTACCTGACGCTGGGCGGGATGCCCTACCTTGCCAATCTCCGCTATGCGCCCGAACCATGCAGGCAGTATCTGCATGACATCTACAACTCCGTTGTTCTCAACGATGTGGTCAGGCGCAACAAAATCCGCGATGTGGATTTGCTTGCCCGCATTGTGGCGTATGTCATCGGCAATATCGGCACAACGTTCGCATCCACATCCATTGCGAAATTTCTGAAAAGCGAACACCGCACGGTTGCGCCCGAAACGGTGCTGAATTACATCAAATACTGCGCCGAAGCGTACCTGTTTTATCAGGTCAATCGGGAGGATTTGCAGGGCAAGCAGATTCTCGCGACGAACGAGAAATACTATATGGCAGACCACGGCTTGCGGGAAGCGGTGTTCGGCGGGAACATGAAGGACATCAACCTCATTCTTGAAAACATCGTCTACATGGAGCTGCTGCGCCGCGGCTACACCGTCACCGTCGGTAAAATCGGCAGCCGGGAGATTGATTTCGTCGGGCAGAAGCAGCACGAAAAGCTCTATGTGCAGGTATGCTATCTGCTGGCTTCTGACGAGACGATTCAGCGGGAATTTGGCGTTTACGCTTCCGTGCCGGACAACTTCCCCAAATATGTGGTGTCGATGGACGAGCTTGACATGAGCCGCGACGGCATCAAGCACCGAAACATCCGCGACTTTTTGACGCAGCCTGAATGGAACTGACCCCAGCCGCCCTTCCGGAAAAATCGGGAGGGCGGCTGTCGTTTGGGAGAAATCGCACCTCCGTTATTCCAGTACCATGCTGCTTTCCTTTGTGCCGTCGGAGAGAATCAGTGCGTACTTATATCCGCCATCCGCCGTCATCTGGCGGCAAATCCGCAGCCCATACTGTTCCGTAACGCTGCCGTGCGAAAGCGTCAGTTCAAACTCCGACTCGTTCCAGTAGCGTTCGCGGCGGGTATCGTATTCCTGAATCTCCCATGTGCCGCAGAAATCAGCGCGCGTCCCGTCTGCCAGCACTGCGCAGCCCGTCATGCTGCCATCCGCAAGGAAGGTCATCTGTTCCGCAGCCACGGAGCTGCCCGCATACAGCTTCCAGCTGCCGAGGATGGCGCGGTTCGCCTCGCGGGTATCGGTGACTGTCCCCAGCAGACACTCGGTGGGGACGAACCCGCGGAAGCAGCTCTTGCCCGTACCTGCTTCGATGTACGTCCAGTCGCCCATGCTTGCCAGCGCCGTTACGCTGGTGTTTTCCGTCAGGCGGGTCAACGGTGTCTGGCTCATCAGCGGGTCATCCGTTACGGAAACGTCATAGCTGACGATGGCGGGCACGGCTTCCAGCGCCAGCGCGGGAGCCGCAGCATCTTGGGGCAGTGCGTTCCTGTCAATATACCCGATGCGGCAGTGCTCCGGAGTGATGGCATACTGCACCAGCAGCCAGTCGCCTTCCGTGCCGAACACCTGAATCCAGCCGTTGGTGCTGACCCGCGCGCGTCCTTTCGCACCGCGAATGCTTCTGCTGTCCGGCGCGGAATACACTGCATAGGTCTGCCCCGGCGTAAACGGCATCACCTCGGCATTCAGCGTTCCCTGCGGAATTTCCGGTGCACTTCCAGTATCCGCCAAGGCAGCGGCAAAACAGGTCAGCAGCGCAAGCAGGAGCGCTATGAGTTTCTTCATTTTCATCATCCTTTCATCAGTCAAAGCGCGGGCGCAGGATTGCCCTGCCATCCTTGCCGAAATCAAGATGCAGCACGGCATCATAGCGGGCGTTGGTGCGTGTTGAGTGCAAAGCGGTTTTGCGGACAGCTCCCTTTGTCAGCAGCGTCTTTGCTTCGGCGGCGGTCAGGGGCGTTTCCGCATGGGCAAGGATACCGCCCTTTTTCCAGAGTGCGAATCCGCAGATACGGTTTTCGCACAGATACCCTTGGGGATGCTCCGTGACTGCCGCGCCGCATTTTGGGCAGCTGCCGATTTTCTCCCGGAGCGGCGGGAACAGCGTCTCCGCATGTTCAGCGCGCTGCGGATTCACCATCAGCTCTTTGACAAAAGCCTGAATATCCCGCATGAAATCTTCGGGCTTCTCCGCACCCTGTTCAATTTGCTGCAAGCGCTGCTCCCATGCAGATGTCAGCAGGGGCGAACGCAGACTTTCCGGCAGAACCGCGGCAAGGGCTTTCCCCTTGGTCGTCGGCACAAGCACCTTCTTCCGCTTTTCCCCGACGCGCTCAATCAGCTTCGTTTCAATCAGTTTCTCCAAAATGGCGGCACGGGTGGCAGGTGTGCCGATGCCTTTCCGCTCCGCATTTTCGGGCATGTCCGCTGCACCGGCGGTTTCCATTGCGTGCAGCAGCGTGCCTTCGGTGTGATGCGGCGGCGGGGTGGTCTTTCCTTCCTCAATGGATACACGGAGAATCGGCAGTTTTGCACCTTCTGCAAGGTCAGCCGAGATGACGTTTTCCTGCATCTTCTCCTCTTCGTTCATCCGTCCGCCAAGGCTTCCGCGGAAGGTGTACCAAATGCTCTTCCATCCCATCCGGGTAATCCGCCTGCCCTTCGTCCCAAATTCATGCGCACCGCACACCAGCATGACGGCTGTTTCTTCATACACGAAAGGTTCTTCCAGCGCGCACAGCAGGCGGGTGCAGACGAGGTGAAGCAAATCGCGTTCGCCGGTCGTCAGGGCATTGATGCGCTGCTCCTGAGCGGGCATTGCGGCGGTTGGCATAATGGCGGGGTGGTCGCTGACTTTGCTGTCATCCACAACCCGTTCGGGATGCAGGTGCAGTTCCAAGGCGGATGCGAACGGCAGCGCACGGCACACGCGGGCAGCCAGTTCCGGCAGTTTCTCCTGCATGTCCTGCGTCAGATACCGGCTGTCCGTGCGCGGGTAGGTCAGCAGCTGCTTCTCGTACAGGCTCTGGGCGTAATCCAGCGTCTGCTGGGCAGTGAAGCCGAACAGCCGGTTGGCCTCCTGCTGAAGCGTGGTCAAATCATACAGCAGCGGCGGATGCTCGCTGCGCTGCCTGCGCGCAATCTTCTTCACCACTGCATACGGCGCTTGGTTGCAGCATTCCAGCAGGGTACGGGCTTCGGTCAGGTCATCCATGCGTTCCGACTTTGCGGCAAGCGGGTCAGTTTCGAGCTTTACGGCAAAGAACGGGGTGGATTGAAAGTCAGCAATCGCCGCTTCCCGCTGCACCAGCATCGCCAGCGCCGGGCTCATGACGCGCCCCGTCGGAAGCGGCCGCCCATACAGCAGCGAATACAGGCGCGTGGCGTTGATGCCAATCAGCCAATCCGCCTGTGCGCGGCACAGCGCCGCCCGATACAGATTGTCATAGTCGTGCATCGGCTTCATCCGGCAAATGGCTTGGCGAATCGCGCTTTCTTCTGTTGAGGAAATCCAGAGGCGGCGCACCTCTTTTCGGCAGTCTGCCATTGCATAGACCAGCCGGAAAATCAGCTCACCTTCGCGTCCTGCATCGGTCGCGCAGACAAGGCTCGTCACGCGGCTGTCATTCATCAGGCGGCGGAGAAGCTCAAACTGCTTTTTCGTCTCCGCAACGACGGTGTACTGCCACTTTTCGGGCAGAATGGGCAAATCGCTGTAACGCCAGCGCTGATAATCGCTGCGGTACGCTTCCGGCATCGCCAGCGCCACCAGATGCCCAATGCACCAGCTGACCAGCCTGCCTTTTCCCTCCCAATAGCCGTCTCTTCGCTCGTTTGCGCCGATGACGCTGGCAATGGTGCGCCCCACGCTGGGCTTTTCTGCGATATACAATTCCATGCGGCTCCTCCTTATTCGGCACTTTCGTCGTCGTCATCCAGCATAAAATCGTTGTCTGCCCGATGCCGCGCGCTGGTTTGGCGGTACTTCACCAGCACAAAAGCACCCGCGCCGCCCAGCAGCAGGATAGCGCCCAGCGCAAGCACTGCCGTCATTCGGTCGGAGCTGCCCGCCTTTTCCGGCACAGCTGGCACGGCAGTTGGCATCGGTACGGTCGTGGGAACAGGCGTTACATAGATGATTTCGGGCGACGGGGTCGGCAGTTCTTCCTTCTCTTCGTCGGACAGCAGCGCCAGCAAATCCCGCTCATCCACCAGATTGAGGAAGTATGTCTCGTACATTTCCGTCTCCTCGTCAATGGGCTTGTCGTAGTCGATAACGAGGTAGAAGGTGCTGCCATTCTTGCTTTGCAGGGTAATGAACTGCTTGTTGGTCGCAGCGCTGTACAGCACATCCAGCGTATGGGCATTGCCGTCCGCCTTGTAGGGCATTCCCGGCCCGATAGGAACGTACTGGATGACTGGTGTCGGGGACGGCGCTTGTGTCGGCGCTGCTGTCGTCGAAGTTTCTTCGCTGACGTAAATCAGTGAGCCGCCCAGCCCGTTCGGACGCTTCGTTGCCGTCGGCTGGATGGTGATTTCCGCCGTAGAATTGGGGTGTTTCGTCGGTTTCGGCGAATTGGTCGCTGCAGCCGTCACCCGCGAATTATCTTCGTAGCAGGGATTATTGAGCAGCACAGGCTCGGAGAAGTTCCCGGCATAGTCGAAAGCGCGGATGGACAGCGTGTCGTACCGCGCCAGCGTATCATCCAGCGCAATCCGGATGATGCTCCCTGCCTGCTGCTCGGTGAAAAGCATGCTGTTGACCTGCACACCTGCCACGCCGGAGAGGTCGTCCTGCACTTCTACCTGCAAGGTCGTCCCGGTGATGCTTGCTTTCACGGTCGGTGCGCTTCGGTCAATGACAGCGACGCGGGTGCTTTCTTCAAACGTGTGTCCGTGCGGGTCGGTGATGCGAAAGGTAAACGTGCCGTTCTCATGCACCACGATTTCCGCCTTGCCCTTGTCAAACAGCTGCTCGCAGTCCGTCCAGTCGCCGTCGTTCATCCGGTACGCCATTTGGTACCAGCCAAGATTCTGCTCATCCTTCACGCTCACCGTGATGATGGCGCTGTTGCTGCGGTTCCAGCCGCCGGGGGCTGTCAGCACAATGCGGTACGGGGCGCATTCTTCCTGCGCCGGCGCGCTTTCCGCCCGCGCAAGATGCAGGCTCGCCGCCAGCAGCATCAGCAGGCAGAGGATGGCTGTCCATTGTTTCAATTTTCGCTTCATTCATTTTCTCCTTCGGGCAATTGGGGTGCAGCGGGGATTTCAGGGGCATTGTCCTGCGTGCCGAATTTCGTGCGGAGGAACGCCGAGAGCATTTCCGGTGTCAGCGCATACAGCTCGCAGGTGGCATTGATGGCGGTGCGGTCTGCTTCTTTCACGCGCGCACGCAGTTGATTGACCTCTTCGGTTAATCGGCGCAGCTCATTTTCCTTCTTATCCAGCAGGGCATGGAGCTTGATGCGGTCTGCGGGGTAGCGTTTCTTGGGCTCACTCATCCGGCTGCACTCCCTGCTGGACGGGCAGTCTGCCAAAGGCATAGATTTTCTTCGCCCATTTGTCGCTCTGCAAATCCGCAAAACCAACCGGGTCGCCCGCGTGAAGCATCATGTTATTGCCGACATAAATGCCCACATGGGTGATGCCCTTCACGTCTGCACCCATCGTTTTCGTGAAGAATACCAAGTCGCCGGGGCGCGCCTCGTCCCGGCTGACATCCGTGCAGAGCGAATACAGCCCTTTTGCACCCAGCCGCCCGGTATCATAGACCCCCGATTGGCGGAATACCCAGCACACGAAGCCGGAGCAGTCAAACCCGGTGGACGGCTTGCTGCCGCCGTATACATACGGATAGCCGATGTACTTTTCCGCTTCCACCATCAGCGCCAGAAAGTTTTCGTCCGCCCGGAGCAGCGTTTCCGGGATGGTGTAGCGCACCAGCTTGTTTTTCGACTTGACCCCTGCAATTTTCACATTGCTTTTGCCCTCCGAGGTGATGACGGGAATATCCGCTTCCAGCGCAGGATATTCGGTGCTGTCCGCCATCTCACTGACAATCATCGGGGATACTGCTTCTTCTGCCCGCGCCGGAATCAGCACAGACAGCAGAATCAGCATCAGCATCGCAAGCAGCACCTGCTTGGCAATATCCATTGCTTCCCCTGCGGGAATCGAACGGTTCATGTTTCTCTGCATATTGTTCTCCTTTCAAATGTGGATAAAATAGGTAGGAAAAAGGGAGCCCATGCGCTGGACTCCCCGAAAATTACAGACCGGGCATCCGCCCAAACGAATGAAAGTGACTTTTCCAGTAAACATCGTTCAAATTCGCGTAACCAATGGGACTTCCGCAGTGGATCATCATACCATTGCCGACATAAATGCCGCAGTGCGTAATGCCATCCACGCCGTCGCCCATCGTGCCTTCAAAGAACACCACGTCGCCCGGTTCTGCCTGCGCCACCGGGATATTCCGGCACAAGCTCCGCAGTCCTTTTGTGCCCAGTCTGCCCGTATTGTATACGCCGGAATTGGTGAATACATAGCTGACGAAGCCCGAACAGTCGAAGCTGGTTTCGGGTGACGCGCCGCCCCAGACATATGGATAGCCGATGTATTTTTCCGCCTCCGCCATGAGTGCGGCGAAAGTCGGACTGCTTGCGAGCGTCTCGTCGGGAATGTCGTACAGCATGGGGTCTTTGAGCGGGACAGCGTAAGGATTGCCGTGGAAAATACCCTCCATGTTGCCGTGCGTCGCCATGTACAGCGCGTACATGCCCATCGTGTGATGGCTCATGCTGACAACGGGCAGGTGCGACAGATTCCTGTTTTCCAGCCGCACATGACAGACTGTATAAGCATACGGCACCCGAATCGTCACCGTCTCCATGCGTTCTGTTTCCGGGTTGTACCGCTGCTCGGTTTCCATGCGGTATCGTGTTTCTTTCGTTACGGATTCTGTCACGATGTACTGGAGCTTGAAGTATTTGTCCAGCACCGGCATAGCGGTTTCCAGCGTCCAGTCCTGTCCATCGAAGCAGGCGGAGATGATGGCAATCAGCACATAGGGATCGTGCCAAATTTCGTCTGCATCCACCTGCACTTCATCATATTCCGGATGATTGCGGGCGTAATTGCTCATTTCCTCTTTGAGCTGCCTTTCCATGCCGGCATACGCGCTTTCCGCCGCTTTTACGTCCGCTTCCTCCGCCGGATAAGTGCCAATCACGATGGATTCCAGCACCGACTGCGCCAGCGGCGTACAGGATTGCAGGCTGCTCATCACCGCAAGGAGCAGCGCCGCCAGCGCAAGCAGCGCCCAAGCCGTCGGATGGCGGGCAAACGTCTGGCGCAGGCGTTTCTTGATGTTTTCGGCTTTGGGAACTGCATTTTCTGCTGTCTTCGGCGCGGGAGCAATGTGATTGGCTGGACTGCGGGAAGATTTTGCGGCTGCATACTCCTGCCGGATGGCGCGTTTCTGCTGCCAGCGGGCATTGTGCCGCTTGGGGGCTTTCCCCGCGTGCGCCGCCGCCCGGAACGCTTCTTCCTGCATGTCGTCTGCTGTCAGCGCGGCTTGCACAGCGCTGTTCTCATCTTCATTGGCTTCTGCCGCCTGATGATGGAGCTGGACATGGGCTGCATGAATACCTTGGTGAAGCAGCGGCGAATGGCTGCTTTCAGGCTGACCGGCGCGTACTGCCTGCATCTGTTCCTCCTTGCTGAACTGCAAGCGGGATGCGCCGCGATTGCGCCTCTTTTCCATCAGCGCCGCCCTTCCTTATGCTGCATCCGCTGATACGCTTCCTCGCTCCCGCGGTCTGCTTCCGCTGCCGCGCGCAGCAGTGCGTACACCGCCAGCGTCAGTACGGTGCAGAAAATGCAGCTGCCCAGCACCAAACCATATGTCATGGAATGCACCTCCTGTATTTAATGTTCATTCTGCACTGCCTTGTCCGACAGTTTGGTGGTCATCACCTTGTACAGCAGGGTATTCTTCGGGAAGTGATCCTGAAATGGAAGAATCACATTGCCGTAGAACAGCAGCCCTTCGCCCTCGCCGCTCTGCGTGACGTAGGAAAGCTGATACGGCGAAATGCCTAACTTCTTCGCCAGAATCTCCCGGTCGCCGGATGCCTGATTCAACATGCAGATGAAGTCGGAGTTTTCCAGAATGTTCTCGACTTCCTGACTGGCCAGCAGATCCTTGACGTTCTGCGTAATGCCCGTCGGGATGCCGCCCCACTTGCGGAATCGCTTCCAGATTTCAACGGAATAGGCAGCGGTCTGCTCCTCGCGAAGCAGCAGATGAAACTCATCCATGTAATACCGGGTGGACTTGCCTTCACTGCGGTTTGCCGTCACGCGCCCCCAGACCTGATCCTGCACAATCAGCATACCGAGTTTTTTCAGCTGCTTGCCCAGCTCCTTGATGTCATAGCAGACCATGCGGCTGTTTACATCCACATTCGTGCGGTGGTTGAACACATTCAGCGAGCCCGTCACATAGATTTCAAGCGCCGTTGCCAGCGTCTGCGCTTCCTTCTCCGTCTGCTGACGAAGCGCGTTGTACAAATCTTCCAGAATCGGCACGTTTTCCGGCTTCGGGTCATTCAGGTACGGCTGATACACAATGTGGACAGCACGATCAATCACCGTTTTCTCAATGGGCTGCAAACCGTCCCGCCCGCCGACAATCAGCTCGCACAAGGACAGAATGAAATCCGATTTCAGCGACAGCGGGTTGTCATCGTCGCTGTAATTCAGGTTGATTTCCATCGGATTGATGTAATTGCTGCTGGTCGGCGAAATTTGAATGACCTGACCGCCGAACTGCGCAACAAGCGGTGCATATTCGCCCTCCGGGTCGCAGATGATGACATCATCGTCCGTGACCAGCATGACATTGCTCATTTCGCGCTTGGCGGAGAAGGATTTGCCTGAACCGGGTGTACCCAAAATCAGCCCGTTGGGTTTTTTGTCAAGAGGAACTTTTTAAGGGCAGAGAAACGCTATACGATTAAGGGGACGCAGGCAGAGAAAAAGGCTGAAAATGCGCCCTGCGGACGGCTAAAATGCATTTTGATGGCAGGGAATATAAAACCCATGCCCACCTCGGAAAAGAGGCTGCGGCAGGGATAAACACTCCATATTCACACGCTTTCCCGCGCTGTAAGGGCTGCATTCTGTTCCTTGTTTGAGGTCGGGGGGCGGGGCGCGAAGCCTCGCAAAAGCCGACAGTGAACGCCGTGCAAGTGCAGACGGTTTTGCCGCTAAAATGAAGCGGACGAAAGCGGGGTGCAGGGTTGTAAAAATCCTGTTCCCCGTTTTCGGCGGCGAAAAGGCAGCGGCAAAAATCAAGCCTGTCAATGGTTTAAGAGTGGAGATTTTCCGCGCTCGTTGCGGAAAATACTACCCGTCCATTGATAGGCTTGATAGTCGGAACAGCGGGAAAAGTCAAACAAAAGCTAATTTCAAATTTCCTATTGACTTTAATAATGTTTAATGATATGCTTAATAATATCAAACTAGTTATTAAAGGATGGTGTAATCTTATGGCATTGGAAATTGTTCCCGAATGGATGGTGAACTTTGAAGATGAAGATGTCGCTTTTATCAAAAAGTTTTTACTGGCTTCCGGCTCATTAAAAGAAATTGCGCGGCAATACAATGTTACTTATCCGACTGTACGCTTGCGGCTCGATAAGCTGATACAAAAAATCAAAATTAGCGAAGATACAGCCAATGAACCATATATAGCACTTATCAAGCGGCTTGTCATAAATGATAAAGTTGATTTCGATACGGCGAAGATTCTGATTGCTGAATACAAAAAGATTGGAGCAAAATCATAATGAGAATTGCGGTGAATCTGTTTATTCTGTTTGCTTTAGGAGCAGGGGAATTGTGTTACAGATATGAAATATGAATTCTATTACTTTACTCGCTGAAAGGAGAAAACAAAATGTGGTTTGAACCTCATGTAAGTGGTCTTATCGGTGGAATTATTGGCGGCTCGATAGGTGTTCTTGGTGGTATTTGGGGAACGATGGCAGGACTGTTTTCAAGAAAAGGTAAATATAAGAAACTTGTTCTTTCGCTTGCCATTGTGTTAATTATCCTTGGTGTAATATCGCTTTGCACGGGGATTATCGCACTCATTATACGGCAACCGTATCATGTATGGTACCCATTTGCACTTTCCGGATTTCTTCTTACTGTTATTCTTTTGCCGAATTATTTTAACATTAAGAAAACCTATACAAGATCAGAGTTAAATAAAATGTCTACTGATGATTTATCATAAGGCTTTCACTTTAAGCAAGGCGGCGAGATAGCTATATTCTATCCCGCCGCCTTGCCTTTTACAATCCCATATGAGGAATGCCTGAAAACCCAGCGCAAAGAGCGACCGCAGATAGTTGCTGCCCATCTGCCCCCATTCCCGATTTACCATCGTCGCCATCGGAATCGGCGCAATGGATGTGACCATATACGTTTCAATCATGCGCCCATATATGACGATGAAGATGCAGATACTCAGCACCCACGCCAAGATGCCCATCAGCGAGGACTGAAACCACAGCCCGAACAGCAGGCCGATTTCCATTGCCATCAGCGCCTGCTCCATGTCTCCAAGCAGCGCGGCGGCATCCAGTGCGGTATCGCCGATGATGATGCCCGATGCCTGACTGACGACATTCTGCGCAACATCGAAAACCGCCATCACGATATTCCATGTGTTGGTAACAATCAGCACCGCGGCGAAGGTTTTGAAAATCCACTTGAAGAAAAGGAAGGTGTCAAAGTCATGCAGGCTGTTGCGGTCAATAAGCATCTGAATCAGTTCTAAGCACATGATGAAGGTCAGAATAATGCCTGCAATCGGCACAACGACGTTTTCCGACAGGCTGCGAATCATCTGGAAGATGCCGCCGTGCCATGCCTGCGGCGTTGTGCCGACGACCGCCGCCGCCTCGCCCACGCGGGTGTTGATGGCATCAAACAGACCAGACAGGTTGCTGATGATGCCGCTGACCAGCAGCCCTTTCAGCCATTCCGTGATTTTATCCCAGATGAAATTCAAAGGACATCCCTCCTGAAGAACCCGCTTCCGTTATCCTCCGGAAGCGGGTGAAAGATGGTGCTTTGATCATCCGAACAGACCGGACAGCAGCGGAACAAGGGTAGTGCCAATCAGCGCCACCCCGCCGCCTGCCATCAGCTGTTTTATC
>ERZ779895.1757-NODE-1757-length-21764-cov-3.209452_pt1 | contig 21764 bp, 20 predicted proteins | sample MGYA00511093_ERZ779895 | MGnify/ENA primary metagenome ERZ779895 (study PRJEB29588, sample SAMEA2142970) | human gut metagenome | biome: human gut; feature: human-associated habitat; material: faeces | place: Denmark | collected 2008/2010 ... | reverse complement strand
TCAGCCTCCGTGACGAGTTGTTGTATCAGACGGCAAGAAAAGAAAGAGAGCAGGAGCTTTTCGAAAACTTTAACCGGCAAGGAGTTGATAAAAGTTATCCGCGGCTTGGCACAGGCTTTTGGGAAAATTCCGCCGATAATTACGGTTTCGGCAGATCAAATATAGAAAACAACATCAAAAAAAGACAATTTCCCCCTGTTCCGGATACAAGTATTCAAAACGCCGTTCAAAAGCGGGCGATGATGATGCCGACGCAAAGCAGAAATGATTTTATTTCCTCGTTTGAGACTAAAACATCGGATCGTGTTAAAAGATTATATCCGGAAACATCGCCGGCAGCTTTGATTGTCCGGTTAGCTCAGAATAATGTGAACAACATGATAAGTGACGCAGGTGTTAAATCACAAATTACGTTTGATGATGTTTATTGGGGGGATGACGGCAGAAAAAATACGCATCAAATTGAGGGCGGGTACAGTAACAGAACAAATGACAGTGGTGGTCCTACCAATTTTGCGGTTACTCAGGCTACTTTAGATGAGTATAACCATTGGAAAAGTTCATTAAAAAAAGGAATTGGTTTTCCAGCAGATGTCAGAGATTTGACACATCAACAGGCAAGGCAAATATTGAATGAAAGATTCTATCAGGCTTATAACATTAAAGCTCTGCAAAATTTGATGATAGCACGAAGTGTTTTTGACGGAGAAATTAATCAGGGAACAAATACGGGAAAATTGTTGGCTGATACTGTCAATGAGTATTTTAATACTGCTCTTCCCCGCAATATGGTTATTTCTGACTGCTTAGCTGAAAAAATTAATAATTTATCAGATGATGAAGCTGTTAAGATTAATGATTTATTTCTTCAAAAAAGAATGAACAGTTATTTTAATACGGTAGATGCAAAGCCCCAAAATATAAACAACTTGAAAAGTTGGTATAATCGTGCGGCAAATCATTACAGTAATCAAAGAGATTTTGATAAGTTATACAAATCAAAACTTGAGTATTACCTGAATAAAAAGTATCGAATGTATTATAATGGTATGTAGCAAGGGGATAAAATGAAAAATATATTGCTTTTATGTTGTCTGTTTTCCTTTCAAGCGTTTGCTTATGAGAAACACTGTGAAAATGAGAATGCAACGGTTATTGCCCGTTTGGAAAAGGAGCTTGATGATTGTAAAGGAAATTACGATGTTGTTTCATCGGAAGCTTTGATTCAGGCTCATCGTGCCAGTGCCAGATGTATGATTGATGTTGCAGACAAGCTTTTTGACAATTTTTATGTTAAAAATAATAAACAAGTTAAAGCGCATTTTAAAAATTTGACCAAATCAATCTATGATTATTTTTACGATAATATGCTGGCAAGTGATTTTGCCGCCGAGAATCATATGGCCGCAGTGTATAGTGAAAGCGCTGAAGCGGAAGCAACTTATTATATAAGGGAAGCCGTAAGAAAATATATTCATAATATTAAAGCGGAATGTGAAGAGAAAAGTTTTTAATACAGTCAGCGGGAACCGTGGGGGTGGCGTATGGTGTGACCGCTTATAAACAAAGTTACCAAAACAAGGGGCAATTTTCAAAGAAAACAAGGTGTGTTAGTTATGAAACTGTATTCACAAGAAGCATTGTTTGCAGGCGGGGTATATACTGTTTTGAGTTATCCTCCGGCTTATTTTCAAAATCCGATCGCAGAAAGCTTTTCTTTTTTGTTGACCGGAGTTTTTGTTATTTTGTTGTTTTTTCTCTTTTTTAACAAGGTCCCGTCTGTGATTAGCCATGCTTTTAGGCAATATCCGGTGCTGTCGTATTATTTGGTTTCGTTTGGATGGGTGCCGTATTTTATGATTGCCGGTATTGTTTTTCTGCCGCCTGCCGCCACCGTGTATGAATGGTCTGATGAAACTGTTAACAAGGTTGCGGATATGTTTAATATGTTTTGTAATTGGGGAATCCCGTGTTCTTTATTAATTGCCTGGGGAAGAAAACGGCTGACAGGCAATTCTCCTCAATAAAGCGGAAAAAGCAAAACGTACAAAAAACGAAAGGTACGGGATCGGGAATTTTTGTTGAAGTTTTCATATCTTGTCGGCAACGGGCGGTGTCAGAAGCCATCCTGATTTTATGGCAGATTGAAGTTCGGACGGGATTTCAGTTCCCGAGATAAGTCGAATAACCGTTGGCCGATACGGTGATCGGAATATGGTAATGGCGGTCGTTGTTTTCGATTTTGAAGACGACCTCTATATAAGGGTAGACGGAGTTTTGTTTTTGCCGGGCGAAATAGTCGCTTGTGGCAAAACGGAGTTTGAATATTCCCGAATTGTTTTGGTCCGAAGGGAGAAAATCGGCAATTCGGCCGTTTGAATCGGTGATTCCGTCAGCGATTTCCGTCCATTCTCCGCCGGCGGACTGTCTGAACAATTTGACGGCGACGTTTGGCGCCGGCATGCCTGTGCCGATGTCGAGAATGTGAGTGCTCAGCCGGTATTCGGTATTTTGCGCCCGGGCGGCAAAACAGGCGAAGACGGCGCAGACAACGGACAGGAATAGTTTTTTCATGATCTTTGCTCCTTTATGGCAATATCGTTTTTTATGTAGTAGCGGAATTTTTATTTGCAATCGCTCTTTGCCGTTTTTTTGAAGAAACGCGTCATTGAAAGGGGGGGCGGTTTTTGAAAAAGAAGTTGTCTTTTGTCGTTTTTTGTGGTTAAATTTATGCCAATCGGAAATTATTAAAACTTAAATCTATGAATTTTATTATTGCTTTTGTTTACTTTTTGTGCGCTTTGATATTTCTTTTGCTTATCGGCGTACTTGTGTATTTCGGCACAGCGGATTCTCCCGTATGGAAAATCTGGTATAAGCGTGTTTCCCGCCTTCTGACGGTTCTGGCCGTGTTTTACGTCGTTTTGGCGGTGGTCGGTTTGTTTGCGGAAGTAGGCATTTGGAGTTTTATCATTCCTATTGTCGCAATACTGTCGGTTATGTTGTTGTTGCTGCTGCCGATGGTTTTCAACGGAAAGCTGGAAGAATTCTGCCGTGAGTGGAAAAAGCTTTGAAAAATCGAGAAAAGCTTTGTTGACTGAAAAAGGGCTGCCTGTCAATAGGCAGCCTTTTTTTGTTGTAAAATATGTTTATATATCCGGCTGTTTGTTGCGTTTATGGCATGTAAAATGTGCAGCCGTTAAAACCGAGACGGTTAACACAGGGGAAATTAAACGTCAGAAGACAGCCGGAACCGCGGAACGGATCAGCCGGAGACGATGGCGGCCGCGGGGAAGGCGGAAGGCAAAAGACAGTTTTCCTGGTTTTAAAGCTTTACAAAAATTCTTTTGCGGGGCATAATGCAAAGCATAAGAATTATGGAGTGTTCAGGGCATGGAAGGCGCCGTATGTCTGCATAACGCAACCGTTTATACCGGTTTTTCGGTGATGAAAAATTGTGCGGTTTATGTTAAAGGCGGCCGAATTGCCGATGTTTACAACGAAAAAAGATTCCGGCAAAAAGAGTTTTCTCCCAAAGTGAGGGTTATTGATATGCTCGGGGCAAATATCGTTCCGGGTTTTATCGATACCCATATTCACGGCAGCGGCGGTTTCAGCACCGACGATATGACGGCGGAATCGATCCTCGGGCTGTCGGAGTTTCTGTCCGGTTTCGGTGTGACTTCCTTTATCCCGACCATCAGTGCCACGCCGGAGGCGGAACTGATGATGAAGATCAGGGCCGTTTTAAAAGCGATGGGACGGGAAAAAGGCGCGCGGATTTTGGGAATCCACCTCGAAGGGCCGTTTTTGTCGCCGGCGCGGATCGGCGGACAGCCGGCCGAAGGGATTTCGCCGGTCGATTTGCCTCTGATGGAACGGATTTATAAGGCTGCAGACGGCAAAATCATCAATATGACGGTGGCGCCGGAATTAAAAAACATGCGGGAACTGGCGCTTTACTGCATTGAACGGGGCATCATTTTGCAGGCCGGGCATACCGACGCCACCTATGAGCAGATGATTGAGGGCATGCAGGTGAACATTATGCACCTGACCCATATGTTCAACGCCATGCGGCCGCTGCATCACCGGGAACCGGGAGTGGTCGGCGCAGGGCTGATCCACCGGGAAATTTCCTGCGAGTTCATAGGCGACGGCGTGCATACCAATCCCAACCTGATCAGGCTTCTGATGCAGAACAAAACGGCCGATAAGCTGGTGCTGGTTACCGATGCCCTGAAATATGCCCGTGCCATGCCGCCGGCGGATGCCGATTTTTACTTTGACAGATGTTTCAAGCGTAAGGCCGACGATGTGATCATCGGATCGGGTATTACCATGCTTGACGGTTTTCGCAATCTGATCGAATACGGCGTGCAGCCGGAAGACGCGGTGCGGATGGCGTCGGCCAATCCGGCGCGGATTATGAAACAAAGCGACAGGGGAATGATTGTTCCCGGTTATGCGGCGGACTTAAACATTATGGACAAGAACTTCAACCTGGTCGATACCATGATCGGCGGCAAGTTCGTACGGGAGAAAAAAGCATGAGAGTGATTATCAAAAAAGACTATGACGACTGTTCTTTGTGGGCGGCCAATTATGTGGCCTACAAAATCAAGGCTTTTCGGCCGACTAAGGACAAGCCCTTCGTGCTCGGACTGCCGACCGGGTCGACGCCGCTCGGCATGTACCGGCTTTTGATCGAAATGGTGAAAGAGGGCAAACTTTCGTTTGCCAACGTGGTAACTTTCAATATGGACGAATATATCGGTCTGCCGCCGGCGCATCCGCAGAGCTATCATTATTTTATGGAAGAGAATTTTTTCAAGCATATTGACATCAGGCCGGAAAACGTCAATCTGTTGAACGGCATGACCCGTGATTTCGGCAGGGAATGTGCCGAATATGAGGAAAAAATACGCAAATACGGCAAAATTCATCTGTTTGTCGGCGGTGTCGGCGAGGACGGACATATCGCCTTTAACGAACCGGCCTCGTCGCTTGCTTCCCGCACCCGCGTAAAAACGCTGACCCGCGACACGATTAAGGCCAACTCCCGCTTTTTTGACAATGACGAAAGCCGGGTGCCGACGATGGCTTTAACCGTCGGCGTGGGGACGATTATGGATGCGGAAGAAGTGATGATCATGGCCACCGGGGCGAAGAAGGCGCGGGCGCTGCATCATGCGATCGAATGCGGGGTCAACCATATGTGGCCGGTCAGCATTCTGCAAATGCACCGCTACGGGATCATTGTCTGTGACGAGCCGGCAGTGAGCGAACTGAAATCCGACAGCGTGCAGTACTTTAAAGACATCGAAGAGCGAAAAATGCCGTAAAGCGGCGGATATTCGGGTTAGGTTGTGTGAGGTGGTGTTGTGCGCCGGCCGGCGGTGGTTGGCGCTGAACTATGGCATTTAGGCAGCGCTGCGGTTTTTTTAGAGAAAGCGGAAACGGCCGGCGGTGTTCGGAGCGGCAGCGGGTTTTTTTGTGTTCGGGCGTCGGTCGGTGCCGTTTGACCGAGCCGTGAGGTTTTTGTGGGGTGTGTATTGTCGTCGGCGGGGGCTTTGTGTTCGGGTATCGGATGACGGGGCAGAAGTGACCGCGGTGGTGCGGAGAAATGAAAGCGGCCGGTTTTGCCGGGAGTTTCCTTTTTGCTCTTGCCAAGCGGCGTTTTTTTCCTTATATTCCAAGCAAATATTTAAGGAAAAATCAAGATGGTTGAAGTGGTGACGCTCGGCTGCCGGATCAACAGCTATGAGTCTGAAATTCTAAAGGAAAAATTTGCCGGGACAGAACGGCTGATAATTGTCAACACCTGTGCGGTAACCCGTGAGGCCGAACGTCAGTGCCGACAGACGGTGCGCAAGCTGCGGCGGGAAAATCCGGACGCCAAAATCGTGGTTACCGGCTGTGCCGCGCAGATCAATCCGAAATCTTTTGCCCGCATGCCGGAAGTGGACTTGGTGCTCGGCAACCGGGAAAAAGCGGAGCTGGAAAAATATATTCGCGGTGAAATTGTTGAAAAAACGATTGTCGGCGACATTTTCAGCTATGACAAATATGATGATTTCGTGATTACCGGTTTTGAGGGACGGCAGCGGGCTTTCGTGCAGATTCAGCAGGGCTGCGACCATCGCTGCACCTATTGCATTGTGCCGTTTGCCCGCGGTAACAACCGTTCGGTGCCCGAAGACGAGGTGCTGCGCCAGATCGGGGTGTTGCTGGAAAAAGGATTTGAGGAAATCTGTCTGACCGGTGTTGACGCCTGTTCGTACAAGCCGTCTTTTTCGGGGTTGGTGAAAAAGATTCTGGAAGCTTTTCCGTCGCTGCCGTCGTTGCAATTCGGATCGCTGGATCCGGCGGCGGTGGACGACGAATTTGTGGCGCTGGTCGGGAAGTATCGGAATATCTGGCCTCATTTTCATCTTTCGGTACAGTCGGGCGACAATACGATTCTGAAGAGAATGCGCCGCCGCCACGGCCGCGAGGAGGTGATCGGGCTGTGCGCCAAAATCCGCGCGGTGCGGCCGGAAGCAACCTTCGGCGCCGATTTTATCTGCGGTTTTCCGACCGAAAGCGAGGAGGCGTTTATGAATACCGTACGTTTGGTCGAAGAAGCGGGAATCGGCAGACTGCACGTGTTTCCTTATTCCGAACGGCCGGGAACGCCGGCGGCGCTGATGCCGCAGGTGCCGGTCGAAGTGCGGCGGAAAAGGGCGAAAATTCTGCGTGAGAAAGGAGAAGCGGTTGATGATTAGCTGGCTGGAAAAACTGGGACTGGGATTAAAAAAATCGTCGCAGAAAATCGGCGGCGGTATCAGCGGCATTTTTACCAAAAGGAAACTTGATGCGGAAACGCTGGAGGAGCTGGAGGAATTGCTGATTGCTTCCGACATGGGAGTGAGAACCGCCGCCGCGATTGTGGGCGAATTTTCCAAAATGAGGCAGGACAAGGAAATTTCCGAGCAGGAGATCAGAGAAAAGCTGGCGGCGGAGCTGGAAAAGCTTTTGCGACCCTGTGAGCGGAAGTTTGCGGTTGCGGAAGGCAAAAAACCGTTTGTGATTTTGATGGCGGGGGTAAACGGCGCCGGAAAAACCACTACCATCGGCAAGCTTGCGACCAAACTGAAAGCGCAGGGGCTGCAGGTGTCTTTGATTGCCGCCGATACCTTTCGCGCGGCGGCGGTCGAGCAGCTGAAGGTGTGGGGTACACGTTCCGGAGTGCGGGTTTTTGCCGGTGAAAACGGCTGTGACAGCGCCGGTCTTTGTTTCGACGGCCTGAAGGAAGCGGTTGCAAAAGGCGACGACGTGGTGTTTGTCGATACGGCCGGCCGGCTGCAAAACAAAAGCGGTTTGATGGACGAGTTGAGAAAGATCGTGCGGGTGATGCAAAAAGTGGTGCCCGACGCGCCGCACGAAACGCTTTTGACGCTGGACGCGACTACCGGGCAGAATGCGCTTTCGCAGGTTGAGGTTTTCAAACAATGCGTGCCGGTTTCCGGGCTGGTGGTCACCAAGCTGGACGGAACGGCGAAGGGCGGCGTGGTGGCGGCGATTGCCGGTGAAAATCCGACTCCGATTTATTATGTGGGCGTCGGCGAAGGAATCGACGATTTGGACGAGTTCCGGGCGGCGGATTACGCGCGTAACCTAGTCGGGTTGTAAGTCTGTGACCGGAAGGCGGATGCGTTTTTCCGGCTTTTTTGTATACCGTCTCGGCCAGGCCGGGCGGTATCTTTTTTTATGTTTTTTGCAGAAAGCCGTAAACTGGCGACGGCAAGATGTGGCCGCCCCGCTTTTGACAAGGCGGGGCCTTCTTTTGGCTCCGGCAAATTTGTTTGACAAAAATTATACAAAGTGGTACCATTTAAATGTTTATTTAAGCGTATGTTCATTATTAGGTTTATTTTTGATTGTTGTTTTTTGAGTTCTGCTCAAAGCGACGATTGATAAAATTACGGCCGAATTTGAAGTAACTCTGAAAATAGGCAGTTTTCCGGATGCTTTTTGCATCGTCTCCCGGAAAGCTTAATGATTTTATCCCGATCGGAGACTTGGGCGCCATTTAAAATTTTAACTTATGGCAACAATTTCAAAAAACAACGAGAGTGTTAAATCCGTAGTGGCAAACAAAGCATGGGCTGTTTTGGTCTGGCTGGGCAATGTGTGTGAAAACACGGCGAAAGGATTAATGGTGATTATTGCCTTGCTGGCGATAACGTTCATTTTCTTCAATCCGCTGATTTTCATTCCTTACTGCCTGCTGGCGCCGAAAAAGGCCGCGGACAGTCTGTATGACTGGGATCTTCCCGTTTATATGGACTTTATGCAGGCTGTTTACGGGCCGTTTGTCGCCCTTTTGCCGTTCCGTTGGAAAAGACATTTCATGGCCGTACGCGGCGTGGAATTTTATTCCGACAAGCTGCAGTGCCGTTATTTCAAATCAATGGTACTTGCCGGCAAAGAAGAACGGGTAGACTTGGTGAAAAACCATATGTCTGCGAAGGCGATAAATCTTCTTTGGGCAGAAAATATCGTTGACTGGAGTATCAGAGAAGAGATTATCATGGCCGGCGTTACCCTGAACGACGAGCAGTTTAAATTACTGACCGTAAACGGGGAAACAGCGCTTATCAAGGAGTATCTGGAAAAGAAGACTCCTTCCGAAGCCATGCTGCAGATGCTGTTGTCAGCACAATTCGGTGATCTTTTCCTTTTCTGCGTTGAACGCTACGGCCTGTCGGCTCGTCTGATAAGCAAGGTGTTTGCGATGGAAAAGGAAACCTGTTCGGACAAGGAAAGCGAGCGTTCCAAAGCGTTTCGCCGCAATATTGCCGGACTGACACAAGAAGCCCTGACTTATTTTGCTCAGCGGCAGATGGTGCGTAACAGCGCCGGCTGCAACAGCCAAAGAGAGTGGGGGCTGTTTTTGAGCCAAACCGACGGACTTTGTCTGGCCGCGCAAAAGATGATGAACATTTGGCAGTATGACATATATCATAATGCCGGTTTTAATCTTTCTCCCGAAGCAATCGTTTACTTCTTCTCTCGGGGAGAAGCGATGATGTGGGAACGCATCTTCAAGTATGAACCGAAAGAGGCTCTGAACGAAGAGGCGCAGGCTTTGGTAGCGGCAAATCCACAGCTGCTCAGTCGAGCTTTGAAAGCTGCCGAGAAGTAGCATTCTCGAAAAAGATAAAAAAGCGTTTTTCTCCGGTAACGGAGAAAAGCGCTTTTTTTATGATTTGCCTGGCAAAAAGCGTGCGGTTGCGCGAGATTGAGTGTTTTGGTGCGGAATCGCGGTCCGCGCCTTTGGCCATGGTCAAACCGTAAGGCTTGCAACTGTTTCGGCCCCCTGGTTTGGCTTGGGATGCCTGTGATTTGAATACCTGCCTAAGCAGGCAGATGTTGAGATGCCGTTTCAATCGACGGATTTGCGAAGCTTTTGGGACAGGATTTGAGTTTTAAAGTGATTAATGTTGTTTGCGCGAATCTGGAGAAGTAACCGTCGGGCAGGCGGGGTTATACCGGTGTTTTTTCGTCGTCGGCTGCGGCCGACAGAGTTTTTGTATGAGCCTTTTTCTGACTTTTGACCGGTTTGGCCGGCGCCGCTGCCGCAGCCGGCAGAGCTTTGGCGCAAACCTTTTTCATCAGGGTGGAAAAGGGGTAATCCGACAATTTTTCGATCGCGGTAAAGAAACCGTCGGCAACGGGCGGAATGTCCGAATTTATGTGCAAAACGTATATTTCCAGATTCAGACGAATGTGGGTGAAAACATGAAAAACGTTCAGTCCGGTGTCGTTCAGGCCGTCAAAGGGCAGGGAGCCTTCGTCCGTCCAGGGAAATTCGTGAAGGCCGGAAAGCAGCCCTTTTTCCGAACGTTTGCGGATCAAAATTTCTCCTTTGGCATTGAATATCAGGCAGACGCTGCCGTTTTTTTCCTTTTTGGCCGGTTTGGTGCGGTTGGGTATCCGTTCGAGTTCCGGCAGGCCGCGGGACAAGCATTCGTGCTGCCAGGGACAGAGCAGGCATTGGGGATTTTTCGGCGTGCAGACCATGGCGCCCAGATCCATGATCGCCGAAGCGTAGTCTGCCGGATGCTTTCGATCGGTGAGGGCGGCCGCTTTTTCGCGGATGAGGTTTTCGATTTCGGCAACCGGGGCGGTCAAATGATGCAGCCGGCAGATGATGCGGATGACGTTGCCGTCGACGACCGTTTCCGGCAGGTTGAAGGCGAGAGCGAGAAAGCTTGCCGCCGTATAGGCGCCGATACCTTTTAATTTCAGCACTTCTTCCCGGTTTTGGGGAAATTTGCCGTCGAACTCGTTGACAACGGTTTGCGCGGTGGCATACAACGAACGGGCGCGGGTATAATAGCCGAGCCCCTGCCAGTAACGGTAGACTTCCTCCAGATCGGCGGCGGCCAGACTTTCTGCCGTCGGAAAACGTTTGAGAAACCCGGGAAAATAGTCAAGCACGGTTTTTACCGTTGTTTGCTGCAGCATAAATTCGGAAACGAGGACGACATAAGGATCCGGATGCGCGCCGCCTTTGACCCGCCAGGGAAGCGTGCGGCCGTGCGCATTATACCATTTCAGCAGCAATTCGGACAGTTCTTGTTTTTTCATGCCGCTTAATATAAGGCTTTACGGAAAAAATGTCTATTTTTAAAAGAAAATGCTTTTATCAGTGTATAATATATTGACAATTTTTTGTCTTTTTTGTATAGTTTGTAACGTATCTTTAATTATTATAACCATGGAAGTAAAAGTTTTAGTTCAAAACGTGAAAAGTGTGTCCGATCAAAAATGGTGTATTACCGCTAAAGACGAAACAGGCGGGATTATGCGCTTCGGACTGAGCAAAGAGTATGGCGAACCTCATGCCGGCGACGAAATAACTCTTCGTTACCCGCGCGGCATCGCCAACAAAGTGGTCGGTATGGATTTGAACGGTACGCGCCTTTATTAAAGCGAAGGCCTGACCGTAAATCGAAATTGTGATCATTCCCTGAAAAATTAAAGCCCCCTTTAAAGGAGGCTTTTTTTGTGTTTGGAAAACGCGTTTGCTGTATGGTTCTGATTAAAGGAGGCTTTTTTGTGTTTGGAAAATGCCTCTGACATACGGTTTCATAGTTTTGCGGCTTTTTTTCACTTTCCTTTTCTTTTTTTCCTCTTTTCTGTTTGCGTTTTTTTGCATTTTGTTTGTGGCGGATAAAAAATTCCTTTGTCGTTTTGTATCGGAAACAAACCGCGCCCGGCAGATTTTTGAATGTTGCGTTCGGGGCGGCAAAGCGCGTATGAAGCCTTTGCCGGCCCTGCCGGGGGAGTTCCTTTCGGGACGGGTGCCGCAGAATGCGGAAAAGCGTTTAAATCCGCGGCAACGGTTTGTGCCGGCGGACGTAAAGGTAAATGAACAGAGTGTAGAAAAGAATGATGCCGGCGATGGTGCCGATGATGAATTTTCTTGTCTGTTCGGGACTCCAGGCCTGAGTGATCCGGTTGACGTTGACGGCGGAACCGAGAATTTCAAATTTGTCGTAATTGTCTTCGCTGTACATGTTGACGGTGATTTGGTTGTCCGGATTGAGGTAGTTGAACTCAATGACAATGGCGTTGTCGGTTTTGATCAGTTTGGCCGAAACGTCGCTTGAAGTTTCCGCGTTGTTGATGCCATAATAAAGAATTTTTACCCGCGGCGGAATCGGAATCCGAATCGGGTCGTGTCCGAGGGAGGAAACGTCGCTGCCGGCAAGGGCGTCTTCTCCGGTGTTGGAAAGCGTTACGGCGGTTTTGTAGAGTTTGGGATAATCTTTGCCGTTGATGTGGATTTTGAAGTCGTCGCTGCCGGACGCGGAAGATATTTCCGTCGTTTCGGTCGTATATTTCAGAATCGGCCGGCTGATGTAAAACTGATAATAGCCGATCAAAATGGCGGAAACGGCGATAAGGAACGCTCCGGTCGGACTGGTGAGGAAGTTCCACAGGGCGCGCACGGCTTTGGACTGCCGGTTATAAATGCAACTCGGGTTCATGTTTGTTTCTCCTTTCCTGCCTTGTGATATAAGTTCTCATCGGGCAAAGAAAAGAGCCGGGGGGGTTATTTTTTGCGGCAGCCGGAAATGAGGTCGAGCGCAGGATTGTATACGGAAGTTTTGATTCCGCCAAGGCCGAGCAAAGTATGAAAGACGTTGTCGTGCGACCAGCTGCCGGCTGTTTTTTTGCGCAGGCATTCGCGGTCGATCCGCAGGGCGTCGGCGTTGTCCGGATCAAGCCATACCAGCATGGGGATGCGGGTTTGCTCTTCCGGCGCGATCATATAGGGGGCGGCGTGCAGATAAATGCCGTTTTCGCCGAGCGATTCCCCGTGGTCGGAAACGTAGAGCATAATGACGTTGTAGCGGTCGGAAAGTTCTTTCAGACGCCGTACGGTTTCGGCCAGAATATGGGAAGTATAGGCGATCGAATTGTCATAGGCGTTGACGATTTCCGACTGCGGACAAAGGCTCAGGTCTTCGGTTTGACAGGCCGGCGCATAGCGTTCAAAGGCCGCAGGATAACGGTGATAATAGGCGGGACCGGGGCTGCCCTGCTGGTGGAGGACGATCAGCGCGTTTCCGGCCAGGGCGTTTGCCCTGGCGACGAAGTCCTTCAGCAGAATTTCGTCTTTGCAGGCATAGTTGCGGCAAAAAGTTTCGGTTTCCACCCGGTTGCAGTTGTTTTTGCAGCCGGAGTTGTTTTCCCGCCAGAGGACGCGATAGCCGGTGCGGGCAAAAATGTCAAGCAGGTTTTCGGTGTAGACTTCGCTGCCGGGTTTGAAATCTCTTCTGCCGGCGGCGGAAAACATGCAGGGCAGCGAAACGGCGGTCGAGGTGCCGCAGGAAACGGTGTTGGCAAAGTAAAACAGGTCACCGGCATAGGGCAGCAGGTCGCGGTTGGTGTCGCGGGGATAGCCGCCGAGTGAAAAGTTTTGCGCACGGGCGGTTTCGCCGACGACCAAAACCATCAGCACGGGTTTGCCGTTTTGCCAGTAGGGACGGAAGACGGCGTCACGGCCGACGGCAACCGGTTCGTGATGCGTGCGGCTGACGATTTTGACGGCGGAAATGACGGCGCCGACATAGTTGACCGGCAGCAGCTGATATTTCAGGCTGCGGTTGTTGCGGAGAAACTGGGCGGCATATTTGTAGTTGGGGAAAATGACGGCGGCGGCAACGGCAAGGCCGGCGGCGGTCAGCCCGAGACGGAGAAGAAATTCCCGCCGCAAAGGTGCAAAACGGATTTTCAGCCGACAGAAAAAAACGGCCGGAAGAACGCCGCCGATCAAAAGAAAGGCGAAAAACTTTTTGTTAAACAGGTCGGCGGCTTCCGCCGAATCGGTTTCCAGCGCGTTCAGCAGCATGATTTTGTCGATGGCGATATGATAATCTGCCATGAAATAAAGGCAGACGGCATTGGCCATAAGAAAAAACGCGGCCAGCGGTTTGGCCGTTTTCGGCCACAAAAGCAGATTGCAGGCGGCAAAAAGAAACAGAAAAACGATCAGGTTGACACTGACGAAGTCCCAGCCGGAGCCGGTGACGGCATAAAGCTTTTGCAGAAAAATGCCGTTGTAGGCAAAAAGCAGCAGAAAGGAGAGCAGGAAGTTGTATGCAAGAGAACTGACTGAAGCAGCGGATTTGAACATGGAAGCGATCCGAAATTGATAAATTGTTCTGTTGAAAGCCATGTCCGCCGGCATTTCGACAAATGATCCGGGCAGACGAAGCTGCCCGGACACAGGCACAACCGGTGTGCATAACCAAAAGAGACATTACATAAAAATTGCCGACCGGTCAACCGGGCGGAGATTATGAAAAATAAAAACCTGCGGAAAGAAAGGCGTTTTTGGCGGCAAAGCCGCGGCATCGTCCGGATCGGGTAAGGAGCCTCATGAACTTTTGTCCGTTTTTTCTTTCGCCGTTTTATTCTTTATGTTCAAGAATAAGCCTTTAATCTGAAAATAATCTGAAAATTTGCGAAAAAGTTATTTATCCGCGTATAAAAGGCAGATTTTGCTTGCAAAAAATGACGGCGTTTTTAATCTGAACAAAGAGAGGAAAAGGGACGGCCATGAAACTTTTGTTGGCGGAAGACGACATAAAACTGGGGGCATTGGTGAAAAGCCTGCTTGAGTTTTCCGGGTTTGAAACGGAATGGGCCAGGGACGGCAGAGAAGCGCTGGAACGGATCAGGGAAGCGGCCGCCAGCAGTTATGACGTGGTTATTCTCGACTGGATGCTGCCCGAGATCAGCGGCATCGAAATCTGCCGCCTGTTGAGAAATCCGCGCAAATACAATTATCAGGGCGGGATTATTTTTCTGACTGCCCGGGACGGCACCGACGACTGCGTGACAGGATTGGAAAGCGGCGCCGACGACTATCTGGTCAAACCGTTTGAAAACAAGGAACTGATTGCCCGCGTGAATGCGCTCGGCCGGCGCAAGGGCAGGCCTTTCGTCGACGACATTTACACCAAGTCCGGCGTGGAGATGAACAGCCGTACCGGGATGCTGACAGCCGGCGGAAAGGAACTGAAGCTGAGCCGGCGCGAGTTTGAACTGTTCAGGCTTTTGTTTGTCAACAGCGGACAGATTATCCTGCGGGAGACGATTCTGGACAAGGTATGGACGGACAACCCGGAAATCAGCCCGGCCAGCCTTGACGCCTACATTTATATCCTGCGGCGCAAGATACGCGAATTTTCCGGCCGGATCAGGATCCGTCTGGTTAAGGGAATCGGCTATGTTTTGGAGATTGAGGAGTGACGGATAAGGTTCGCCGGCGGCTGGTTTACAAATATACGGCGATTATTGCCGTGATGCTGCTGTTTTTTGCCGTCGGCGGGTTTGCCATGTGCAAATACGCGGTGCAAAAAGTGATTGCCGACACCATGTATGACGCCGTTGCCGCCGAAATCAGGGAAGCCGAAGACGCCGGGGTCAACGAAAATACGCCGCTGAAGGAGATGTCGGCGGCTTCCGATATCGGGTCGATTTACAGCTATGCCTATTGGTTTGCCGGCGACAGGCTGGTTTTTGCCGAACATCCGAAAGATCCGGCGGTCGACGCGGTTTGTCGGCAGAAGATTGCCGAGCCTTTCGCGGACAACAAGCTGCAGTATTTTTCGCTTGACGACAACCGCGGTCGGCGCTGGCAGTTTTATATGCTGGCGGGCCGTGACGGTGACCGGCGGGTGGTGATTTTGGTGAATGTGACGCCTTTTAAGCTGTTGTCGCTGCGTTATATTTATCTTTTGCTGGGGGCTTTGCTGCTGATGCTGACGGTGGCGTGGACGGGCGGCAATTTTCTGGCCGACCGCACCATTGCGCCGCTGATCAGAACGCTTGAAAACCAGAAAAGGTTTGCCGCGGACGCTTCGCACGAACTGCGAACGCCGCTGGCGGTGCTGCTGTCTTCGCTGGAACTGTTGGAACTGCAGTATCCGAAACAGCCGCTGGTGGCGGGAATGAAAGAGGAAGTGCTCGGTATGTCGACGCTGATCGGCAATCTGCTGGAACTGGCGCGGACGGACAACCGGCAGCCGCTTATCCGCCGGGAGACTTTCGATTTGAGCATGCTGGCCGACTGGGCGGCCGCCGGGATGACGGGACGCCGGAACGTGCGGGTGATAAACGGCAGTGCCGGCGCGGTGCCGGTCAGTGCCGACAGGGAAATGATCCGCCGGCTGCTGCTTATTCTTTTGGACAACGCCGTCAAGTACAGTCCGGAAAACTCGCAGGTGACGGTGCGGGTCTTAAAAGAAGACAAAGGCTGCCGGATTGAAGTTGAGGATCAGGGAATCGGGATTGACGAAAAAGACATTCCCCATATTTTCGAACGCTTTTACCGGGCGGACAAAACCCGCAGCCGGCAGACGGCGGGAACCGGCCTCGGGTTGTCCATCGCCATGGAAATTGCGGAACGTCACGGCGGCGGCATTGAAGTCAAAAGCACGCCGGGAAAGGGTTCCCTGTTTGTCGTGCGGTTGCCGGACGACTGATTTTTTGTCAATTTTTTGTTGACTGATCGCGAATGAAAGCATACAATGAAAATGTTTCACTTAATTATTAACTAATTTTTTTATTTATGAACAAAATAACATGTTATCAGAGACTGGTTCAGGCAATTGTAAACAATGCCAAGTATGGAGAAGATTTCGAGTACGAATTTGAAAGTTTTCCCGGTTTTGCCCGCCGCGGCCACAGCGAACGCGAGTTCAGAGACTGGGTCAAATGCATCAAATGGGTGCTTGACGTGCTGCAAACCCATGACGGAAGTCTGAACGCCAAGAAGGAATTCTGTCGTCAGAGCGTTTCGTCCGCCGGGTTGTATGCTGTTCCCCGTTATCGTCTGCGCGAAGAAGAGCTGCAAATCATTGCTTCGGCCGAAAGGTTCGGACGCGGTGACGGCGGCGAAATTCTGAAGTACGGAAACAAAAACGTCGTTTCCTACGATTACCGTCACATTCCGCGACGGGAAGGCGGGCGCAAGGACGTTTTGGTCGTTTTTTCCGGCGCTCCCGAAAGCGCGGTGAAGGCGGCTGAGGCATTGTACTGCTATATCCGTATGCATAAGGCTCTGCCCGACGGGGTTATGTTCCTCGGTTTGCAGGACAACCAGAACATGACGGAGTTTTGCCCGCAGTTCAAATTGCGCAAAAATTCCGAATATCGGATGTATCTCCGTCAGATGCTGCTGCTCGGCGTTCCCAAAGGACTGCTCGGCAAACTGCTGATGACGCCGAAAGATACTTCGACGGCGGAAAACATCGAGTTGGTTAAGGAAACTCTGGCACATTACGGCGTCAGAGAAGACGTAAACCTGATCTGCGTGACCTATCCGCTCTATCAGATGCGGGTGGCAACCGAATTTTCGTTCGGTTTGCAGGATGTTGCCAACGCGTGGGTGCGCATTGCCGACATAGAGCCGAAGATGTTTTCTTCCGCGGCTTACGGAGCCATGGTTTCGCAAGGCGTGATAGCGGAAGAGCGAATCGGCCGCCGGGTTAACGAAAATCTCCGGATTTTCAGTTATGACCGGCTGGACATGCAGCTTGCGGACTTAACGCTTGCCAACGGCGTGGCGCATCTTTTCCGCGAACACGGAAAAACCCGTTTCGCGTTGCCGAATCTGGGAAGTTATCCTGCTGAATACAAGGCGCTGGCGCCTTTGTTCCTGGCCTATTCCTATCCGAACGTGATGGCGGAATTGTGCGGAACGGATGAAACTGTTTCCGCGGTGCTGAAGGTGATCCGCGCGCTGATGCTTGACGCTTACGACGAAGGCGCAAGCGGCAAGGCGTGGGATGCCCAGCAGCTGGAAAACACCCTGAACATGGGGTATAAGCTGGCAGCAGAAGGGTTGGTTTCTCCGGAGATCCTTGTCAAAGGACGCTATATGGAGGAAGACAAGTTCCTGAAGGCGGTCGTTGATTATCAAAGCCGGGTAAAACAGTAAGAACGGCTTTGCGACGTGTTTGAAAAATGCGAGAGGTTTTAACCTCCCGCATTTTTTTTTGAGTTTTCCGGCTTGTCTTAAGTGCGATAACGGGTTGTTATAAAGACAAAAAAAATATTTTATCCTTTCTTTCGGAGGATCGCAAAAAAAGGATCCTTTTTTTGGCCGTAAAAAAGAAATGCGGAAGATTTGTAAAAAAGATAGACGAAAGAATATATTAAGTGACTTTTAACGGAAAAAGTGATACGATAAGTTTGCGTAGCAAAAAAAGGATCCTTTGAGTGCGACGGCATTTGCCGGACGCGTTGTTCGGGAGGTCCTTTTTCCGGTTAATTTTAAGGAGATTAAACAATGAGTAAAATTGATGACTTAAGAGGAAAACTGGCCGAGAGAAAAGGGAAGAGCGCGGATACCGTTTTAAGGGCTTCCAGTGCCGAAAATCCTTTGTCACAAGAGGAAATTTTGAAATATGCCAAAGAAAACGGCGGTATGTTGTTTGATGTTGAAAAGGTCGGTATCCCGGTTGATCTGACCAAAGCCGTCGGCGGCGAAAAAGTGCAGACCAAAACGCTGGCGCGCGACGGACGGGTTATTGAGGAAACAAGCAATGTGGCAAAAGAAGGCTTTGCGATTGACAGCCGCAAATGCCTTGACGGTTCTCCCGATCAATATGCGAAAAAACCGGAGAAAGCCGGCAGCAACAATTATACACTTGACGACGGCAGAACATTTGCCGAGATGATGCCCGGCGAAACCGCCAAAGCCCATACCGTGGGCGGTGAACGGAGAAAAGCCATGGTTGCCGAAAACGACATGTATCTGCAAGCTTCGTGGGGAGAGGTGCAATTTGTGGCCAAAGGCGGTTTGGTGACTTTTATGGGAGATGAGGCCATCGGCAACAACAACCCTTGCGATATGGTTATTGCAAACGGTGATCGTAAGGGAAACAGGGTATTGACCGCTTCCGGTTATGAGATCAGGAAGGATCTGGAAAACAGCGGCGTTGAACTTTCCGACGGTGCGAAGAAGTTTTTGCAAGTGGCTGCCGAAGAAGACCGGAAAAACCCGTATTTGCCGAGAGGAAAAGGCAAAGATCTGGAAAATATGTAATTTGTGTCCGGCAGCAGTTTCCGGCTGCCGTTTTGCGCTAAGGGCTCAAAAAAGCCGTGCCGTCCGTTTTCGGCAGGGGGAGAAAATGCAGCTCCCGGTGTTGTGCGGCCTCGGGCGGTGCCGGTCGTTTGAAAAGCGAAGCCTCTGGAAGTTGTCCGGAGGCTTTTGCCGGGTGGAAAATGGCGTTTGTTATTTCGTTTTTCTTAACAGACAGTTCAAAACGCGGACGCCGAAGCCGGTGGCGCCTTTGGGCGTCAGCGGATGGCCTTTGTCGTCTTTGTCGACGCCGGCAATGTCCAGGTGCGCCCATTTGACGCCTTCTTTGATGAAGCGCTGCAGGAAACAGGCGGCGGTGATGCCGCCGGCCAGCCGGGGACCTGTGTTTTTCATGTCGGCAATGTCAGAATCCATCAGTTTGTCGTATTCCGCATTAATCGGCAGGCGCCACAGTTTTTCGCCGCTCGTTTCGCCGCATGCGGTCAGTTCGGCGGCAAGTTTGTCATCGTTGGCAAACAGGCCGGCGTATTCAAAACCGAAGGTCATCATGGTAGAGCCGGTGAGGGTGGCGACGTCGATGATTTTCTTAACCCCGAATTTTTCCTGAATGTACCACAGGCAGTCGCCCAGAACCAGCCGGCCTTCGGCGTCGGTGTTAACGATTTCCACCGTTTGCCCGGACATTGAACGGACGATGTCGCCGGGACGCGTTGCCGAACCGGAAGGCATGTTTTCCACCAGGCCGACCACGCCGACGACGTTAACCGGCAGTTTTTGCAGGGCGGCGGCCTTGATTGCGGCGACAACGACGGCGGAACCGGTCATGTCGCCTTTCATGTCGCCCATGTTGGCGGCAGGTTTCAGGGAAATGCCGCCGGAATCGAAAGTGACGCCTTTACCGACCAGACCGAGGTCGAATTCTTTGGCGTCTTTTCTGCCTTTCCATTGCAGCACGGCCACCCGCGGGGAATTGACCGAACCTTGGGCAACCGACAGCAGCATGTCCATGCCGAGGTCATGCAGCTTGGCTTCGTCGAGAACGGTGACGTCGATGCCGAGATAATCCAGACGTTTGATGTCGGCGGCGTAAATTTCCGGCGTGAGGTTGTTGGCCGGTTCGTTGCAGAGGTCGCGGGCATAGCGGACGGCGTTGGCCAGAGCGCGGTTGGCGGCAAATTCCTTATCGTCGATTTGCGTTTCGCTCAGAAATTCGACTTTTTCCAGTTTGGGGTAGCTGTCAGCCGGCTTTTTGGTGAAATATTTGTCAAAGCGGTAGCCGCCGAGTTCTATTCCGAGGGCTATGCCGGCCGCGGTTTCGCCGGCGGAAAGCGGGTTCTTTTTGTCGGCGGGAATGAAAACGGCGGCGGTTTCTTCGCCGCTGATTTTCTTATAGAGTTTGCCGCCGAGGATCTGCAGGTCGAGCGCGTTTGGCCGGGTGCCCGTGCCGGCGGCGACGATCCGGGTTTTGCCGTTGAATATTTCGGCGAAAGTTCCCGCTTTGCCGTCAAATTTCTGTTTGCGGACGGCGGCCCTGAGCGCGGCCGCTTCTTCTTCGGAAATAAACTTTCCGGCGTTGATGCCGCTGCCCGACGTTAAGATGACTTTGACGCCGGCGGCGCTTTTGGCGCCGGTTGAAAATGTAAATTCGGTCATTTTTTCTCCTCCTGCCGATAATTTGCCTTTCGCCGGCGGAAACCGCCGCCGGCCGAATTGTTGTCGATAAGATGCAATATAGCGGTTAAATGATAAAAAACTCCTAATATTGTTAGACTTTTTGAAAAAAAGAGGTTATAATGTGACAAAATTCAACAAAAGGAGAGCGGCGTGGCCAGCAAATCCCGCAGGGAAGCGGTGGAATATCTGAAATATCTTGCCTTTGCCAACGAAACGGTAAACAAGGCGATGAACGTTTTCCGGCAGCTGCCCGAAGGCGAGCCGAAACGGCAGATGCGCGAACTGCTGCGCCATTATCTTTACAACAACAATTATGCCTGCACGATTACGCCCGAGCGGCCGATTGAGCCGGAGTATAAAATGCTGATCCGCGACGACTGCAACGGCGACATCTATGCGGTAGACAAGAACTTTCTTTCCTTTCATTACCGTTATGCGTTGAAAAACGCCGGGTTGGAGAAGCATGCTTCGGAAGAGTACGTCAAAGCGCTGGACAGAAACAAAGCGTGGAGCGACATGTGCGAGTTTCCCACTTACCGTTCGGTGGAAGGAGCGGTGTTGGCGCGGCTGATTGAAATGCAGCTGCCGCCCAATCTGATCAAAGCCATGAAGGTGAACGACTTCCGCGATTTTGTCCGCAACAACTGCGGCGAAGAGTTTGCCCGCTACCGTGAGCGCAAATCGTTTATCAAAACTTTTATCAATGCCCGGGAAACCGAGTTTCGGGAAATGCTGAACCGGGGGGGGGGGATCCGCGTTATACCGACGCTTTGGTTGAAAAAATGCGCAAGACGGGCGAAGCCTGGGACGTCGTGGTTTTGGACGAGAACGGCAAGAGAATCGAAGGGCCGGAATTTGACCGTCATCATACCATCCCCGTCTATTCGCCGAACAATGTGGCCAGTTTGAGCGAAGTCAACAGTTTCAACAAACTGTGTCTGATCGAAAAGAAATTTCACCGCTGGCTGCATAAGCTGGAACAGGCCAAAGTGAGCGATGACATGCTTTATTTTGAAAAAATCATGGTACCTGAGCATGCCGCCTGTATTTTGAACTTTGAAACCTACATTGCGCACGATTTTTCCAACCCGGAACGGCGGCTCTTTCCGATGCGGCCGTCGGGCGAAAATCTGATTTATCTTAACAAGTTGGCGGAGATGACCTATAAGTTCAGTAGTCTGGTGCCCAATGCGAAAAGGGAAAAGACAGGTTCGTTCACCGCGGCGGCAAAGGCAGCCGCTGACAAACGCGGCCGGCAAACGGCTTCTTATGACCGATCATAATATTTTTTGCGAGAAGAAAGTTGATGAGCAACATATATCAGGCAAACGAAGAAAATATTGCCAAAGCGGCAGAAGTGATTAAAAACGGCGGTTTGGCCGCCATGCCGACCGAAACCGTGTACGGCCTTGCGGCGAATGCGCTGAACGGCGAGGCGGTAAAGAAAATCTTCCTCGCGAAAGGCCGTCCGCAG
>ERZ779895.1754-NODE-1754-length-21779-cov-14.546354_pt1 | contig 21779 bp, 24 predicted proteins | sample MGYA00511093_ERZ779895 | MGnify/ENA primary metagenome ERZ779895 (study PRJEB29588, sample SAMEA2142970) | human gut metagenome | biome: human gut; feature: human-associated habitat; material: faeces | place: Denmark | collected 2008/2010 ... | reverse complement strand
CAAAGACCTTGCCCTGCCGGGTTGGTAGCCTCTCCGAAGTCGGGCTCCCCATGTTCCAATCTGCCGATATGTTGTATGGTTCCATCATAGCTATATGCACCGCTTGTTCCATTTTGGTATGAACATAAAAAAGGATGGCAAGAGTTTTAATCCTACCATCCTTTTACAATTCATGGAGAAGTCTTATGGCAACCAGTTGTTCTCCATGAACCAAAGAAAAGGCTTATCTAATTCTTACACCTTTTCCATTTAGTACTTCACCTCTGACATCATCGGTCTTGCAGAGATACAAGTCGTAGCCAATAGCTGTAATGTCACTGTATCTTGGAGGTGTTATGACTTTGCCATTTGGCGACATCAAGCCATACCAACCAACTTCCGCCTCATACTTTTTACAACTCGCTGTCTTTTGATAAGGCGTTGGTTCCGCTTCCGCTGTTTCACCTGTCAGTTTGCCATCATCATCGTAGTTTTTGGCCGTGGTGTATCGTATCTCATCGGTATCGTACATCATTCCTTCAACATTGCTGATGAGGAAATCATCTATTAATTGTCCCTGTAAATTATATTTGCGAAGCGTATGGTCTTTCATCGTTGCTGTGATACAGCCATCAGACACCCAAAGGTCTGCTTCCATTGGTGGCAATACTACTTTCAAATTCTCAGAAAGAACACGTTGCATTCCACCTTTGCTGACAATGAAGAAAGAATCCTTTGGATATATCGCATCATATTCAGCCTTTAGCATCCACTTTCCTTTCTTGTCAATCAGACCATATTTGTCTCGCTTGTTGCCGTGCATTACGCAATGCCCATTGTGGAAAACATACCCTTCAGCACCTGTGATGTATGGGATATTCAAGTCGATAACCACATTGCCTTTGGCATCAATGAATTTTATCTTACCGTTGTCATCTACAGAAGCCAAGCCATCCGAAAACACCCATGCGTGCTTGTACTGAGGCTTGATAGCTATTTCACCCGTCTGCATATTGAAGTAACCACGAGCATCGCCGTTACTATAACAGACAAGCGAGTCGTCCCCCAATGGTTTTGAAATCCAATGTATGCCCTTGACAGTCTTCTTGCCATCACGAGTTTCAACATACCCATCCGTTTCATAGGTACGGCTATAGTAAGTGGCATTTCTTGACAGGTACTGCGAGTCATAGTAGGAGTCATCCAAATATTTCGCAGCATTCACTTTCTTGTAAACAAACTCGTATAACGCATTACCTCCAGCACATGCAAACACAAACATGATGAACGCAAAACAGCCTCCAACAACACGTCGAATAAACTTGCCATACTTAGATTCATCCTTCATTCCAAGTATCACGGTGAACCATTCTGCTGTTGCTGAAATAATACCTGTCAGCCCTTTCCAAAATAAAATAATTGCTCTTTTCATATGCCCCTTATTTTAAGCTTCTACTTATTTTCCTCCTCATCAAAGGCTTCATCTGCCAATCTTCCATAGCAACCAAGACGTTCTTCCTTTGACATCGGTTCTGCACAAAAAGCAGCATCATTCTTCATTTGAGAAAGACGAGAAAAGAAATTCATACGGGTCGTGGTGTCTTTGCGCATGGAAGCACGTGTTCCTTCTGAACTATAATCAAAATTACGAGCATTGCGGATAGACATCGACATAGCAACTTCCATTGAATCTTGATTTGCTCCCATGTAAGTGAATGTCCAGCCTTCTTTGCGAAGTGTTTCCACAAGTGCCTTGATGCTACTACCATTATATTCTTTGGACGCATTCTCATAACCGTCAGTAATGATAGTAACAACAACCGCAACATCCTCAATGTCTTTGATCTGTTTATGCATCGCAGTAAGGGTGAATCCCATAGCATCGTATAAAGGAGTTGAACAACATGGTTCATAGTCGTTCATGCTCAACGGATGTGCTTTACCCACAGGTACTTTGTCAAAAACATTACATGTCTCACAGCTACAAAAAGTAACCAGTGAAACGAAATGCTCCTGTGTGTCGGCAAATTTCTCTTGCGCTTTCTTGATTCCAACCAAGGTTTCGTTGAATCCATCCACCGCTGCTTGACGTATTCTCTGCATAGAACCACTACGGTCAAGGATTATCACATTGAAGATTTGAGTCTTCTGCATTGCTGTCTTGTTTCTTGTTTCTTCCATATTATCTGATATTTTTGTGTTACAAACTTTATATCTTTATGAATATAGAGTGAAACAAGTAACCATTCCTATCATCAAAGAATATAAAAATCCCTTCTGTTCACCACTGATTATTCCTTCATCCAAGATTGTTACTTCATGATTTTATGTTTCGATACCCTCATTGCTATTATATATATGAGAAGAACTAAAGTTGGCGTTTATCCTCCAATGCGTCAGACTTGATCTTGTTCTGCGCATTCTTTCCTATATGCCATCCGTCGCACCATGCACATTTGTATACCGAGAAATGCACACCATGCTTTTTGCCCATAGCCTCAGCTGCTCTTAATGCCACCCTCTTATTCGGATAAGGAATCTTGGGGGTTCCGCTACGACGAGAAATATGGCTATACTTACTGAATATTCCAAAGGCATTATGTGTGACAAAAATGTTTCGCCATGCACCCTTTCTTGTCAATTGGTTCCAAATGGCAAGAATACTATTTTTAAAACTTATTTTACATACATTCATCGGTTATAAATTTCTTGATGAAGTCTTATGGTTGGTGTTATATGACTACTATCGTATGCTTTTTTCTTGCGGTTTCTTGACCCCGAAAGCCTTCTACTTCATAAATATAAAACAGTCCTTTCTTTAATGGAGTAAGTTCGTATATTACAGTAGAATCGTCTGCACCATCTAACATGTCCCTATCTTCTTTGGAATATACATATTCGCAGTTATATTCAACTTGAAAAGCAGTTTTATCATACTCTATACGATATTCTATGCCAACAGAGCCATAAACCCTGCCTTTGAATGTCAAATGATCACCATTAAGTTTAATTACTTGCATATCCTTTTTGATTATATGTAATGGAAATTGTTATAGTTAAATACGGATAGTGAAGTTCTTTCAGCATCCATGTTTTTGATACGCTGTGGTATTTCGCATAGAGGGATATCCTCGTCAAGTAGCCAACGTAAGTGTCCAAACATGATGGTATTGGACTTTAGAATCTCCTGTTGTGTAGCCATGACACCATATTCCACCGCTTCTTGCTCCTCAGATATTATCATGCCAGAGAACAGCCCATGCAGACCTTCTGCTCTTGCAAACTTATCAGCATGACACCATATACCAATCTGATTACCACCGTGCTTACGCAAATGGAATGCGTGTGGGTGTCCAACAATGATTTTGTCAAATTCATCCTTAGTGTCATCCTCTCGATAGAACAGCCCTTTGTCTGAGCCATGTCCAAGTAGCATGATTCGTTCTTGTGTAGAAACATGATGCAACAAATGCTCCATTTTTTTATTAGAGCAATTACTGCTAACCATATTTGCATCCATACCCTCATATAGTGTAGAGAGTACAGAAGTCGTTCTGTCTTTTGGATGTACAACTAACATACTTACTTCTCGTATTTTTTCAACATTTCCTTTACATCGTCCATTGGTTGAAAAGGCACGATGATTTCCAATTCCTTATTGATAATGCAATAAGCATTCTCTTCGTCATTATCTTCCATTCCGAAACCATCCTCATCAGCAAAGTAGCGTCCATCGGGATATATTGTCCAGCAGATGACACAAACACCATTTCTGAATTTGTCATATCTGCCGAACCAATATCGAACAGATTTACATCCATTGAAATCAGGACATCCCTTATATATTGCATCAAAGTCAATCTCGTTATCTGTCACAAGAAGGCTTCCGTCTTCACTTACAAGTTGCCTTGTCTTACCCGTTTCCTTATTGATGATGGTGTAACTTCTTCCTTCACCACTAAACACTGCCATATTCTCACCTATATCGTAGGCATCCTTTAAATTATTCTTGTCCATATCCGTAAGTTTTTATTTGTTGTAATAATTTTCCCATCTGTAATTTTCACTGATTACATTCATGTCCTCACGAAACTTTTCAATGTTAGGAACATTCATGACTGAAGTTGATATTGTCTTCAATGCTTTGGTTTTATAATCAATGGTCTCAAATGTAACTTTGACCTTTTTGTCTGATAGGAAAGAGTACGTTTCCTTTTTCAACACCGTGCCATACTTGCTGATTTCCTGCTTATATGCCAACAGCCCGTCTTTATACACACGTTGATGCTTGCTGCCATCTTCCCATGTAACGGAATACACATTCAAGTCATCAGTTATTATTGGGATGAAGACAAGATCTTTATCATCTGACTCTATATATGGATCATGGTGCCATACTGTTTTGACGATGCGCCCATTCCGATATTCCGATTCCATTGAGGGCAGATAATCTGCAAATCGGCAAATCTTATAATTTTGCAAATCCTTTCTTTTAGGTTCCATTGTCACATGGAAGATATAAAAGCCACCATACAAGTCGCTTTGCCAAAAACTCAGGCAAGGTTTTACCGCTATGGTCAACTTATATCCGCTTGGCGCAACAATACTATCACTGCCATATACCATATAGGCTTTTACAGCATCGCCATCTTTATCATATTCAATGTTCGTCTGTTGGTATTTTGCAGTGTCAGGATATTCATAAACCATATCTGCTATCATTTGTCGAAATCCAAGATACCCATCTTTGTTCCTTCCATAGCTTGTGCTGTCAGAATCCAAGCCTTCAAATATTTCACTTTTATATTGGAGGAGATGAGACAACCGTCCTTCATTATCGTAATCATACACAAGAGTTTGTGCATAACATTCCGATGCCCTTGCTATTGTGGCAATCGTTCGTCCCTTGTTATCAAAGAACTCCGTCAGACTGTTCTGCGGTGCATATTGCAAACGATGTACAGCATATGAACCATCCGAGAATCGAACGGAGTCATATTCTATAAATCCACAAGGCATCATCAAGGAGTCTTCCTTGTTGGTATTGTCAGAAGTACTTTGCAGTTGTTTGAAATAGGTTATGCTTATATCTTCTCTATAACAAGAAGCTATCAATAACAGTGCAACGCCCAATATAAACAATGTATAACGAGTCTTCATAATTCTTTTCCCTAAATTCAGAAACATTCAATCAATATTGCCGTATAATTGTCATCTCCTTGTTTCTTACAAAGGAAATCATAAACGTCAAGTATCTCTTCCAAGGATTTGTCATCCATCATCCTTGCTTGCAAAATGTCAGGAGCCATGCTTTTGTATAGTCCATCCGAACAAAGTAAAACTCTGTCACCTGTCTGTAGTTTGATTTGTCGGATGTCTGGTACTGCCACTTCTGGGCGGTAAGAGAAGAAGCACTTGGCAACAATCTCCCATCCAAAATCAAGCCGGATATGGTCTTTTGTCTGATAAAGTAATCCATCACCAGGTCTTTGTACATAACAGCGACTATCACCAATATGCGCAATGGTTGCCACTTCGTTTTCAATACTTACCATGACCATGGTCGTACCCATCTCTGCATGATGAAGCTCAAATGCCTTTTGATCAATGGCACAACTTGCTTTCTTGCAAGCGAGTTTTACCTTTGAGTCACAATCGGGCGTACTGATATGCTTCTTCCAAAAGTCAGATATTGTATTGCATACAGTTTCACTGGCAGTCACTCCAAAGGAATGACCACCCATGCCATCACAGACTATTCCCATAAATCGGTTGTTTTGTGGCATATCAATGACCTTGTAAGCATCCTCGTTATTATGCCTTCTACCAGTCTTGCTTATTGTTGCATATCTTATCTCCATATTACGATTATTTTTAGTTTATGATAGTATAGAGGCAAATGTAACCTCTAATCTATCTGTAACGTAATATTTCCGACAATATTATATTCAATAATATGGGAATCTTGGCTTGCTGTGTCATATTGTTCTATCAATAATATACTTGTGTTTGATACTTGATGTCATGTTCATCGCAATAATAGCAGATCTCGCTTTTCATGCAACTCCCATGTTTTTTGAACTTCTTTTTTAATGATTCGATAAGACTATAGTCGTCAGATGCGTGCAAAGACCTCATCAGACGATTGGTATTTGCCACATCAAAGAATACGAAAGACTCAACCTCGCCGTCTCTTGAATATTCTTTCTCAAATTCACCCATATCTTGCTCGGTAATGGTGAGTTTGCCATCTTCTATTTGCGCATAGATTCCTGTGAACTCACCATTCGTTTCATGTTTGTAGATAACCTCTTCCATAATTTCCAAGTGTTAATGTTTAGACAACCATTCCACAAGATTATTCACGATGCCATTGGCTAAATCCTTTGGACCATGAGTTTGTTCATTCGGTCTATTGATGATTACAGCCAAGGCATAGCGAGGTTTCTTGCGTGGGAAAACTCCGACAAAGGACATTTCTGCCAATTCATGTTCACCGTTTTCAAGTTCTTTGCCTTGGTAGTTGCCATATACTCCTGCTATATCCACTTTCTTTGGGGCATAAGATGCTTGTATGCCTTTCCCTTTGTTCAGACCAATCAATACCTCTTGCAGATATTTACGTCCTAAAGGCGTAATATTATTGTAAGTTTCCTCTGTAACTGAGTCCCCTTGCAAAGTCGGGAATGTCAGAGTGTTCTTCTGATAGACACCATTAAAGAGCGCAGCCAATTCCATGGCGTTTGTTTGCTTTTCGTCACTTGTCATTTTCTTCCATATACCAAAAGCTTTTTCGCCACGATTTACCAAGAGTATCTTGAACATAGCCACGTTAGATTTATGTGTCAATGCTTGGCGACAAGTCATTACACCATAACCGCCAGACCGCCAGTTATGGTCACGAATGCTGATGCTGTCACCTATATTATATATGCCACCGCACAAATCCATCTTGTCATTGAGTGAACCATTGATATCTGCCAACATAGGAGTAATGCCTACAAGTGTCAAAATGCGAGGACTACATGCTTGTTTCAATAGCTTACCCTCTGAATAATCATCTTTATCTTTCTCCAATGCAACCCATGATTTCAGTCTTCCTGTTTGTGCATCTATAACAGCAATCTGTCCGTATATTCCATTTAACATTTTCAACCCCTCAGACAAAACATCTTGGCATTTTTGAGTCATCACGCTATCTATTGTCGTGCATTCATCAAGTTTTGCTACATATTCAGGATTGTCCATCCATACACCAACAGTTTGATTGTTTTCTCCAACCACGCCAATGGTGCCACGCTCAATCCCTTTTTCTACATAGAAGTAGAATACCTCAATGCCATCTTCTGACACATAACGACGTGAGAAACCTGCAACATCTAAATCTATCTCCGTTACATTCTCATGCTTCTCCAAGTCATAGATACCCTGTTTGCCACCTTTTGAAACAACGGCAAACTTGGCAATGCTACATGTATCTATCTGTTCGCATTGTTCCAATGGTACTTGGGTGATGGGCTTTTTGCCAAATGCCTCTTCTGCGTCAATAGTGTCAGCCACTATCACTTCTTGGGCGAAGGACAACTGTCCGAAAAAGGCTAAAAACATTGTGATTAAGCCTAACTTGAAGTATTTATTTGTGTTCATGTCTTTTATATTTTTGTATTATTGAATTTCTTCCGTTTTCTGAGTCCATATTGTTTGTAGTTCTTGTTGCTTTGGCTCTAAATATGTCTTGGCATAACTAAGAATATCGTATTCGGTAGTTTCATCGTCGCCATCTTCCTCAAAGTCACAAGTAATAGAAATTCCTGTTTGGGAAAAAGCCGGTTCAAAGCCAACGCTATACCTTACTCTACTTTCCTTAGTGTTCAAATCCTTACAAATCTCACGAGCCATGTCTACATGCAAGTCATTTATAATAACAGCTCCAACAAGAGAAATAGCAAATCTACCATTTCCAAGAGAGAACACCTTTACTATCCCTTCCGGCAAGCCAAGATACACTTCTCCTGTACCATCCTCATTGCATTTACTGATGTTGCACCTAAGTTTTTCTTCTTCTGCCAGCAACTTAGCCAACAAGACATAAGAATGTCTGCTTCGGATTTCCCGTTTGTAAGTCCGTTTTTGGAATTTACTGAAAATCCAACTGCAAACAATCATTTGAGCAATGCCTATAACAATGAGCCAAAACTGCGTAGTAAACATAATCGAATTATTAATGTGTCTGGCTATAAACCTACTTACAATTTGGTATGTTCAAGGAAGACTCAATTACAACATGCTCTTCATCAAAACATATGCTCTTCAGTGTTACCTTTTCAAGCACACCTTTTAACTGCTCTATTTCTGCCAGGTTTACGATTACTCGATTGTTTGAGTTCTGAGTTATAAAGTTCGTTTTGTCTGGCAAAAGCCTCTTCAAGAAAGCAATGGCAGGAGTGATAAGCAATTCAATTCCTAACTTACCACTATATGCTATGTGTAGGTCGGAACCATCTACTTTCTCAACACACAGCTCTACACCAATACTCTTCGCAAAGCCTAAAAACTTTATTTTCGTTGACACGGAAACTGTAGATGGAGCGACAAATGCCAACGACACTTCTTTCTTGAAATTATGCAAGATAAAATTTTGAAGCTCTGAATATTTTATTTTTACTTCCATAGGTGTTATATATTTAAATGTTAATTTTGAATTTAATTGCTTTTACCATCAATCAAAGATTTCAATGTAGTTGGTATATTCAGGAAACCACTTGTCAAGCAATGCATCTGTCTTTCGTTCGATTTCTGGTGTGATGTTCTTGCTCACTTTCTGATAGACAACTGAAAGAGAAAAAGCCTCGTCTATCCATCCTATGATAGGCAGACGCTTTGCTGAAATCAAATCTACTGGGAACACCAAATAGGATATGGTTGACAAAATCATCAACTTATCACTTTTTGGAGTGTTCTTGCTGACCATGATGAAATAGAGCAACAAGAGTGGACGAGCACTAATACGACCGACTTTTGTTGCATACTCTTGCAGTTTGTCTTTCAAAGCAGCAGTGTCTATAATACTTGGTTTATTCATATCTTTAATCTTTTATAGTTGTACATTTTATGTTATAGAGAGAATGGTTGTAGACAATCTATCACATGTGAAAATGAAAAACTTGCAAACCTTAATATTGTCATGGTCTGCAAGTCTTTCCCTTATGATGATTAAACTTTTAAAATGCTAGGTCTTCTGTTTTCAGTTCTTTGATATTCAAACGTCCAACGAAACGCAATCTACATTCAGCAATTTCGTCATCAGTATAAGGCATAGGGTCTTCTATAATCTCGCCACAACCCACTACCTCAGCCCAACCATTACTCTCCATTGTAGAAGTCCAATAGATATAGCCGTTTTCGCCTATGTTAATTCCTATTTTTGAAAGAGTTTCGTTCGCCTTGTCCGTATCAAACGAATAACCTCTGCAGTGTTCCTCAAAGCCGTCAACAAATTCTTCTAAGCAACATCCGCACACATTGATAAGCAGTTTCTCCCAATGTCTGCACTCTGCAATAGTCCATTCAAGTCTGTTATAGCCAGGTTTTTCGAAGTCAGCATCCTTCTTAGGTAGTTCGTTGGGTGTATGTACGCCAATGCAGTCGCTGTCTTTAAGAGCCATCACCCATACATTACCATTCGTCTTGTCAACATCAAAAATTAGTCCTATCGCATGTTTGTCTTTGTTGAGACAGTATGATATGCTCAGGTCGTCGTAAAGGTAGCAGCCTATAATGCTTTTGCTTGTATTATTATTTTCCATTTTTCCTATGGCAGATACCAATATTTTAGAAATAGAAACAATCTTATTGATAAACAATTACTTGTCCACTACCGCCACAATTACCACATGTTATAGTTTGTGGATTGCCATAATAATCAACCAACACATTTCCACACATATCAGTGGCATAAACTATACCACCGCCATTACAATATGGACATGTGGCATAATTAGCCTGCGACTGAGTATCTTCATAATCGTTGTCATCATCATCGTAAGAAGAATGATGTCTCGGACGGCTTGGGCGACTGCTTCTTGTTGAGCGATAGGCATCGTCTGCATTTTCCTCTATCGTACGTTCCACTTGTCCAGCCTCTCTTTCAACACTACTGGCAGCCTTGCTTGCCGCTTTCTTTTCGATGAACTCCAATGTTTCTGTCGCTGCTTTCTTGCCAGCCGAACCTTTACAAGAGGTGAAGAATGTAAACACTAAAGAATAGCATTATAGTTAAATTCGACTTATTCATGAGCCTTTCTTCTGATTATAAATTAAACTATTCCTTTCTCTTCCAATCTCTTCATCACATCGTCTGCAAAATTTCTAGCGTCAATTTCAACAGGCTGATAGTAATAGAGTCGGAAATCCACATCGTGCAAAGAACCATCATTGTATGGAATAACTATCCTTTGGCCTGTACTCCGATAATATTGATATTGCGAATCGTAGAAGTTCTCACGCCATGTTTCCACTTCTGCTCCAGACTCATGAATACATTTTACATCCACATTATAATGTTGATAAGCATGTCGCCCTTCATGAATGATTGTATTAATAACCTCCTTATGTATATTGGGAGCAGACGAACCTACATACATTGAATTAAGCACTATCTTGTGTTCTGGTGCACTTTGGTAGCCAAGAGTTCTTTCAGGCAAGTTTTCCAACTCGACTTTTAGGGCAGGGCGGTGTTCTATAGCGGCAATATGCTGTTCTATCTTATTCAGAACTTCTTCCTTTTGTTCTAAAGAAAGATTCTGCCAGTTCTCATACTTTATTTCCTCTACATTTTCAAGATAATCTGCTATGCCTTTTGACATTTCCAAATCTGTAACAAGCTCTGCGCCTTCATAACGTGATTGCAGATTCTCAACATCTTCTAATGATGCAAACTCAACATATTCGTTGGAACTATCAGCCAATGGTTCCAACTTATCATCCACTACCTCATTGATAGGGATAGTTTCGATTTTCTCTAATGATTCCAATCCCATCTACTTGTGATAATTTGACCCACAACTGCCCATGCACATACAGTTTGTACTAACGCTGTAGTTAGACCCACAGCTACCCATACACATACAGCTGCTCATTTCCATACTTGGTTCATTGACACACTCGGTCGGTTCTACAGACTCATTTGTATTCTCTAAAGGAGTTACTTCATCTGTATTTTCCAACGCATTTGCTTCTATCTGTTCCAACTTTTCGTTGGTTTCCAACATCTCATTTCCCATTTTTATTTTCGTTTTTGATTATACGATTTTATTGATTACCTTGTTTATCTGCTGTATAGTAGCATTATCCTCATTTCTCTTTGCCATTTGCAACTGGTAACGACAATTTGCCACAAACAGCAGTTTGAATGCGCTACAATGGAAAGGCGAAGGTGTATTGATGTCATCCGAGCAAACATAATTCATTCCATAGCAATGAGTGCAGACCATATTGAGAATGCATTTTGCGCATTTACCATTGTTGAAACATGAATGGTCTTTGAAATCAATAGCCTTAACTGCCTTTTCTGCTTTATCCTTTGATATTGTCACAGGGGAAAACAAATGGCAAGCATATGTTTTTCCAGTCCAATCCACGCATACCATATCCTCACCACAACTGCATGTTTTATAGTTTTCAGCATTCGAGTGCATAATGGCATTAATATCAACTCTCAACATAGAGAATGGTACCAACTGGGGATTTGCTATGTAATACTCAACCAATTTCTTTAATTCCGTTTGATAAATGCCAAGTTTTTCCTTAGACCACCCCACGGAATCTCCCATCGCCAAGTCGGAAGATATATATTTGAAACCTTTCCGATGCAGGAACTTGACACCATTCGCCATATTCGAAATCGTGTCTGGCGAAATGGTCATCTTCACGCTTTGGTTTGGCCAAGTATTGACGAAGAAATCCAAATCAACATTATGGAATGATGATGAACGATTGGCATTTTGCATAGCCATGTCTCCGTCAAAGCTCAATCCCAAATGAATTCTGTCTTTATTCTTGGCAAACCATTCTTTCATCTCGGTTGTCAGCAAGGTCCCATTGGTAGGAGCAAACAACATCATTTGTTTGTCAGTAATAGGTGTTGACCAAAGCCACTCGGCACATTCTTTGATAAGAGGAAATTCCAATAACGGTTCGCCACCCATGAACTGAATTTCAACAGTCTCATACGCATCGCCCAACGCATCCATTTGCTCTTGGATGATATTTTTGGCTTTTGTCACATTCATCTTGAAGTTGCTAACCTTTGGCTCATAACAATAACTACAACGCAGATTGCATTTATACGTTATCAACAACATGATGACCTTCTGTTTGCCCATACGCTTTTTTATAATTGTTCTCCGTCCTTATATTCAGAAATCTTGCCATCTACTGTGAACAACATTCCGTTGTATGGTTTACCATCAACGAAGATACCTTCAAACCATTTGGAATTACTCCAAAACAGTTTGCCATAGCCATTGAATTTGCCATTTTTTATCTCTCCGTCAAAAACTTCACCATTGGTTTTTCTGAATACGCCACGTACCATTTGGTTGAACTTCCATATTCCTTGGAATACATCACCACTTCCGAACCAACAGATACCATTGCCTGTACGATGGTTGTTTTGCCATGAGCCTACATAGACATCATGATTGGCATATGTCATTTTACCCTTTCCCTCGCGCAATCCATTATTGAAGTCTCCTTCATATGTATTTGCGTATTTGTCCTTGATGGGATCGTAGAATTTATAAATTCCCTTACCATGCATCTTGCCAGCTTCCCAATCGCCATCATAAATGTCATAATTGGAGAATTTAAACACACCATAGCCTTGGCGAACGCCATCGACTAACTCACCTGTATATTCGCCATTGGCAAACGTACAAGTGCCATATCCTGTATATTTCTTTTCTTCTGCCATGTTTTTATTATTTCTTTTGTTATTATAGAGATAGGCATTTTGCAATATCTATCTCATTTTTTACTTCATCTTGTTGATTTGTGCCAAATAGATGTCAGAACTATCACTTGAACCAACATTCGCACTATTGAAACCAGCCAAGACTGCTTGACCAATAGACAACTTTGCTATCACCTTTTGCTGCTCTGGTGTCAGACCGATACATTCAGCTATGCGTTGCGAGTCATCCGATGCTACCAATTTGTGAATAATCTTAACATTGGTATTCTTGATGGCATCCTCAATCAGTCGTGTAGGAACTTGGTCAACTACCATCATGCCTTGTCCATAGGCACGAACTTCTGAAAGGAAATTGCTGAACATCTGTCCCGACTTATATTGTGGCAACTCAGGATTCAAGCAGTTAGCCATCACTCGGTGTGCTTCTTCCACAACCACAAGATGACGGCATTTGTTTGAATTGAAATCCACCTTGCCTGTTTCCGATTCTGCTATTCGATATTCATAGAGGAACTGAAGCAGCAACGACATGATGAAAGCCCTATCTTGGTCATCACCAGCGTATGAAAGGTTAATCACGACAGGAGAGCCAAACAATTCTTCCCATGTCATTTTGCTATCCTCCCATGCTTTCTTGTCTTCATTCCAAGTTTTTCCACTTAGTTTCTCATTGTTGAGTAATTCATTCTTCCAGCCATATTTCAGACTTTGAAAACGAGTCCGCAATGCGGCAGAGATGTTTTGCGTATTGTCTTTTGCATAGCCTATGTCAGACATCAATTCGTCAATGAAAGGAGCATTCACGGTTGTAAGCGTAGGGAATCCTTTTTTCATATAGTTAGCCTTGTCATCCTTGTCAAGCATCTGGTGCTTGTCGGTATATAGCTTATACAATAAATGCTCCATGATGACCGGAAGAATGTCCTGCATCGGGAATGCGGATGCAAACGTGGCCTTTAGACGGTCGATGTGAGAAAGAACCCTCATCTCGCTGTTAGGCAGATTTATAACTTCAAATGGATTCAACTGAAGTTTGTCTGGCATTATTCCACCCTTTGCATATTTCTCACAACCAGGAATGAATATCTTAATTTTCTTTTTGGGGTCTTTTATGGTCTTATTGTATTCTATAGCCCAATCTACATACTCAGCCTTGGCTGGTTCTATAACAAAGAAAGGACGATTGGCTTTCATAAAACCATCAAGAACGCTTAATACTGTATTGGTCTTACCACTACCGTTTACACCACAGACGAGAGCGTGACGAGATAGGGTATCGAGTGGGAGTTTGACTGGAATCTCACTGCTACTGCCGCCATAAAGCATTCTGCCCATTTCCATGACATTTGTAGAACTTAGAATATCCTGTGGTGTAAGGCTGAATTCTGGAGCACTGTCTACCACACTTATGCCTGGCACCGAGTGTAGTGGAAAATTGACTAATGCAGACAACTCACGTGTTGTCAGCAAGGTTTGGAGTTGAGAAAAATCGTCACCAAATGGATGATGGAACAGGGGACCATTCTTGTATTTCACAATAATATGAGGTGCCTTAGCAGTTCCTCTATTCTTAACAATTGGTGAGACATCATGAATTCTAATTGGTTCCAACATAGAATCCTCTCCGCTAAGTATTGACTTCAATTGCCATGATGCCGCAGGATTTGGATGTTCTACAAAAAGCATACATCTAACATTCCATGCACCAGTTGCTTTTGCTGTTTCGAAACGCTTTACATACGTATCAAGTTTCTTCACTGCAGCTTCTGCATGTTTGTTAATAAGCGTCTTGCTGATACTTTTTGTAATCCCTTTAGTATAAGATTCTGTCTCAGATTCTTGTGTAGTTTCACTTTGTGTGTGTGTATTGCTTTCATTCTTCTTTGGTACAAATCCCGAAAGAACACTCATACCTGAAGCTCCCGACAATCCCATAAATGTCCATATTGGATTATCTGTGCTTAAAGCCATTTCTGCCATAGTTTTTATACCAGGAATCAAAGCCATTGCAGGAGGAAACATCCAACTTGCAGCCATAGTTACGCCTGCACCTAAAAGAGCTAATCCCGCCCCTTGTTTACGATCTTGAAAGGTTTTTCCTGTTGAATAAGCATCACTTGTGGTTGTCGATGTTCCTGTGGTTTTGGATTTTGACAAAGAATCTTGTATGGATTTTGACACACTTATGCTCTTCATTGATTCTATTTGTCCGCTCATCTGCCGACATTGATTCAATAAAATATCCAACCTGTCATTATTCACTGGATCCGCAGTAACAAGGTATGCATATTTTTCACCCCTCAGCCCCCCTATAAGATGTTCTACAGTACCTAATGCTTGATCTTTATTTGCAAGAGTTGGAATTCCTGTAATAGACTGAATACTATCATAATGCATTTTCCAATACTCCTTAAAAGATTCTGCATTTTCATCACACTTTTCAAACTTAAGTCCTGGCCAACATACTTTCGCAAAATTGTCTAATGCAGACACGGAAGATTTTACATTTATATCTCCACTACCAACATCCCTCAAACCTAAAAATATCTCATTGTTTTTTCCATTACCTATAACAAGAAAAGTTAGTTGTGTTTGAGGTATTGCACTTGATAAAAGTATTTTTTGAATATATCCAAAACAAACTTCTGTAGTATCATTGACAGGTTTGCCAACAGTCGTAAGTTTAAGCCATGTGATATTTCTATACGCTCTTGAATCTCTATTTAAATTATACAATTCTATTAATGAATTATCTGAATCCAAAGTATCCAAATACTTCCTTTCGGCACAACAATTCAATGTTTGAGACATCATGGTTGCAACCAAGATATCTTTTTCATAATCTGATTCTTGCCATTGTGTATTTAATGTTACTTTCTCTGACATATATCTCTTTATTAATTAAATAGACATCAATGCAAAATTGCGCTTTTGCATCGATGCGATATGAAAGAACTTTATTTTACAAACTTATTAATTGAAGAAAACAGCGAGTTTAGCATGATCAATATAATCTTTTATCATCTTATCAATATCTAATTTCACTTGATCCTTTACTTTATCAATACCCTTTATTTCTACTTTATTTGTAGTCAAAAGATGTTGAATAAAGGCACTTATTACTCCTGACCTTTGAGGTTGTACCTTATTATCTTCAAAGAACAAATTCCAACCTTTATCATCATAAATGTTATAGTATTCTCTTTTATAGAAATCATAATGTTTAGCTCTCACTTCATTGGATCTTATTTTTTCTTGATTTACATCCATAGTGAATATTCCATATGTTTCTCTGATTGCATCTTGAATAACATGCCCAGGATCATCACCTGTAAATTTTTCAGAAAGCGCACTTGCACCATAAGAAGTGATATGAGCATCCAAAGCTGACAAATCTATATTCACTTTTATTTCGCCATACTTATATGCTGACAATGCACTCTTTAATTCTTCCTGTACGACACTTACAATTTCATTCCTTATACTCTTCTCACATTCTGGGACAAAATTAAAATTTGCCATACCCTTAAATGTAGATCTTATTTCTTCTTTTAAACCTTTTACAGTAGTTATGGAAGAACTGGGTAAACTATACGCATGCATAATTCTGTCAGCCCTATAAATTATAGAATTCTTCATGCATCCGCATATAATTTTGCGCATTGCCCCAAGCCAATCAAATTTATTTATTATGTCATGTGCCCTTTTCTTCATCTCTTCACCAGTTTTTTCTGTCTTCACATCAGCGTAGCTCAAATGAGCAACGCCTTGTGAAACAATAAGTGAAGGAGTCTGATCGGATGGAACGTGTTTGTCATCAAGATTAAATACTTCCATAAAAATATGACGGACAAAATCCATACGTGAGGCACCACCTGTAAGGTACACACTCGCAACTTTATGTCCTTCCAGTTTATTATTCTTAAAAGCAATAACCTTTTCTTTTACTTGACTTATGTATTTACCCAATACCTCATTAACCTTATTTCGTGGTAAAGCAAAGCGCCCAAGACCATCAATTTGATGGTCTTGTCCTTCTGTAAGATTGTTGTAGTCAATATTTAGTCTATACGACCCTTTCTCATTTGTATAAAAATCTTCTTTCTGCTTACGAAACTCATATTCAAGCTGATTATATGGACTTGATTTTTTATCACGACCATAATATTTTGCAAATTCTGAGATGAAGCTATCTTGTGGATTATTCATTGCATATTCAAGCAAAGTTTCTTCCACTATACTCGCTCCTAAAGGACAGCCATCATCAATTGGTTTTAACATTTCACTATTCAAGTATGTAAAATCAATTGTACTAGACCCAAAATCAACTATTAACACACCATCTCTTACCTGAGAATCTATCTGTGATTGGGTTTGAGTCCTAGCACGAAAATAAGCAGCTCTTGATTCTTTTTGTATACCTGCCACTGGAATACCTGCTTCTTCTGCCATTTTTATATATGCAGTCTCTTCCGAATCCCATATATCTTGTGAAGGGCGTGCTATATATACCACATGCTTGCGAACTTTATAAGTTGGCTCACGTTCTAAAATTTGAGCATAAACCTCCCTCATAAATTTTATCATTAGGTTTCTTTCATCAGTGGACATCTGAGACGGTCGGTTTTTGAAAGATACACGAAAAGACTTAGCTTTAGAAGAGTTTTCTATTGCCTTTTGTCCTATACAATCACATTCTTCCCCTTCATCTTCAACTATAGCAAAAGCCGATGGTATAACTTTCGCACCTTTCAATATATCTAAATCGACTTGTGGTTGGTTGACCGCCTTCATATCATAATAACAGGCGGAGGTTTCTCCATGACCAAAATCTATTCCTATTAAAAATTCCGTATCTGGTGTTACTTTGATCATATCTATTTATTTTGAAGGGATATATACAATGCCAGGAACTACAACATCCTGGAATTCATCTTTATTTTTTACTATTGCTGGCAAATACATCACCGTTTCTGACACATTTTTTGTAAGTTTCTTCGTAAAGAACCCTGATACAGAATCTGAATATTCAACTAACTCATATCCATAACCTTCCATAGAAAAGAGTAAATTCTGAACAAGTTGGTCATTCTTGCCTGACTTTATGTATTCCTTAAAGATATATTGCAAAGAAGTCAGCACCTGTGGATACATTTTTTCAAAAGTACAATCATCTAATTTGTTTTGTGCCTGTGCCAACAAATCTTTTCGGTCACGCTGTATTTTTGCTATTACGCAATCAACTTCAATACATAAATTTTCAAGGCCAGATAGAATCTGGTTTATCTCCTCATCTGAGATAATACGGGATACGTCCTTCTTCTTTTTTACTACTTTAACCTTTTGGCCTTTCTTGTTCACCATCTTTACCACAATAGTACCTGCACCAACAACTACAGTCAACCAAGGATTTATGAAAGAACTGAGTATTGTTGGCAGAAACGACAATCCGTTTTCTATTACGACTGATGATTTATCTGATACTGCTGGTAGAACCTCATATTCAACTTTTGTTGACATTGCCCCATAATCAAGACTTTTGGTAAGTGACATTTTCTGAAACGATAATGCCATACGCAAAGTATGATTCAACATTTCAGCGTCAGATGCATTAAGAGATGCACTGAAACTATTGTCTGACACCAACAGGTTCTCTATATGTTTATTGATTATCTGTTGAAGTCCAACATAATCTTTCGGTAATCTAAGCCCTTGCAGTCTTTCTTTCAAACTATCTTTAGAAGACTGAAAGAAAGATGTCAATGTTACTTCATTCATATTCGTTTTCTATTTAATGTTAATATTATAATCCTTAAACTCTTCCCAGCCATCAATGTTTTCATTGAACTCATTTCTGAGTTCATTCATTCCATCAATGGCATCCACATCATCTAAGACATCAAGCAAATCAGAAAAGTCCTCATTATTAGAAGACTCTTTCATAACAAGCTCGTCTTCCTGTTTGGTGCTAACACCAGCCACAAACGCTGCTAATATATTATTTGAAATGCTCATGATTTTGCCTTAAATATTTTGTTTCTCAATTCTTTAATTGCCTCTTTCTTCAACTTTTTTAATTTGACTTCTGTTATGTTCATTTTGGAGCAAACGGTTTCATAGCTTGCTCGCTCTATGAATAAAGAGATAAGAACTTCTCTTTTTATATCATCAGAAATCAAATTAATATGTTTTTCCAGATTGCTTATCTCGTTGAAATAAATAGCCAAATCCCGTAGTTGGTCTAAAGCACGCTTTTTGATGTTGTAGATGTTCGACACTGGTGTGTTCATTTCTGAGGCAAGCTCTTCTGGCTCCATATCCTTTATGAATAAAGAATATATAACGTATCTGTATCTTTCATTCGGCATTGCTTGCAGATACTGACCAATGTCAAGTTTTGCTTTGCTGTCAGCTTTGTCAGGAAGTTTGTTACTTACATCATCAATATCAACATCGTTGCTGTCTTCTTTTGAAAACAGACTGTCATAATATTCTGGAAATCTGTGTTCAACAACTGCCTTAAACTGTCTTATGGCTTTTCTTGCCAAATTTATGAGTTTCGGCTTTTCCACATCCAACTTGATGGCAACTTGCGTATCGTCCATCTGTTCAACATACTTGAACCACATATATTTACGATATTCTGCTTTCTCCATCTCGCCAATCATGCTTTCAAGAACAGCCGTATCAAGAATGTGTGCTGGAATATCAAAAGTTTGTTTACTTGAATTATAAAAATGTCGAACCGCAACTGTCTTAATCCAATCAAACAATGTTGTTCGATAGTCATAAGTCTTTAAAGCATGCCAATATTCGCCCTCGGCATTTGGCTTTTTCAGCAACAGATATAGTTCGTTTACAAGTTCGTCATAATCAGAATTGTTTCCAAATATCGTCCAAAGTATCTTACTAAACAAAGGACGACATTTTTCATGAAAGAAATAATAGGCGAATTCGTCATCGCTGCATATTCGTGCAACAACAGCCTTTTCTTTCTTCATTAATTCATATCGTGACAACTTATTATTGTCTATATTCATTGTTTATAAATTGTCTAATTTCTCACAATAAGCACTCGGTACGTATGCCGTCAAGACGGTCAGCAGGTTGTCCACGACAATACCCACTCGTTGTTGGCCTTTATGACGTGCCACTATTCCCATAAAGCCTTCAAATTCACCTTTTATTACTCGTACCAACTGACCTTTCTCGAACTTCTGAATTTCTCCAGAGACAATGATAACATCATCTTCTTCTGAAGCACACGCAATTTTGAGACTATCCATCTGATAGTCGGGAACTATCAATGGAGTTTTCTCTATTCTGCTGCCAATATGGGTATGATGATAATAAAAACGAAGGAATGGGAGGTTTACGTTGTCGTAAACAAAAAGTTTGAGTTGTTCTTCTGTTCCGTGAGCGAAGAAGATGTTAGGTAAACGTGACTCAGTAACAACTTTACGCTTACCATTTATAAGTTTAACCGTATCGATGGTAGGATAAAAAGCCGTAATGCCTCTGGCTGTCATATAATCGTATGCCTTTCTCTCTCTGCCATAAGTGGTACGTAAGGCATACCAATGAGGAACGTCTTCCTCTTTTTGCGCTTTAGGCTTTGCTGCTATATGTGCATTTCTGGTGGACACCCCTGTTTGTGAACTCTCCGCAGATACAGTGCTTTGAGCTTTGGGGAGGGTATTGGAGGTAAGTCCAACACAGGGAGGAGTTTCACCACCTCCTATGGTGTGTACATCTTTTAATGCACGTTCATCGACTTTCATATCGGTGTTAACTTATTCTAAGCAGAACCCAGTTAATAAATTGACACAAAAAAGCGTGGAATCGTCCTGTTGTCCATTCCACAGTCTGAGGCTCTAGCAATTGCCTTTCATAGTTGAACAGACAACGTCAGAGCCCACGCCGATATGAAAATCATGTCCGTGTAAAGAGACCTATATAATACATTTGATTGCGCCCGAAAGGGTACAATCTCTGCTTACAAGGTCTCCACGGGATTGAAATAATCATACCCGGGACATCTACCGTTGACCACGTTCAAGACTATGAATACTGTGAACTTGCTAGATTTACAGACTGTCTTAAACACAGCGTCGATAAACGCCTTATATGTCTGGACTGCTTTTCCCACCCAACACCCGCTTTTGTATAGATATGTCAGATAAGTGACTTCACTACACTCAGCACGGCGTAGGCTGCCGACTCGATTATCTTGTAAGAACACGTCTAACTGTGACAAAAAACGGTCGAGCATATACAGTCCGAGTACAAAAGTACGGAAATTAATCGAGAAAACAGCAATAATGATTGAGAAAATCTATTATTTGACGTGAATTTAAGACTATTTAAGCCAATCCGCTTGAATATCTCGATTATTTTGTGTAAGAAAGCGCACCGTAATAGATGACAAACATTCTAAAATATGCAAACTGCGCTACAAATAGAAAGCAAAAAGCGCACAGAGTGATACAACCATTTGGTATTTCTTCTCTGTACGCTATTATATAATTAAGGTGTAATGCTTAACTGATACCTCTCGGCATCGTTCCATTCATCACGATAATCGTCGTTCGCCCCTGCTTTCCTGAAGTAGCTTGACATTCTTTGCGATTTCCTATCTTTTCAACAAGCCATCTTCTAAAAAGCAATGCTTGGTATGTATCCATTTGAAGTGCTATGTCGATAATCACTTCCATATCATAGACATGCGCAGAATATCCATTTTCAAGTTTGACGTATTGAGAATGCTGGAAATCTTTCAGCACACTTTGTTTCCAAATGCGCTTGATGGTATTCTTCACTGCTGTCC
>ERZ779895.1748-NODE-1748-length-21836-cov-6.514072_pt1 | contig 21836 bp, 21 predicted proteins | sample MGYA00511093_ERZ779895 | MGnify/ENA primary metagenome ERZ779895 (study PRJEB29588, sample SAMEA2142970) | human gut metagenome | biome: human gut; feature: human-associated habitat; material: faeces | place: Denmark | collected 2008/2010 ... | reverse complement strand
AGCGGGCCGCGGAGCTGGGCTGGATCAAGGGCTTCGAGGACGGCACCTTCCGTCCCGACACCTACATCACCCGGGCCCAGGCCATGACCATGATCAACCGCGTTCTGAACCGCACCCCCGATGATGAAGACGATCTGTTGGACAACATGAATGTCTGGCCCGACTGCACGCCTAACGACTGGTTCTACCTGGCCGTGCAGGAAGCCACCAACTCCCACGACTTCAAGTATCAGGGCGGCGAGGTCTGGACCAAGCTGACCAAGGCCCCCGATTGGAGCCGCTACGAGCACTAAGCGCTTTGCGCTGAAAAATCACCCCGACCACATTTGTGGCCGGGGTGATTTCCTTTTATAGCGGTTTTACTGGATCGCGTCCTTGAACGCCTTACCTGCCTTGAAGTCAGGAGCCTTGGAAGCCGGGATCTCAATCGTCTCTCCGGTGGCGGGATTCTTGCCGGTGCGGGCGGCGCGCTCCTTGACTTCAAAGGAGCCAAAGCCAACCAGCTGCACCTTATCGCCCGCCTTCAAAGCATTTTCGGTCGCAGCGATGAAAGCGGTCAGCGCGGACTCGCAGTCCTTCTTGGAAAGGCCGCTGGTTTCAGCCATAGCGGCGATCAATTCAGTCTTGTTCATAATATCTCTCCTGTTGTCGTATTATTGGGGAATGCCGCTATTATACCCAATATGAGAGAATTTGACAATACGGCTCCGCAAATTGCATCCCCGCAAAGGCTGTAAGGCAAGGCTCTTGCTCATGCCTGCGGTTGATGCACAACGCCTACGAACAGCGGTAGTCCGTCAGTTCCCGTGATGGCAAACACAAAGGGCCGGTTCAGAGTAAAGTCCACTTCCTCCTCCGGCGGAGCGGCGGCCCCAGCTGCCATCATGACCGTATAGGCCGCGGCGGTGACACCCTCTTCATCAATGGCAACGCGGGCGGCATGCTTGGCCTGAGAGAGGTAGGCCTCCGTATCATCGGTCATGGGCGAGAAGTCCGAGATCGATGAATCAAACACGTCGGTAATTCCCATCTTTTTCAGGCTTTCCGTCAAATCCAGATCCGACGCGATGTCAAACTTCGGCACGGAGAGGTTGACGATGAGGTATTTGCTCTCCGCGCTCTCGCCGCCGCTGAGCAGGAGGTCGAGCGCCGCCTCGTCGGCGAGCAGCTCCTCCGGCGTCACGCCCTCATCGGGCAGCAGGAACCACATGGCGCCGCGGTTTTCCAACTGCTTTGCCACCGCGGAAAAACGGTCGCCCCAATAGTAGGTGTTCGTCCCGCTCTGGTGCATGAAGTTGCAGGTCACATCGCCGTTATCGGCGTGGAAGGTATCTGGGCTGGTATTGCTCTCGGAAAACTCCCCGCTCCACTTGGCGCGGAAATAGATGGTCGTGGCAAGGGCGAGGATCGTTTCCCTGTCCATCGTCAGGCCGGAAGACTGCTCTTTCAGAAGCCCGCCGGTCTGCTGATCGATCCAGTCATGAAGCGCCTGATCAAAGGCGGCGGAGCCCATCTCGCCGCGATAGGACGAGGCATAATAATACTGTGCCAGCGCATCCATCGTTTCCTGCTTAAAGCTGATTTGATCGTTGAGCCACAGTGAACTTGCGAGAATACTGGTCACAGCGCCGTCGTCGCAGTAATTGGCGTTCCAAACGGCGGACGCCTCGGCGCGGAGCGCATCCAGATCGCTGCTGCCGAGCAGCGCAAGGAGCTGCGCGCGGCTCTCACCGTCCGTCACCTCCGCCAGCATGGCAAGGGCCATATAGATATTGATGGGGGAGCAGGCTTTGTTCTCCCCGGCTCCGCCGGTGAGCAGCTGCGGGATGACGGTGCGAAGATAGCTGTCCAACACGTCTGTATAGCCCTCCGGCTGGTCCATCTGCTTTCTGCGGTCCGCCCACCATGCGTCATAGACCTGGCTGAAACCGTCGCTGTCAAAGTCCCCGTTGAGTTTGGTAAACTTGCTTTCGTCCGGATATTGCGCCATTTGCGGATACTGTGCGGCCGCCAACTGGTATTTGCCGGTATTCGCCGCTCCCGGCTGCGCACAGGCGGTCAGGGAAACTACGCTGACCGCGGCAAGCAGAAACGCTAAAATTCTTTTCATTATTTCCTCCTTCGACCATAGAACTCTGGGAAAATCACCCTTTACAAAATTTGCTTTACAGTCATATAGACGATATTTTTTCAAAAAAGTTCCATAAAGCGAAGCAGAACATAAATATAAGCAGGCTGCGGCCCGATAGAGGCCTTCATCTTCTGACGGCTCAACTCCATCAGTCGTCGTTTGATCTGCGGCGCCGAAGTGTTAATATGGGCGTTATCCAGCATGCCGTTTTTCTCATGCATTCCGGATATACTCCATTATACTGATACTTGTTGATACTGACTGCGATCAGCAGGGGGGTATTTTATGGGTGCTGCGTTATTCTCCAAGGTGCTGCTTAGAAATGCCCTTGTCGAAATTTGTACGTTCACTATGGAAAAACTCCAACTATACAGGCGGCAGGAGCTTCTGCTAAACTGAGAGTGTATTTCAGGGCGAAGTAAGTTAGGGCGGAGTAAGTTAGGGAGGAACGGCGACAGAAAGGGGGTCATTGCGCTCTCCGTCAGAAACTCAAACGAACTGGAATCAAATAAGGACAAGAATGAACCCGTAATTGCTCACAGGAGCGATTGCGGTCTTTTTTTGTCCCAAAATCGGAAGGAGGATGCAAATGAATGGCAAACAGTAAGCTGATCGAGCTGAGTTATTACGATCCGACGGCACAGGTGCGGTTATCCGCCTATGCTGATACGGTGGTACTCGATCACAATGAAAAAGGCGGCGTGATCTGTGCGATCCGCTTCGGTGGTTACCCCGAAATGGTTCGGGCTATGGCAGACGCCATCTACGGCGGTGCAACCATAGAAGCCACCCAAAATGATACGGTGAGACTGCTGCAAAGCTCTGTCAAAGGTTATCGGCGTCAAATGTCTCACGATGGTGTGTACGCCGTGGCCACTCTTATGGCCAGCGATGACGCGCAGGAAGAATGCCGCCGACAGGATGACGGCGAAAGTCAGACCCTTGAGGAATCCGAGCAGCCGCGAAGATGCTACATTTTCTGCCCGGAAGGGAATCGCGCACGTCTTTTTGAGGAGTTGGATCACAAAACGGCAGCGCCGCTGATTCCTGCGTTTCAGGACTATGTGCTTACCGCACTTCAAAGCCGCGGTGATCTCCGGCAGTTGGAGGTCATCTCGCAGAAAGAGCGGATCGACGCATGGGTGCTGAAATTGACGGCAGAAGATAAGAATGTCGTGGAGGTACTGGAGGAGGGATTGAAAGCGGGTCTCATTCAGATTCCCGGTGCCGTGCCAGGTGCGCCAGACGGCTTTGATGAAGTCAGCAATGTCACAGGGTATCTTAATACCTTCGGCGTGACCGTCGCTGACCGCATCCGCAATCAGTTTATGCCGCTTTTTGACCCCGCCAGCGAGCCGCTCTCGGATGAAGTCTTGTCTATCAATGATTTTATTACGCAGCACGCGGGCTATTCTCTTTACGATGCCCAGCTTGCGGTGGCGGAGGCGGTCAAGCGGCAGCTTGACCGCAGGCGAACGGCGCTCATCATTGCGGAATGTGGGTCCGGAAAAACGAAAATCGGCTCCACAGCCCTCGGCGCGCTGCATGGACTGTGGACCGCGCAGAAAAAATGCGGGAAAGGGAAGTCCTTTGGCATTGTCATGTGTCCCTCTCACGTCACAAAAAAGTGGGTGCGTGAGATCGGGGAAACGCTTCCGGATACCTACGCCATGGTCGTGCATAACATCACAGATCTGAACCGCCTTTATTCCATGTATGAGCAGGGGGATAAGAGCGTATATGCCGTGTTTTCCAAGGAAAGGGCACGGGATGGTTACATGCGCTATCCTGCCGTTCGGTGGAACAGGCGCCGGCGTGCCTTTCTCTGTCCAGATTGTGACACAGCCATTGAAATGGAGATCAGCGAGGATGGAACACGCTATACCGTACCAGCCGATCAGTTTTTCTTCCTTAAAGAACACAAGAAAAACCATGTTTGCCCCAACTGTGGTGAACCTCTGTGGTCAGCGGTCAATCCGGACAGACAAACCGACTGGGTCAAGATCGGCGAATATGGCTGGGTGTACCGCTATGGTGCAGCTGCTCATCTCAAGCGGACAAAGAGCGAGCGTATCGTTGACCAACTCTTGAAGATTGAGCAGGATCCGGATGGCTTTTATCCTGTTCGCGGCGCACAGCGGCGCTATCCGCTCAGCACCTACATCAAGAAAAAGCTGCACGGAAAAATCAGCGGTTTCCTCTGCGATGAGCTGCATGAGTACAACAACGATAGCGGGCAGGGTGACGCGATGGCGGAGCTGTATGGCGCCTCCAAGCTATTTGTCGGCATGACGGCAACGCTCATCAATGGCTATTCCTCCGGCATCTTCCATTTGCTCTACCGCATTGTTCCCGGACTTATGCTCAAGGATGGAAAGCAGTACAGCAGTCCCGGTGAATTTGATGCGGAGTATGGTGTGGTCGAAAATACCTATGAGACAAGGGACGCCGAGTATAATTCCAACCGGCGTGCCAGCAAGCGTAAAACCAAGTCCCGGCAGCTCCCCGGCGTTTCACCGCTGGTATTTTCCCGTTTCCTGCTGGAATATACGGCCTTTTTATCCTTGTCGGATATGGGCAAGGAACTGCCAAGCTATGAGGAGATCCCCATAGCGCTGGAAATGCCCATAGATGTCCGTGATGCCTATAAAGAAGCGGAACGTGCGCTTCAAAGCATCCTCCGCTCGGACCGGAAAGCTGCGCAGAAGATCCTTTCCACTTATCTGAATCTGCTGACGGTCTATCCGGATCAGCCCTACGCCCAGCCGGAGGTCATCCATCCCATTACGGGGAGCGCGATCGTGGCCCCCAAAGACTGCGGAGATTTCTCACGCCTGCTTCCCAAGGAGGAAGAAACGTTGGAGATCGTGCAGCGGAAGGTGGCAAATGGCGAACGGGTGCTGATCTACACCAGCTGGACACGCACGGATTCCCAGCAAAAGCTATTAAAGCTGATGCGGGAGAATGGATACCGCGCCGAAATACTCACGCCGCAGATTGCCACGGAAAAGCGGGAGGAATGGGTAGATAAGCGCGTCAAAAACGGCCTGCAGGTCCTCATCACAAACCCCCGCTGCGTGGAAACCGGACTTGATCTGAACGCCTTCACCACCATCATCTTCTACTCCATGGGCTATAACCTCTTTACGCTGCGGCAGGCGTCGCGCCGGTCATGGCGTATCAACCAGACAGCCCCAAAGGTAGAGGTGTATATGCTCTACTACACGGACACCATGCAGGCCAAAGCGATGAAGCTGATGGCGTCGAAGCTGGCAGTCGCGGGTATTATCGAAGGGACGTTCAGCGAAGAGGGTCTTGCTGCTATGAGCGATGTCAAGGACATGACCTCACAGATGGCCAAGGAACTGGCGGCGGGTATCCGTGACAATGTGGAGGATATTGCCGCTGCCTTCAAGAAAATGGCGATCATTAATCCTGAGCGCAAGAAGACTGTGGAATCCGCACCGAAAACAGACGAGCTTCCTGTACCGGAGATCACATCTGAAGCCATAGGCCCCACGGTACAAGCCGTCCAGACTGCGGCAAGCTGGGAGATCTATGAGGGACTGCTGGCAAGAACACAGGAAGCAAAGAAAAAACGGAAATCGAAGGTGGCAGAGGTGGACGAAAACCAGCTGTCGATCTTCGATTTTGCTGCTTAAAGGAGGAGATTATTTGCACATAACCATCAACCGTACTGAACTGCTTGCGGCAGTAAAACGCGCATCGACCATTGCTCCACCGGACTCTCCGTTGGATGTCCTCAAGGGGGGCCTTCTGGAAGCAGACAGCGCCAGCAGGACACTCACCGTCATATCCACCAACTTGGAGGTTTCGCTGGCAGAAAAGCTGCCCTGCACGGTTCACGAGGACGGCGCTTTCGTTTTCACCGCTAAGATGCTTTCGGAAATGCTGCAGCGGCTCCCGGAGGAAACGGTGGAGATCCGCCGCAGGGAAAACCGTGGGCGCATGACGCTCACAAGCGGCGATGCGAGTTACAGCGTGGATGTGTGGGACATAGGTGCTTTTCCCAAGCCGGATCTGCCTTTTCCGGAGGATACTGTCAAGGTCAGCGGTATCCCTGCCATGTCGCAGCATACTGTATTCGCAACAGCAGAAGATCGAAACAAGCCGCTGCTGCGCTGTGTGAACCTGATGTTCACCAGTACGGGCCTGCGTGCGGCGGGGAGCAACGGTAACTGTATCGTAACAGCCAGGGGCGATGATCAAAGTACCGGAAACATCAGTATGTTGGTTCCAGCTTCTTCCTTGGGAAAGCTCGCTGGGATGTGCCGGGATGAGGAGGAGTTTCGTGTCGGCACAACAGGGAAAAGTATTGTTTTTTTCAAAGAAAATTTCCTTTTCAGTACGCGGCTCATGGAAGGCAGCTACATCGACACGGAATCACTGCTGAAAACCATCACGAACAGCTTCACCGTCCTCACGGATACGAGGGAGATGCGAACGGCTTTATCTTCGGCGCAGTCTGTTGCGCCGGATGGCAGGGTGAACATGAGCTTTGAAGATCAAAAGCTCGTATTTCGTTGTTCCAGTGATTGGGGCAGCGCCTCTGCGGGCATTGATGTGATCGCGCTGACGGGGACGCCCACCGGCAGCTACTGGTATAGTGCGCGTCAGCTTGCGACCTGCTTGAAAGCCCTGGGAGGGACGATCACGCTTGGCATTGCTCAGGGCGGGATGCTGACCATCAGCACGCAGGACGCCTATTACCTGCAAAATGTCATGCGTGCGCCCACAGCGAAGAAGAAAACAATGAAAAAAGCCGTTGAGCCGCCTGCGGCGAAGGCGGCGTAAAGGGGGAATGCGTTTGGAAATTCCAAAGATCTGCCGCTACTGCGGCGGCGTTGTCCGTCTGGTTTCTGCCGCTGAGGTCTACGGAATGGCAGCGGCAAAGCGGCTTGGCATTGAACGTGAGAAATTCTATCAATGTCAGAACTGCAATGCCCGCGTTGGCTGCCATAAGGGGACCACGCGGCCGCTTGGCAATCTGGCCAATGAGACGCTCCGCATGAAGCGAAAAGAGACGCACCAGATCTTTGACAGCTTTTGGCGGGAGTGCGGCATGACGCGGACACAGGGCTATCATTGGATGGCAAAAAAGCTGCGCCTATCCGAGCAGCTCGCCCATATTGGGGGCTTTGAAATGGATCGGTGCCAAAGGCTCATTGACCTGTGTGAAAAAGAACGAAATAAGGAGGCGGCATAGTATGTGTGAAAAGAATCATTGCTCGCGCACGCCGGAGGATCTCTGTACCTGCATGGATTGGCAGACCGGCGATCTGATCCGGGCAGTAACGCATCTTGCAGAGAACATCACAGACATCGACTGGGAGCTTGACTATAAGGACCTTGCGGATGTGCAGGGGCAACGGCTGTGCCTGGTCGGACGGTGCAAGAAATGCGGCGGACGCCTTTGCATCAGTCAGACACCGAAGATCAAGGCCTCGCCGGAGCAGATCCTCTCCGCGCTGGATGACAGTATCGGTCAGGCGTACAGCGCTCTTAAGGTGTATCTCCGTCCTGAGGAGTATTACGACAAGTTTGCAGAGATGTTCCACGAGGAGGATCGCCCCATTGTCGATAAGTGGGTGATGCATCAGCGGTGCTACTCTCCATATCTGAAGGCCTGCAAACACTCGAAGCCGGCCTACATGATCGTCCATACTGCGGCGAACGCGGATAAGGGAGACTTTCCCGGCCCGGAGGGGCTTGAGACGTTCCTGTGTAAAGACCGGGCGATTCTGCGGCTTCGTGAATTGGTGGAGAAGAAAAAGGAAGAAATGACCTTCCCCTATGATGAAGAACTCTACCGCGAGGAATACGGTGATGATTTCTGGGAGGCCTATTGCGACAACTATGCCGCAGGATGGTTTACCCGTTATGAGATTATCGAGAGTCCGCTTTTCCTGGCACCCGAGGATGAACTGAGAACGCCGAATCCGAGCTACAGCCGCTTTACCAACACCCGTACCGACCTGAACGACTGCCTCGTTTCCATCCGTGAAGAAGCGCATTTGAGCGATGCAGAGGCCAGCGCAGGCAAGGGAATGTTCAAAGCGTTCCTGTCGCTCTGTCAGGACTATGGCATGATCGAGGGGGTTGACTGCGATAAGGTGGACGATGTATTTGACCGCTTGGCAAACCACAGCAAAGCGCCTATCGGGTGAGGATACGGAAATGCAGTTACGAAAAGAAACTTGTATCGGATGTGGATGTGACCTCCGATACATGGAGAGCATCCCCACAAAGCAGATGGGCGTCATGATGCACCCAGGGGAGCGCTTTTGCACTGGCGGAAAGCGGGCGCGTAAATTCCGGCGCAGCGACCCTAAAATCTATGTGCCGGACTGGTGTCCGAAACGGAAAAAGCCTTGCGAACTGCGCGTCTACTGCTTCAAGAATAAGGATGCGTGGAGGCTGCACGAAATGCTCTGCTTTGACCTTGGCAAAGATATTCCTCCGGATAGCTGGCGGTATGCGCCGCTCTATGAGCTGCACACCGACCTTACACCGCAGGAATTTGCCAAGCGCTGCAACAACGAGCCGGACGCCGAAACGCTCCATGTAGCCGTTCACCGCCATTACGTGGTGGAGATTGACGACGGGCTCAGGCCTGCTTTCTTTTATAAAACGGAGCACGGCTATGAACTGGCCCCGTCGTTTGATGCAGCGGCGGCAAGAAAAAATAAACGGGAGGATACCGATTGAACAATACGGAAAGACACTGTGATACCTGCAACGATTCCTACTACATGACCGAGAAAAATCCCAGCGGAGGAAAGGAACTTGTTCGGCTGCAGCACTGCCGCAACACCGTCTACAATTCCCCCGCCTACACCCATCAGATGTTACTGGAGGACTGGGGCAAGGGCTTCTGCCGCCTTTGGACCCCTATCACAGAGAAAGGAAATGAACATGAACAACAACTATACCATCGCCCAGCGCAATGCCCTTGTGGAGAAGTATCTTTGGTGCATCGACACCGTAATCCGGAAAAACCGCCCTCTCATGAGGGCGGCCCGGCTGGAGTATGACGATGTGTACCAGCAGCTTGCGCTCCGGCTCATCCGGGCTGTTGCCGGCTTCGACCCGCAGAAGGGTACGCTTCAGCAACATATCTTCGCCCAGCTTAAATATGAACTGCTCAACTGCAAGTCTGCCTACCGCCTGTGCGGCCTGACCGGCGCTCCCAAGGAATACCGCAAGAGCGACATGGCCTCTCTTGAAAATATCCCAGAGGGCAGCTCTTTATATGAACAGGTTATGGCGGCGTGAGGAAAGGAAAAGTGGAATGGTCTTAAAAGAAAAAGGCACGCGATTTTGCAGAGGTGGAAAGGTATTTACAGTTGGTGGCCGGGTCCTTGGCAATGAGGCATGTGATTATGCAGGACTACACGGCGTGATTACAGGTATCTATACTGGCGCGGACGGGGTTGTAGGACTCGATGCACCGGAAATTTGCTGTGATTTTGAGCGCCCTGTTTCAGAGGAAATGATCCGCGATCTGGAGGATCGGTTTTCGGATATATGCGGAGAGCCAACAGCCATGGATGACATTCTCTTTGATGGTGTGATCGTGGCTCCTTATATGCTGGAACCGCTTGCCGCCCCACCTGCCGAAAGGAAGGAAATCTTCAAAGATCCGGATACTGCGGCAGACATCTTTGGAAAAGTGCTCCAAATGACGAATGAGGAACTGTGCACCCTATATGCCTTTCCGTGCGCTCCCGCAGATGACGAAGCCACATCATGGGAGGTCACAACACAGGTATGCTGTTTAGGCGGCTGTGAGATGAGCGTTTATTCCTTTCCGGATGAACGGAGCGCACGGCTCTTTGCCGCACTGCTGGAGCGCAGCGGCTGCCGCCTTCGCCATGATACGGCCTGTCCGGACTGCTATGCAGAATACCAAAAGGACAGATTATGAGCAGCTGTGTTCGTATGCGATGAATCAAAAATGAAGTAGGAGAAACTGACATGATCTATCAAAAAAAGGGAACTGTGTTCCGTGCGGAAGGAAAAACCTTTTGCATCGGCGGCATCGTGTTCGCCAACGCTGAAAGCGAGTACATGGGCTTATACGGCACTGTGACGGAAATTCGCACCGGTGATGACCGGGAAACTGAGAATGATACGCCGGATATCTACTGTGAATTCATTTTGTCTGATTCGACTGCGATGACCGCCGAATTAGAAAGCCGCTTTTCCGACCTCTACGGTCAGGACAAAAAGGTTGAGGATATTTCCCTGGACTGGGTAATTATGTCCCCGGAGATGCTGGAGCCTGTCACCGCAAGAGAACCGAAGTGTAACGGCAATCTTTTGACGCTGACTTGTTTAGAAGCGCAGATCGACCACGTCGAGGGAACCACACTGGCCATCTCCAATGAAATGGGTGTGCTGCTCTGCAAAATGCGGGAGGATTTAGACAACTACGACTTCCCGCCAGCACTGACCCGTGTGGAAAAGATGATCAATGGCTACATGTTCACTTACGGAGACCGGGAAAGTCAGGAAGAGGGGCCGTGCGTTGTTTATGTTATATCGGAAACGCCGGTACTGCAGGGAAACTATGAGGAGGAAACGAAATGATCCTGAGAGACAAAATGCTCGCCGTGATCGACGATGTGAACGGCAGCGTTGCCGAGCGTGAAGAACTGGTGGAGATGATCGCCATTGCCCTGCTGACCCGCAAGAACCTGTTCGTTCTGGGTGATCCGGGCCAGGCCAAGAGTTATGCCATTAACCTTTTCCGCCAGCATATCACCGGTGCGCAGCAGTTTGAGCGCCTTCTCTCCAAGCAGACCGACGAAGAACAGCTTTTCGGCCGTGTCGATCTATCGAGCCTTATCCCCGGGAGCATCCCGGATGCTGCGCTGGAAGATGATGATGTATACCGGAACCTACGCTTTGATTTGAAGTGCGCGGTAGACGGTCTGGAGCAGATGAAAAATACCACAGATGCCTTCTCTGTGCTGGAACAGGCGGCGGACAAACTGGCATCCTACCGCAAAGCGGTGGCGCTGCTGCGTCCGAGCGAACCTGTTGTCCAGACGGCGGGCAAGATCCCCGAGGCAGACATTGTGCTGCTGGACGAGATTTTCAAGTGCAACGACGGTGTCTTGAACTCGCTTCTCACGGCGCTTAATGAGCGTAAGTACACCAACGAGGGTCATACATACCCAATTCCGACCATCTCCTTTTTTGCGGCGTCCAATGAGATTCCCAATTTCAATGACCCGCAGGAGAAGATTTTGGAGGCGCTCTATGACCGCCTGGAACTGAAGGTCGTGACAGCCAACATCGAAGACCGGGATACCCGTCTTGCCGTTTTGAAAAATAAGCAAAGCGGCGCATTTGGACAGGTCAGCACCACGATCACGCTGGAAGAACTCATTGAGATGCAGCATGAAGTAACCGCAATCCCTGTACCAGACGCCATCAATGAACTTGCGGACGACATCCTCTGCGAGCTGCGAAAGAGCATGGAGGTGTCGGATCGAAAGTACCTCGGTTATTACCCCATTGCGCAGGCCAGAGCATGGCTCTCCGGCCACGACAAGGTGGAGTCTTCCGACCTGCTGGCGCTGAAGGACTATCTCTGGCATCTTCCAGCTGACCGGGAAAAGGTGGATAGCGTTCTCAAGAGGCTTTGCATCAACCCTATGCAGGAAAAGGCCAACGGCGTTCGTGAGATGGCACTGGACTCGCAGACGGAATTTCAGGAAGCCTGCGACGATAGCAACCGCACAGATCTCGCCCGTAAGGCGTTCATCAAGCTGCGCGGAGAACTGGTGCGGCTCTACCAGAAGCAATGCGAGCTCCGCGCTGCCGCACAGTCGGACAGTGAAGTGGCTCTGGTGGACAGCTTACTTGATGACCTTGAGGACATCAGCCGCTGGGCACATGAAAAGACCGGCTTTACCTACACGCCGCTCTCTGAGATCGCAGCGCTGAACTGAAGTAAACAGTTAAAAATCACTTAAAAATCAGGAGGACTTTGTATGCTGAATCGAATTGTTTTGATGGGCCGACTCACCCATGATCCGGAATTGCGGAGAACGCAGTCCGATACGCCCGTTTGTTCCTTTTCGCTTGCCGTTGACCGCGACTATAAGCGAGACGGTGAAAAAGAGACGGACTTCATCGACATTGTTGCGTGGAGATCGACTGCGGATTTTGTGGGCAAATACTTTACGAAAGGCCGCATGGCCGTTGTGGAAGGCCGGCTTCAGATTCGCGATTGGACGGATAAGGAAGGCGGCAAACGCCGTAGCGCGGAGGTCATCGCAGACAATGTGTACTTCGGCGACTCCAAGCCGAAAGATAGTGGAAGCGATGTGCCTGCCTATGACGGTGAACCCGGCGCAGGATTCGGCGCGCCACCCAGCGGCTTTACGCCGGACTTTGGCGATGATGGCGAGATGCCATTCTAAGTTCTAAAAAGCAGAGGGAGGGCGAAATGCCCTCCCTCCAGCACTTATAATCGAAGGAGAATAAAACTATGCCAAACTGTGCTATCTGCAAAAAATCTGTTACTACAGGCATTGTGCTGTGCGATCATTGTGCCAAGGGCCTTACCCCCTATACGCTCCCCACAGATCTTGCATGGTTCATTGACCAGCTGTCCGAAAAGATCATACTGGAAAAATCCATCTATGCCTGCGCTATGTGTGCAATCAAAGATTGTCCCAGCCAGGCGAGCGGCATGACCTGCCGCAATGGGATCAAGGCGTGGTTGCTGTCGCAGGCAAATGAATTCTTCCCGGCAAAGGCAGCGTGACGGAGGTATGCTATGAAGAAAAATATTTTGTCTAAGCTCCTGACTGCGTGTCCCTTTCCAGAAGTATTTGAGGACACGGAACCCGTAGAGGGTTGCTCCTTTCCAGAGCCCCAGCGCAAGATCGGCCATATCCGTGCCGACTACGATGGCTGGCGTTGGTACAATACCGTATGGCCGTGTCATAATGCGCTTGCCACGCCAAAGGCCTGTGCGGAAATTGATCGCATATATGATGCGCTGATTGCCCCGGATGCCTTCTGTGACCTTGCCGCGCTGCGTAAATTCTGCGCCAATCACATGGACGCCTGTATCTCAAAGGAACATGAGGATGAGTTCAGCTTCTACTATGTAGGCGAGTGCTGCAATTTCTGGATCAGGCTCATCACCCGCAAGGGAGACTACAATATGTACTTAAATGCCTATACCAAAGAAGCAAATTATCAAAAATACTTTGACTATCTGGAACGGCTTCGGCAAAGTGGCGAGACAAATATGTATGGTGCGGAACCCTATCTCCAATCAGAATTTCCAGAACTCCGCTATGATAAAGATAAAGCCGGAGAGATCCTTTTGGCGTGGATCAAAACCTTTGACGAGAGGGGGGACTCCGCACCATGCTGAAACCTTATCGAACCATTCAGGATGTTCTGGTATCTCCCTGGGCGCAGCAACCGAGGCTGGCACATGTGGAACGAACTGACCGTGTGCTGCGCTCGACAAAGCTTGAGAACAGCATCTACCAAGATCTGCGTTCAGAGGATACTGCTATGGATGCGGTCGAGCAGAGCGCAGGGAAAAAGCTGAAGTCTTTTCCCGCTCTTTCACAGGATGCCTTTCAGTCCTTCTACTCCCTTGTACCCCGGCACAATGAGGAGGGAGTGCTCTCTGCGGCGGCGCGCAAATTCAACGCGCCGATTCTGGAGCATATCACGCAAAGCGAGGAGTATCCAACACTCAAAGAAGTGTGCGAAGGCCGGGAGCTACCTGCTTATGAAGCGGCGGCAGAATTCGTATCTGCGGCGTCCGATGAATTAGACGAGTTGATGCGTCAGCTCGGCGGGAAAAAGGACGCAATGAGCACGCTGGAGAAGCTGGAGCAGGCGCAGGAAGCAGCGGTACAGCGGCTCTCGGGATTGCTGGAGCAGCTTGATGCCTCCCATCCGGACGATTCCCAGCTAAATGATGATGTGGTAAGAGCCGCGAATGAAGCGGAGAGTAAGCAACGGCAGGTGGAGGCTGTCACCAGACTCATAGACAACAGCACGATGCAAAGCAAATCGGCTGTGGATGGTATCGTACATCACGCTCTGACCGCCGCTTCCCAGAAGGCCGAGGAGGTACAGAGCATTATCGGTGCGTGGAGCGATGAACCCGGAAACCTCCAAAGGACACCAGCCAATACGGAGCTTTTGGAGCGTGTCCGGGCAAGTGAGTTCCTGCGGGATATTTCCAGATACCTCGGCCGCTTTCGGGAAATATTTGCACAGGGAAAGAGAAACGGCTACGCCTATGGCAGAGGTGAAAAATACTCGCTGGAACTGGGCAACGACCTCTCCCAGGCGCTGACCTCGGAACTTGCCATGCTGGTTGCACCGGAGACGCTGCCGCTGTTCCTGCGAAAGTATCAGCGGCGGCAGATCAAACAGTATCGCAGGCGGGAGCCCATCTATAAGGGCGCGGGTGATATGATCTGCTGTCTCGATGAATCCGGTTCCACCGCCGGCGAATGTGCCGCGTGGGGCAAGGCCGTTGCCATGACGCTGCTGGAGATTGCAGAAAGCGGGGGACGCAAGTTTGCCCTCATTCATTTTTCCGGTCCCGGCAGCGTCAAGGTAGATTTGTTTCTTCCAACGCAGGCGACGGTAGAGGATAAACTTCGTGCGGCAGAGACTTTTCTCGACGGCGGTACAGACTTTTGCACACCGTTGAACGAAGCGCTGCGGCTGATGACGGAAGAAGGCTTTGAAAACGCTGATGTTGTGTTTATCACCGACGGAGAATGTGCTTTGTCGGCGGAGTATATCTCCAAATTACAGGAAGAACAGGCAAATCGTCGCTTTACGATTACCGGTATCCTGATGGATCAGGGAAACAAAGGCATGGATTTCAGTTTGCGGGATTTTTGCCAGAACATTTACCGTACCAGTGAACTGACCGGTGACACCATTGTGGAGAAAATCATAACTAATCGTGTGTAACCCATTCTAAGGACAAGGCGGGACTGCTATCGGCAGTCCCGCCTTTGCTTTTTATGAGGAAGGTTTATTCCTGAATTTTAGTTACCCTGATATGCCCGATACAGGAACGTGACGATCTGCGCACGGGTGCAGTCTTTGCCCGGCGCAAAGGATGTCTCGCTCACGCCTGTAGTTACGCCGTTCATGTAGCACCACGCTACCGATTCATACGCCCATTCAGGCACATCGGTGAACGGCAGGAGGAACATCCACGCGCCCGTGAAGCCCTTGCCCTGCTCCTGAACGTAGCGGTAGATCATGGCCGCGGCCTGCGCACGGGTGCAGCCGTCATTCGTGCCGAAGGTCGTTTCCGTCAGGCCGGTGACGATGCCAGTGCTCGCCGCCCAGCGGACCGCCTCGGCATAATACGCGCCCTCGTCCACGTCCGTGAACGGCATGAGGTAATTCACCACGGGGGAACCCGCCACACGCCAGAGGAATGTCACGATCTGAGCGCGGGTGCAAGGCTGGTTCGGTGCAAAGAGGCTATTGCCGACGCCGCCGGGAATACCGGTCTCCGCCGCCCACTTGACGGCCTCGTAGTAATAGGCGTCGTTCGGCACGTCGTAGAAGAAGTTGAGAACGCTGTTGTCCTCCATGAAAGTCACCTTGACCTCGACCTTGCTGCCGGGCATGGTGAAGGTGTATTTCCCATTGCCCTTGTCGGTGAGTTTCAGATCGTTGCCGTTCTTGTCAGTAACGGAAATGGTTTCCAGCACATAGCCGCTGTCAGGCGTTACCGTGATGGTCACGGTGCTGCCCTTGGAAGCAGTCTTCGGACTAACTGCCACGGACCCGTTTTCGGTCTTGTCAGGGACGGTGATAGGATAACTGGACGAGCTGCTGCCGGAAAAATGCCGCTTGGGGATCACCGTTTCGGCTTGGGTGATCTCATGGTCGCCGTTTGCGTCGGCGAAATACCTGCCGCACGCCGGACAGTACCAGTATTCGATGTTGCCGTCGGCGCTCGTGGTGGGCGCTTTGGCCGGGACGTGCTCGAGCGGATCCTGATGCTTGTGGGTATTCTGATTCTTGAACACCGGCAGGGTCAAACCTGCCGCGTCCACATACTGGCATTCATCGGCCCACGGGTCTTCGCTCTTATGCTTGCCGTCCTTAAGTGCTTTCAGAACCGTGCCGTCGGCGAATTCCTCGGCAGACTTTTCGATAGCACCGATATGGCTATCTGCCGTTGTGCCTTTCAGATAATAGCTGTTCCGAACCTGACCACTCCCGTTGCCAAAGAGTCCACCCGGTGTTGCGGTTCCACCGGGACATACTACGATTCCTGCATTGTAGCAGTTAAAGAGCATAACGAAGCTACCACTTCCTGCGATACCGCCGATTGCGCGATTACCACTGATGGCCCCAACGTTGTAGCAATCATAGATGAACATATCATCATAGTGGGTTCCGACGATGCCGCCCGCATAATCGCCGCCGCTGATCTTACCGGCGTTATAGCAGCCGGTGATCCAGCCGCTGGAGTCATCCATATAGGCAGCATAGCCGACGATACCGCCGGTATGCCCCGCTGGAGCCGTTACTGCGCATAGATTGCCGCAGTTTTCAATCGTGCTGCCTTTGGCACGGCCAATGATGCCGCCGACAGCAGTGGAACTATCGGTGGAGGTGCTGGTTACTTTACCGGCCACGGTCAGATCCCGGATGGCTGCACCTTCCGTATAGCCGAACAGACCGGAATAAGCAAATTCGCCAGTTACATTCAGCCCGCTGATCGTATGTCCATTACCGTTAAACGTGCCAGAATAGGCAAGAGTATCTTTAGGGTCGTCACCGGTGTTTTGGCCGATCGGCGTCCACGCATCATTTTCCAGATCGACATCCGCTGTCAGCTCGGCGCACGCGCCGCGCTGGGCGGGAATGTAGTTACCCGCAGTACCGTTGACGATGCTGCCGAACAGCACCAGCTCGGCCTTATCGCCGATCTGATAGGGGAATTTCGCGGTTCCAAGGCCGTTGATAAGAGCACTGCCGAAGTACTGCATGATCTGCCCGTTGATCGTGATATTGCTATCATTGACGGTGAACGTGGCATTGCTGCGGTCGATGAGGATGCAGTCGCCGTATTCCATAGCCGTGCAGTCCGTGATGCTGGCGTTGCCGGACAGTTCAAAGTTGCTGTAAAAGACAAACACACCGCCGCCATTGGCTTTGAGTGCCTTACATTTTTTGATGGTACCGCCGGTCATGGTGAATGTCGTCAGCCCGCTGTCGTCCTTGTACGTGGCCACGCCGCCGCCCGATGCGTCAGCCTTGCAGTTTTCGATCGTGCCGCCGGTCATGGTGAACGTGCCGCCCACAAGTACACCGCCGCCGCTGTTGAAGGTGGCTTCACAGTTCGTGATGCGGGCGCTGCCGGACATGTTGAACGCGCCGCCCACATACACACCGCCGCCGCCGCAGAAATTGCTGGAGCCGGCTCTTTTTTCACCGGACTTGCAGCCCGTGATCGTGCCACCGGACATGGTGAACGTGCCGCCATCGAGACATACGCCGCCGCCGGCACTTGCGCTCACGCAGTTCCTGATGATGCCGCCGGACATGGTGAGGTTGCTGGAATGCTCATTGGTGTTACTTGTGCCTGTTTTATCGGAGGGTTCCTTAAATCCCGTGTACGCGTACACGCCGCCGCCGCCCTGTGGTTTGTCGTCTTCGTCCAGATAGCCGCAGTCGGCGATCTCTGCATCGCCGGACATGCTGAACGTGCCGCCGGACAGCAAAGCGCCGTAGGCCTGGTTTTTGATGCTGCCGCCGGTCATCTTGACCGTGCCGAGCACCGCATGAACGCCGATGCTGCTCACGCGTTCGCTTGCCGAATTGGTGATCGTGCCGCCCTCGATGTTCAGCGTGCAGTTGCGCCCGACGTAAATGCCGGTCGCGTTCGCACCCTGTACGTCCAGTTCGCCGCCGCCCCTGCTGTCTTTCAGCGTCAGCGTGTACGACGTGGCTCCCTGATTGTAACCACTGTAAACGAGAATACCGATGGGATTAGGCTCAGTAGTCGTATTTCCCGCGTTGTTATAATAATACTGGACATTAGCGCTTTTCGGATTCGGGATCGTCAGCGTAAAGCCGTTCAGATCCAGGGTGACGGTGCGGGCGATGTTCAGCGGTTCGCTTGCTCCAATGGTAATGTTCTCTGCCAGCTTGACCACCTGCACCGCGTTGTTTTTCACAGCGGAAAGGAGCTGATCCTCTGTGGAGACCTGGACCTCTGCCGCCAGGTTCAGAAAAAGCGTGGATTCCTTTGGGATGTTGTAATCCGCCAGCGTGCAGTTATCCTCCAACTCCTGACCGTTAAAGGGGAGCTTCTGCTGATGAGGCGGGATGCCTTCCTTATCATGAATTTTCTGCTTCACATTGTCAATTCTGTCGCCGGGTTCCACCTCCAGCGTGAGGGTTCTCTCGCTCGGCAGCTTGACAAAAATTTGCATGGCGCTCGCGCTCGCGCTCACGCTTAAGGCAAAGCACAGCGTCAGCGCCATCAGAATGCTGAATACTCGTTTCTTCATCGTGATCCCTCCATGATGAAAGTCGTTTGGTTCCTCCTTTGGAGGAACCAAGGGGATATCCCCTTGCCAAAAATTTATTTTTCCGTCAGAGTCTCAAAGCCCTTTTCGGCCTGTTGGACTGTCTTTTGGATAATGTCCGCTGCCATCGTGTGCAGGTCCATCTGCAAGACCGTCGCTGTGACCGCCGTCCGCTTTTCCTCCGGAACATTGTAAATCCTGAGCGTACAGTCTAAAAAACGGGTGATCTTTGCCTTCGGCGTGAAGTAAAGGTCACACGGCACAGACATGAAACCCCGCATAATGCCAGCTGACGCGATCTCCATTTCGTAGAAATCCTTCGGCTCTGCGTCCGGCAGGTAGGCAGCGAAAATGGTTTGCAGGCGTTTGGCCGTGCTGTGGTACAGGTAGTCCGTCGTGGTGGGCAGCGAGTACGCCATCACATACAGCTCACGCAGCGGTTCCGTCAGCTCAGCGATGTGGAGCTGCAAGGCCGTTTCCACAGCGTAGAGGAACACGGGGTCCTCCGCGCCGCTGTGCTGTCCGGCGAGGTCGAACTGCCCGCCGAACATCCGCTTTACCAGTTCCAGCAGCAATGCCTCCTTGCTGGGAAAAACATGGAAGAAAGAACTCTGCCCAATGCCTGCCGCCTTTGCGATCTCACCGGTCGTGGTTCTGGTGTAGCCCTTTTCCAGGAACAATGCCACCGCCGCACGTAATACCTTCTGCTGCGTTACCAGACCGTTTAACAATTTTCCCTTCGGCAAATTACCACCCCTTTATAACTTTTCTTGCGATTACACTTTTATAATAGCATATCATTTCTGACCTAGCAAGAGAAAAGTACCAAAATGGAACGACCATTTCTGCAGCACTTGCGGCTGCCGATAAAATTCTTACCGCTTCCAATAGAAAAAACAAGTATTCCGTGTTAAACTGAGTACAGACATACGGCCATTCAAAACTTCGAACGGAGCTATATGTCAGATCACTCCATAATACGGGAACGCCCATCGGGAAAACCTGCGCCATCCGGCAAAGGCAGCAAATAGTGAGGGCAAGCAGGCTTGAGCCATGAAAGGATAAAATGAGATGGACAACAACGAATATAAAGAGGCTCTACTTTGTGCGGCTGAAACCCTCAATGAACGTATGGGGACGGAGTTCAGCGAAGACAACCTTGTGCTGCGCTGCTTTCAAACGGAAAACCAGCAGGAAGTCTTTGAGCAGTTCTGCAAGCAGTATTTCCCGGATCGCCTGACAGACCGATACAAAGAAGACGGCTATTTTGACTTTCATGCTACTGCCTTTGTTGGTGAAGGCGAGAATAGCATGGACGGAGTTCTTCTGCGCACGGATGTTGAACGCACTCCGGCAACGCTTTATCACATTCTGCTGCATGAGTTGGCTCATATCTTCTGTACCCACAATGAGTTTGGCGGAGACAGCTTCTACAAACGCTGCTGCATGGATGATACTCTAAGCAGCGAGGAAGATGGCGCAATCAACGCCGGTTATGCAATCTGGCGAGAACTGATTGCGGAGTTGATTGCTTCCGAAAAGGATGATAACTGCGTTGTCCTTTCTCTTGAAGACAAGGAGGACATCCTGCGCTACTACATGGAAGAGCTTGAAGACGGTAATCGGAAGATGGCTGTCAGCATGATCCTCTGTGAAGCGCTGACAAGTCGTGAGGGTGAACCGGCTGCGACATGGAGTACCACCAAAAGGAAGGTTACAAAATACAAGCCCTTTGATGATCCGTCGTTTATGGACTTGCTTGAGCTTGTGGTTCGGAAACTGAAAAAGAACTTCGTGGAAATTGACCGGGACTTCATTCTTGAACTGGGTTCTCTCTACTTGTTCCTCGTCACAGAATTGGAGGTCAAGAAGCTGCAAAAGAGACTTTTAGAAGAGAACTAACCACGACAGACAGAGAAAGGACGTGCATTATGAAGTACAAACTGTTTCGTTCTCCCGGTGATCTGGATAAGTCAGTCCGCAAGCATGAGCTGGTTGCCGTGGAGATCGGCAGCGGCATTGATGAAGTAACAGACGCGCTCATCCGCGCAGTTCGGGATGATCTTGCGGAAATGCCGGAATATGCGCACTGTGAAACCGCCGCGTATGCACCTGAGCCGGTCAAGTCGTTTCGGCGTGTGCAGCGGTACCAGTATGAAATGACAGGGATTGTCTACCCGCAGTATGCGGAGAAAAACATTTTGATTGACTACGGAATTATTGAGGAAGAAGAGGTATGAGCAAGGAACAGTACATCGAGTTTCCGGAGGAATACACACGCCGGGAGCTGAATGCCCGGTATCGGGAAATCCCATTGAAGGACACAACCTCGCGGTTACTGCGCAAATATTTCAATGCAATGGCAAACCTCTACGGTATCATCCCGCTGCATAAGGCAAAGGAAATCATCTTCAACCTCAGCCCGAAGCTGGCAACGGAGGATGAATTTCTTGCTTTTGCGGAGATTGCCCGCCATGAATGTGAAGGCTACTACATCCTGGGCGGCGAGGAACTGTACACGGATGTCAGGCACACAAAGCCTCTTGACCGCGAAATCATTGATGTTACCCTGATTGATGAGTCGATTGACCTTTTCATGGAGACGAAGCGCAGCCAGCAGGACAAGCCCTATTATATGCCGGACAAGAAACATTTGCTGGAATATGATGATCCTTTTTACTGTGAAGATACGCCGGAAAAGCTCAAGCTGCGGGCGTTTTTGAAGGAACGCTGCAACTTGAGCGACGAGCGCGAGACCGCTGTATTTGAAGAACTCCTGTACGGTGTCCGCTCGGTTGCTGTTCAGACAGCCGATGTTCTCAACCATTTGGAAAAGCTGGGTGTTCGGCTCAGGTCTCAGCGAGATGTGGAGCGTTTTACTGCCTTGTACAGCGCATTCCACAATACGACGAGAATGCCCTGCAACCGTGGCTATACGCCGGATGAGATGATGCAAATGACACCTCCGGAAGAACGGTTCAAGTCCGTTTCCCTCGAACCGAATATCCGCAAATCCCTCCAAACCGGAGAAATTGACATCGAAGACTTCCGCAAACAGATCCTCACAATGGAGCTGCCGAGCGAAGCAATGCGCTTTGACCTCCTGAAAC
>ERZ779895.1734-NODE-1734-length-21957-cov-3.813716_pt1 | contig 21957 bp, 18 predicted proteins | sample MGYA00511093_ERZ779895 | MGnify/ENA primary metagenome ERZ779895 (study PRJEB29588, sample SAMEA2142970) | human gut metagenome | biome: human gut; feature: human-associated habitat; material: faeces | place: Denmark | collected 2008/2010 ... | reverse complement strand
GCACACACTGAAATACAATAAAAACTTTTATTATATTTTATTTTTTCCTCTATAACATTCTTAAATCCTGCCATTGAGAAACAGCCGCTTGCACTCACAATATACATATCTACATTGTGTCTGATAAGGTAATATATTATGATTACTGCCGCAACACAATAATATATGAGCATAAGCTTCTTTTTCGGAAGATAATATAATTCTAAGAAACATATTATTACGATATTCCATGTCTGCATAAAGATATACTGTTTTATTCCAAGCTTTTTTCTTGTTTTAGTAAGTGCATAAATACCTGAAAGAACATAAAATATTATAACAACTGAAAACAATCTCAATGAATTTTCTTTATAATATATGATTCCGTTTCTGACATAAAAGATTTTTTTATTATAAATCGAAGCAAATACCGCCACCATCGTAATAACTGCAGGTATAAACATTATGACTGCCACTTTTCTTTTTAAAAATGTAAGAGATAATGTCTGTGCAAGATAATACAGCCAGAATAATACTGATGCCACTATAACCCCTGCAAAAGAAAATGCCGTAAGTATGACGCTGACACTGTTTGAAAGCCTTATAAGTCCACTTTCTCCAAGTCTCTTTACCAACTCTATGGTGACTACTCCAAGTAATATATGCAGCAGATCTGAAAAGAACCTGTTCCTGTATAACGGCAGCCAGTTTTTATAATGATAAAAAAAGGTTACCAGTCCTATCAAAAATAAAGCTACGATTTCATACGCATAGATATAATTTATCATTTTTTCCACAACTCTCCATTGTATAATGTATAACGGTCTTTACCCGTATTTTTTGAATGATATAGTGCTGAATCTGCCTTTTTATATATCGTTTCAAAATCATTTCCATCCTTTGGTGCAACCGAAACCCCTATACTGCTCGTTATATTGACAACATTTACCCCATCCGTATAACTTCGCTGATTTGCCTTTTTAACCTGTTCAGCCTTTTTTATGATATACTCCTTAAGGCTCTCATCGTCAAAGGCATCGTACACTGAACAGACGGCAAACTCATCACCTCCAAGCCTTCCTACTAAAGCATCGTTCTTGAAGATTTTGCTAAGCTCTGCCCCTGTGTCAGCTATTGCTTTGTCACCATATATGTGTCCTAAAGTGTCATTGACATTTTTGAAATTATCAAGGTCTACCATATAAAATATATAGTACCTGTCTGGTTTATTTTCATTGAGAAGCAATCCCATCTTTTCTTCTATCGTCTTTTTGTTTAAAACACCTGTAAGCATATCATTTTCTGCTCTCTGAACAAGATTCTTCTCCATTGTAATCTGCTTTGAAGCATCCATAAGTTTACCTATGAAACATTTTGGTGAACCATTATCCCCCCTCTTCACAAAACCTGACACCCTGTACCAGTCATATTCACCGTTCCTGTTGAGCACTCTGACTTCAGATGTAAAGAAATCCTCTTTACTCTCAAAAAATTTTCTTAATCTGCTCCTTATAGATAAATCGTCAGGATGAATATAATCATAAACATCATATATAGCTTCACCCATCAGCGGTTTTGTTCCTTTATCAATGATTATCCCAAATTTATCTTTTAGTTCAAATTTTTTAGGATTAAAATAATATTGGAATATTATAGTCTTGTCAATTTTACTGACTGCATCGTAAATCTTCTCAATATCCAATAACTTTTCCCTGCTTTTTACCGCAAATATAAGCAGCGTCATAATGCATATCAGATTAACTAAAAGTATCTTGATAAAGTTCATGCTTTTGCTTGTGATAAAAAACTCCGACAAATTATTTCTGCTGCCTTTTGATACAAACATAAACGACCAATTATTTATACGTGTTGGAACCGTGGTCACTATATAGTTGTATTTGTTATGCCTGAATAAAAAATCTGTCTCTCTTGCGTTCCTTATGCTTGTTCTCACTCCACTGTTGTCAATTCCTCCATATACCTTACATTCATTTAGATATGTAAAAATATTTGTATCTGCCGATATTTCAAGTTTTGAGCTGACATTCGTATCTGCAAGCACATCACCACTGTCGGATACAATGATTACACTGCCATATTTTGTTATTCCTGAAGCAATAAGTTTGTTCTTCAAATCACGAAGAAGCATTGAGCCTACGATTACTGCCCTGACTTTATTTTTATATATAACCGGTGCAAATATGTTTATCTCATCATTTCCCTCATAATTTATCGTTATCTCATCAGCCACATTTGCTTTTTTATCAAGTGCTTTTTCAAATTCCTCGCTGTTGCTCACGGACTTATAAAGGCAGTTTCCGTATAATCTTATACCGTTTATATCAAGTATGGATATATCATAAAAATAACCATTAAGCTTTTCAAATACGGCTGCAAGTTCTCCTCTGTTACTAAGATCCTGTTCGGAAATCCTCTCAGCAAGTAGCTCCATATTGGAAATTCTTTCACTAAATATCTCTTCAAAATAAGCTTTTCCAATACATGCATTGCTATTTACAACCTTTTTTATATTGCTTACATTATTTCCTCTAAGTTCTCTGCCAAAGCATACTACCGTGAAAATCCCACTTAATACAGATATAATCAACAGCAGATAACATATTTTTTTTAAATTTATCATCTTATTTTTTTTCATAATCCTGTGCCTCATTTACTTCCGTAAACTCCATACCTCTAAATGTATGTATTCTCCATTTTTTTAACAAAAACCATCTTTATAATATCACAATCTCTTCTATATCGCAATTCTTTGTATCGTTTTTGTAACAGTTCAGCCCCAAAAAAGATAAGTCAATAATACATGAGCTTGCTCAATGTATTATTGACTTGTTTTTTGGGGCTGAATAGCCTTTCATTTATGAAATGAAGTAAACACAAGCTGCATAGCAGCGACTGACAGCTTGCTGGCAGGTTTACGAATGTAATAAATGAGGGGCTGAACTGTTACTTTTTATGATAATGGCAAAGAAGGCAAATCCAGTGTTTTGCTAACAGAAATTGCTTCGCAATTCTCGTTGGCATCCACACTATATTACGAGTATTTTCCTATGCAGCAAAAAAACAGAGCAGTTATATCTCTGCTCCGTTTTTTCAAGTCAGCATATCGCCGCTCATTATTTTTCAGCAAGTCCGCCAGTCATCTCTTTTACATAATCATAGATATACTTTCCTGCATCTCCGCCGTATTTCGCAACTATCTTTATGATGGCACTTCCGACTATCGCTCCGTCTGCTATCTTTGTATATTTATTTACCTGTTCAGGTGTGTTTATTCCAAAGCCGACTGCTGCCGGTGTGTCAGTCACCTCTTTTATTGATTTTACAATGCTTTCAATATCCGTCTTTATCTCACTTCTGACACCTGTTACGCCAAGTGAGGATACGACATATATAAAGCCCTTTGCTTCTTTTGCTATCATCCTGATACGCTTTTCTGAGGTAGGTGCTATCATTGATATAAGATACATTCCGTATTTTTCCGCTATCGGTGCAAGTTCATCTTTTTCATCGTATGGAATATCAGGTATTATAAGTCCGTCTATTCCTATCTCCTGACATTTTGCACAAAATCTCTCATAACCGTACTTGTAAAGTGAGTTTGCGTACCCCATAAATACAAGAGGTATATCCGTTTTTTTACGAAGTGAGCTTACCATATCAAAAATCTTGTCTGTAGTGCAGCCACCTGAAAGTGACCTTATATTAGCTTCCTGTATAACCGTTCCTTCTGCTATCGGGTCTGAAAACGGAATTCCTATCTCAACAAGTGCAGCTCCCGCCTTTTCCATCTCAAGGATAAACTCCTCAGTCTTTTCAAGATTTGGATCTCCCGCCGTTATAAATGGTATAAATGCTTTTTTATCTTCAAATGCCTTACTTATTCTATTCATGTAAATCAATCCCCCTGTATCTTGCTATTGCTGCCACATCCTTGTCTCCTCGTCCTGAAAGACAACAGATAATTATCTGGTCTTTATCCATCTTCGGTGCTATCTTCATAACATGGGCTACTGCGTGTGAGCTCTCGATAGCTGCGATTATTCCCTCTTCTTTTGCAATATATTCAAATGCGTTTACCGCTTCCTCATCTGTCACCGGAACATATTCTGCCCTGCCTATATCTTTAAGATATGCGTGCTCAGGTCCTACTCCCGGATAATCAAGTCCGGCTGAGATTGAATATACAGGTGCTATCTGACCATATTCATCCTGACAGAAATAAGATTTCATACCGTGGAAGATTCCCTCTGTACCGGTTGCCATTGTTGCGGCTGTCTTATCAGTGTCAACTCCAAGTCCTGCCGCTTCGCATCCGATAAGTTTTACATCTTTATCATTGATAAATTCATAGAACATTCCCATAGAATTGCTTCCGCCGCCGACACAAGCCATTACCACATCAGGAAGTCTGCCCTCTTTTTCAAGTATCTGTGCTCTCGCTTCACGGCTTATGACACTTTGGAAATCCCTTACTATTGTAGGGAACGGATGTGGTCCCATAACCGAACCGAGTACATAGAGCGTATCGTCAACTCTGTTAGTCCACTCTCTCATACACTCGTTTACTGCATCTTTAAGTGTCATAGTGCCGCTCTCAACAGGGTGTACCTTAGCACCGAGAAGCTCCATACGATATACATTGAGAGCCTGACGAATAGTATCTTCCTTACCCATGTATATCTCACATTCAAGGTCGAGAAGTGCTGCTGCCGTAGCTGTTGCAACACCATGCTGGCCTGCTCCTGTCTCTGCGATAATCCTTGTCTTTCCCATCTTCTTTGCCAGAAGTGCCTGACCGAGTACATTATTTATCTTGTGAGAACCTGTATGGTTTAAATCCTCTCTCTTAAAATAAATCTTTGCTCCACCTAAATCCCTTGTCATCTTCTCTGCATAGTAAAGAAGTGAAGGTCTGCCCGCATATTCTTTGAGAAGTGTGTCGAGTTCTTTATTAAACTGCTCATCTTTCTTGTAAAATTCATATGCTTCTTCAAGTTTCTGTATCTCGTTCATAAGTGTTTCAGGTATGTACTGCCCTCCATGAACACCAAATCTTCCCTTACTCATTCTGTTTATCCTCCATAATCTGACTACATCATTAAGTTATATTCTCATCATAACCGCAATCATAAAATAATGTTACGAATTGCCACATCTATACACATTTTGCAAACACTTCAAATTTTCTTTCAGCATTTATCAAATCTGTCCTGCTTTTATAAGTGACTTTAAAGTCTCAATGCGGCTCTCTCCGGCACGCATCATAGTCTCACCGATAAGCACACCGTCAACTTTTCCCTGTGCAAGCTCTCTTATCTCTTTCTCACCTTTTATCCCACTCTCTGAAACAAAAGTAATATTATCCGGCACGAGATTTCTAAGTCTGAGACTGTTATTTATATCAACAGTAAAATTTCTCAAATCCCTGTTGTTTACACCGATAAGTCTTGCTCCCGCTTTGACCGCTCTATTAACTTCTTCTTCGTCATGCGTTTCAACAAGGGCACTGAGTCCAAGTTTATCTGCTGTCTGCATATATTTTTTAAGGCTATCATCATCAAGTATCGCACATATGAGAAGCACCGCATCAGCTCCGATAACCTTTGCTTCATATATCATATACTCGTCAACGGTAAAATCCTTTCTTATTATAGGAATATCTACTGCAGCCCTTATCTCTTTTAAATATTCGTTGCTGCCCATAAACCAATACGGCTCAGTCAGTACTGATATGGCACTCGCACCGCCTTTTTCATATTCCTTTGCTATCTCGACATAAGGAAAATCCCCGGCTATAAGTCCTTTAGACGGTGAAGCCTTTTTCACTTCACATATAAATGAAAGACTTCCCTCTTTAATCGCATTTTCAAACGGAAAACCAGTTTCAGTGTTAAGACTTTCGGCTTGTTGTTTCATTTCTTCAAGAGAAACTTTATTTTTCGCCTCGGCTACACGCTCCCTTGTCTTTGCCGCAATTTCTTCTAATATGTTCAATGTTTTCTCCATTTCTATTTGTTGCTGTCCTCTATAAACTGTTCAAGTTTTGCCTTAGCTTTTCCGCTTGTTATCATTTCTCTTGCTTTTTCAATTCCCTGCTCTATTGTAATTCCGTCTGTTGCGATATAGATAGCCGCTCCGGCATTGAGTAATACCGCATCCATCTTTGGTCCCTCAACTCCGTCAAGAATTTCTCTTGCTATCTGTGCATTTGCAGCAGGTTCTCCACCGACAAGGTCCTCTTTCTTGCAGCGTGTAAATCCAAACTGCTCAGGTGTTATCTCATAACTCTTAAACTCACCGTTTCTGTACTCACAAACTTTTGTCGGTGCTGAAAGTGAAATCTCATCAAGACAATCCATTCCATAAACTACCATAAGTTTTTTAAGTCCGAGATTTTTAAGTACATGAGCAAGCGGCTCCACAAGTTTTTCATCATATACACCCATAAGCTGCATATTTGCCCTTGCCGGATTTGAGAGTGGACCGAGTACATTAAACATTGTGCGTATTCCCATCTCTTTTCTGACTGCACCTACAAAACGCATTGCAGGATGATATTTCTGTGCAAATAAGAAGCATATTCCATCCTCTTTCAAAAGTTTTTCGCTGTGCTCCGGCTCAATATCAATCTTAACTCCGAGTGCCTCAAGACAATCGGCAGTTCCACATTTGCTGGACGCCGCCCTGTTTCCATGCTTTGCAACATGAACTCCTGCTGCTGCGGCTACGATTGCAGAAAGTGTAGATATATTAAATGAATTTGCCTTATCTCCGCCCGTTCCTACAATCTCAAGAGCATCACCCTCATTGTTAAAAGGTGTACATTTTGATGACATTACCTTTGCTGCCGCTGTTATCTCGTCGATAGTTTCACCTTTTATCGAAAGAGCAGTAAGAAATGATGCTTTCTGTGCGTCTGTTGCTTCCCCCGTCATAATTTCTTCCATTACCTGCGTCATGACCTCGTCAGTAAGGTCTTTGCCATTTACAAGTGTATTTATTGCTTCTTTTATCATAATAAAAACCTCCATTCTAACTAAAAAACATCTCTAACATCTTCATGCCGTCAGGTGTCATTATTGATTCCGGATGGAACTGAACACCAAATATCTCATAATCCCTGTGCTTTACCGCCATTACCTCGCCGTCATCAGTAACCGCCGTTACAATAAGCTCATCAGGTATTGTATCTTTCTTTGCGATAAGCGAATGGTATCTCGCCACCTTTGCCTTTTTACCTATTCCCTTAAAAATCTTACAATTCTCATCAAGTTTAACCTCTGACTGCTTACCGTGCATAAGTTTAGGTGCGTATGTAACTTCTGCGCCAAATGTCTCACATATTGCCTGATGACCGAGACAAACACCAAGAATAGGTATCTTTCCTTTAAAATATTGTATAACATCCTCACATACTCCCGCATCAGCCGGCTTTCCGGGGCCGGGTGATATAAGAATATGACTCGGTGCAAATTTTTCAATCTCACTTACCGTCAGCTCATCATTTCTTATCACCTTAATATCGGGATTTATCGTTCCCACAAACTGAAACAAATTGTAGGAGAAACTGTCATAATTATCTATAAGTAATATCATATAAGCCTCCTTTTATATACTTTCCTGTCCCATTGAAACTGCGTTCATAACTGCTTTTGCCTTATTGATACATTCGTTGTACTCACTCTCAGGCACACTGTCTGCAACTATTCCTGCACCTGAACGAACAAAAACTTTTCCATTTTTCTTAAATGCCGTTCTTATCGCAATACAGGTATCAAGATTTCCCGTAAAGTCAATGTAACCTATCGCACCACCGTAAATTCCACGCTTGTTATTTTCAAGTTCATTTATTATCTCCATCGCACGGATTTTTGGTGCTCCAGAAAGTGTTCCTGCCGGAAGTACCGCATCTACGGCATCAAGACTTGTTTTGTCATCCCTTATCTCACCTTTAACCGTTGAACCGATGTGCATTACATGGGAATATCTCAAAATATCCATATAATTTTCTACTTCAACCGTACCGAATTTGCTTATCTTTCCTATATCATTTCTTCCGAGGTCAACAAGCATATTATGTTCGGCTCTCTCTTTCTCATCGGTAAGAAGGATTTTTTCAAGTTCATCATCCTCCTCTTTATTCTTTCCCCTAGGCTTTGTGCCTGCAAGTGGAAATGTATGGAGTACACCGTCCTCAAGTTTTACAAGCGTTTCCGGTGAAGCACCCGCCACCTCTATATCATCACTGCTAAAGTAGAACATATAAGGTGATGGATTTATCGTTCTGAGCACTCTGTAAGCATTAAGCAGACTTCCCTCATAATCAGCCTCAAGCCTGTTTGAAAGCACAACCTGAAAAATATCTCCTTCATATATATAATGCTTTGCTTTTTCAACCATCTCACAATACTCTTTTTCGGTAAAGAGAGGTCTGAACTCTGATGTAATCTTTCCCGGATTAACCTCAACCATCTCTCCCGTTCTTATAAGCTCTATTATCTTATTTATCTCATCAACACATCTGTCATAATCTTCTCTTAAATTTTCAGTCCTTGCATTTGCGATAACGATTATCTTCTGGCTGAAATTATCAAATGCGATAACCTTGTCAAAAAGCATCAGGTCAACATCTTTGAAGCCCTCCTCGTCATTCGCATCAAGATTTAATTTAGGCTCACTGTATTTTATGTAATCATATGAGAAGTAACCCACCAGACCGCCTGTAAATGTAGGAAGTTCTTTTATCTTAGGACTCGTGTATTCCTTTAATATTTCTTTTATCTTCTCACCCGGATGTTTAACTTCACTTACTTCGGTCTTTCCATTCTTAACCGTCATCACTCCGTTAGTACAGGTAATCTCTAACTTCGGATCGTATCCGAGGAATGTATATCTTCCCCATTTTTCCTGATTTTCCACACTCTCTAACATATAGCAGTGTGAACTTACGCCTTTCAGGATACGAAGCACCTGCATAGGTGTTTTTATGTCTGACATAATTTCCATGCTTATAGGTACAACTTTGTACCCTTTCGATAATTCTTTTGCTTCTTCAAATGTTATCATGCTTTGCCTCCTTAATAGCTTTCTAAATGAATCAGGTAATTGCGAAACTGATTATATGTTGTGTTAATTGTAAAATGGCAGGATATAATAAACTTTTGTTTACCTTGAATGAACCAGCTCGAAAACCGAAGTTTTCTCGCTGTGGTTTCACTCACCTGTAATTATATGAAAGCTAATTTGTATGTAAACATACATTAGCTTTCATATAATTACAGGTTCATTCAAGGTAAACAAAAAGTCCTTGAACATTATCATACTTATATAATAATGTTCAAGGACGGTTATACAATAATAATATACCGCGGTGCCACCTTGCTTTATGGTCTGCCCACACTCTTAGCGAAATACTAACATATTCCCGGCAACTAACGCATGCCTGCGCGTCATAGAATACTCGGAATGAAATTCCTTTGACTATGCCCTCAGTGGTCCATTTAATAAACAGCTTTCTGCGGGTTCTCAGCATCCCCTGCTCTCTGTAAGCGCCTCTTTTATTTTTATCTCCACTTCAACGGTTTCGATTTATTTAACTATTAACTGCTTAAAAGTATATACCCTTGAAAAATGATTTGTCAAGGATTTTTTATCCAAATCTTTTATATCTGAAAACAAACTGCAACAGATTTTGGCAATGCTTCGCATCCTTAATTGCCGTCTATCAACACCTCTTTACTTTTAAACGCAAATCCGTAATGATGTATGTTTTCCTCTTTTACTCCACGGTTTATCAGTTCTGCATCATAATTCTTTTCTTCTATCTGTTTTAGTGCAGCTTCAACAGTTTCTTCAAGTGAGTTCTCTTTTCTTGGATTTATCACTTTAAATTCTATAACTATTCCCGGATATTTTTGACTCTGTTTGTCTTTTGGTTCAAGCATTATGTCATAGCGTCCGAAACCGCTCTCACGGTTTGAGGTTATGATATAGTTTTCTGACTGGTCTACCATAAGTCCTAAAACAAAACCGTGGAAAAAACGCTCAGGCTCTTCGTCTGATGGTACATTTCCCGTGTCAAAATAACTAATAGTTTTTAATGCTACTTTGTTCATATAAGCATTCATACTTTCTATATCTCCACATATGAGAGCTTTTATAAATTCATTTGTCTCATTTTTTGCAGGACTGAACCAGCGGAGTATCATATCCTCAAACATTAGCTTTATCTCAAAATTTGTGAGTGCGAGTTTATACATTACCGATTTTGTACGGTCACCTGTAAGTTTATCTGATGATATAACCTTAAGATAACCGCTCGCAAGCATAAGACTCCACACTGCATCTTCCGAATAATCAAGCTGCGAAAATACTATCTGCTCATCTATCGGTACATCTATTGTTTCTCCTTTTAGAAGCGTTTCCATCATCATTTTTATATATGAACTGCCTGTTTTCACTAAGCTGTTTATCAAACCGTTTGAACTTGAATCCGCCCAGTATGTTTTATAATTTTTCTCATCAAGAAAGTTAATTATTGACCACGGATTATAAATATCTTTACTTTTTCCAAATGTAAATCCATCATACCATAACTTTACTTTCTCTTTTTCACCTGAAATCCCCTGCTCATCAAGTGCATCAAACACTTCCTTTTCCGTAAACCCAAAACATTTTGAATATTCCTCATTGGTGACAGTAATTACTTTAAGATTATTTAAATCTGAAAAAATGCTCTCCTTAGACACTCTAGTAATTCCTGTCATTATTGCTCGCTCTAAATACGGATTTGTCTTAAATGTTGAATTAAAAAGGCTTCTTGTAAATGCAACAAGTTCTTCCCAGTATCCATTTACATATGCCTCCTGCATAGGTGTATCGTATTCATCAAGAAGAATTATAACCTTTTTTCCATAATATCGGCTGAGATAATTTGATAATTCATTTAACTTAAATGAAACATCTTCTTCCAATGGTTTTTCTAAAAATGATATATATCTTGCTTTTTCCGTATCACTCATACAATCAGATTTTAGCAAAAACCTGTTACTTTCATACAATTCAATAATTTTATCGTATATCTGTTTCTTAGATAATTCAAATGTATTCCCCTTAACTCCCGCAAAGCTCAGAAATATCACTGGATATGTTCCCTGTATCTCACAATATTTCTCATCTTTCCATATCTCAAGTTTCTCAAATAATTCCCCTCTGTCCGCATACTTATTTGAAAAAAAGCAATTCAGCATACTCATGTTTAATGTTTTTCCAAAACGGCGTGGTCTTGTTATAAGTGTAACCTCATCTTCACTCTCCCACCATTCTTTTATAAAACCTGTTTTATCCACATAAAAACAGTTTCTCTGTATCATTTTCTCAAAGTCCTGAGTTCCTATACTTACCGTTCTTGCCATATCCATCCTCCTGTTATTTTGTTATTGTCACTGTAAATCCCTGCCATTGTCCAATGTAATGTTTTCTTAATACAATTAAGCAGCTATTCGCAATCCGCTCTGCTGCCTACCGATAACACAAACAAAAAACTCATTTTGTTTAGCTACATTCTAACATTTGGACATATTTATGTAAAGAATAAGCCATCTTGATATACTCAAAATGGCTTATTTTTCAAACTTTATTTAAATCTATATCCCATAAATTCAACATACCTGCTCATATCTTTAAATGTCAAAAATTCAATTTCCTCATCACCTTCTCCCGCTGCCGCCTGTATTCCCGTTAATACTTCAACCGCATCTTTCCCTTTTGCAGCCGATGATATAACCGTATTATGAGCCTTGTTCAAGTTCCCCTGTAAACAAATATCCGAAACATCTTTTCCAAGTTTTAAACTGCTTATATTAAGTGTTTCCGCCGCTTTTATCCTGAATGTATCTACACCATCTTTCACCGTAATCTTTTTAAGAGCCGCACATCCCGATATATCCATATAAATCCTGTCACAATTTTCAGAAATCGTAAGTCCGGTAAGTCCTCTTGCCTCTGTAAATGCAAACATATCCATCAATGTCGTTTCATCTGGTAATGTATAATTACCTTTTTTCTCCTGCGGATAAACATAAAGCTTATTCATGTCCTTACTAAATAATACTCCGTCTTTTGACACATACAATAAATTTTCTTTTTCTACGCTTATGTCCGAAAGACTATTATTTGCAATATTGTCCTCTGTCTCTCCAAAAAATCCATTTAAAATTCCTGTTATATCATTGACTGTTGCTGGCATCTTATAACTTGTCATTTTACCCGGTAATAACATTATCTTTGTTATATCCTTGTCATATAAAACACCGTCAACTGTTACAAAGTATTGATTTTGTGAAGATATATTTATCTCTGAAAATGAATTTTTTGTCAGAACATTTTTATATCTGTCATTTATCATATCCAAATAAACTATGCTCTCGACCTGCGGTGCAAGTTCTAAGCTGCTTTTTCCAAAAGGCATTACATAAAGTGTCTTGTAATCTTTTGAATATAATGTATCATCATATATTGAAAAATATTTATTACTTTCAGACAATGTCACTTTTTCAAGAGATTCTAATCCACTATACTCCACATATGAATCAACACTCTGCAATTCCGGTGGCATATTTATCCTTTTCAGATTTGCACATTTATCAAACCACCCCATATCAACAGCATAAATATTTTTTCCAAATGTTATTTCTGTCAATCCTACGCTATTACTAAATGCTCCCTCACAAATATCGTCAATCGTATCAGGTAATATATATCTGCCCTGTTTTGTGCCGGGATATGCAACCAGCCCTGACATATCTTTTGTAAACAATACACCTTTATTAGATGAATAATCTATATTGTTTCCTGCTACAAAAAATTCCTTTCCGGCACCGCTAAACGCATAATCCTCTATTTCACTTACACCTCTTGGAATGTAAATCCTGTTCAGACTGCTGCACTGCTTAAATGCTCCTGTCTTAATGTTTTTCACATTATCCCCAAGTTTAATTTTTTTCAGACTATGGCACTTTTCAAAACATCCGGCAGGTATAGTCTGTGCCTTGCATTTCCATGTAATATTTTTTAATCTGCTGCACTCTGAAAATGCTTTGGTACCCACATATTTTACATTTTTTCCCATGTTTAACTGCTCAAGAAAATTGTTATTTGCAAATGCATATCTTACTACCCTTGTCACTGTTGATGGAATAGTAAATTTTTTGTTTTGTTTCATTGCCGGATAATAGTACAGTATTTTCATATTTTTACTGTATAAAACTCCATCTTGTGCTTTTAAATATTTATTCTTTTTTGAAACTTTTACTGAAGAAATATGGTTATTAAAAAAATAAGCATTATTTTCGACTATTCCCTTTGCTTTACTGCCTATTTTTAATGTACCTTTTCCTCCAAAATTTATATACCGACTGTTTTTATTCTGCTTTGCCACCACTGCTGCATCTGCATTTTTTACTCCTATGTCGTTAAATAAACCTGTTGCAGCGACAGAAATACTTAGTGATAATGCTAATAATTTTTTTAATCTCATACTCATAATAATTCCTCCCTCCCAGTGTGTTATCATTGATATTTCGCCAAATAGCTTATATAAATTTCAATCTACGTTATTTAACTGAAAATCATTGATACAGTACACTAAATAAAATATCTGCCTTATATTTTTATAATTGTTCTTATAATATAAGACAGATATTTTCTGAGGTTGTTGCAATTATTTCAACTTTTACAACCTTTTCATAACACACTTACGGTCGGGCAGTTTTTACGATTCGCTCTGCTATCTGTCCTTGCTGCCCTTTTTATTACCAACATTCAGGTATTTCATAATCGGTAACAACATAATTTGAAAAAACAATTCCAGCCCAAAGATTATGGTTATCTAGTCTTTTTATATTAGGAACTATGCCACTTTTACTTGAAATAAACTCCACCTTTAAATTATTATCAAAAAGCAAATACATATTTTCTATATCTTTTTCTGTCTTCTGCTCCATATTTATTTTCAATGTATTAAATTGATTGCCGCCAACACACACTTTATCTAATTTCGTATATTTTTCTAAAGCTAAACTTTCTAAAGCTGTTTCTTTCACAACAATCTCTTTTAAATTATCTGTTTCCGGCATTTTCAGTTGTTTTAATCCTCTAAGACCTTCTAACCCTAAGCTGTTAAGTTTATCATTTGATGATAAATCAAGCTCTGTAAATTTCTCTCCTGCCTGCTCAATATCTATTACTCGTAAATTTTTACATTTTGAAACATTTATCTCATTGAGATTTTCAAAAATTGTATCATCTTCCACATCTACATTTTTGAGAAAAACACATTCCAATGTAGGGTTATTTCCCAAATCGAGCTTTTTCAGTTTACTCATTCCCCAAAAAGAACCAAAATATTTTATTTTTTTAAACCTCGGCAAATCAATTTCTGTAAATGTATCTGTAGACTCAAGTGACATTCCTCTAATATATCCATAATCATCCCATTCTATCCATTTGTCATGCAGAAAATCATCACCGTCTGCATACCAGTTATTTCCCATCTCCTTTGAACTTTTTATAAAACACTCCTTATAAAATTTCGTGAGCTGTTTTACTTCTGATTTTTTAGGTGCCTGTTTTTTTACTGTTATATTATAAATAGTTTTTTTCTTCCCCTGTTTTGCCTGCAACTTTACACTTCCAGATTTTTGTGCTTTTATCTTTATTTCTCCTTTGCCTTTTTTTATCACCGATATATTCTGCTTTCCACTTAAAATACTCCATACTGCCTTTTTCTCACTTTTTGGTGCTTTTATAGTTTTTTTCTGTGCAACCGTTACTTTTACTTTTTTTACATTCTTCTTGTCCTTAGCCTGTTTTGTTTTTGATGCTGCTGCAGTCACACTTCTCATTCCAACATCAACGAAAATACCTGTTGAAACTAAAGAAACACTCAATGATAATGCCAATAATTTTTTTAATCTCATGCTCATAATCATTCCTCCCTCCCATGTAAAAACATCTGCCTTATATTTTTATAATTATTCTTATAATATAAGACAGATATTTTCTGAAATTGTTGCAATTTGCTACAAAATAATGTGCTAATTTTTAGTTTTATTTACATCTGATATTACCGATAATAATTTCAGCCATATACATATTCAATATATATGGCTGAAATCATATAAATTTTATTAAGTTATTTCCTCAAAATACTGAAAACTTTACCACTACTCCGAGCACTACCGCATAGGCTGCTACCGTCAGGTAAGCTATCACATCCTGTTTTTTATATTTTAAAGGCTTCATCTTTGTTCTGCCCTCTCCGCCGTGATAACATCTCGCATCCATCGCAAGTGCAAGGTCATTCGCTCTCCTTGCCGCTGATATGAAAAGCGGTATGAGGATTGGAAGCATTGCTTTTATCCTCTGAATGACATTGCCCGACTCAAAGTCTGCTCCTCTCGCCATCTGTGCTTTCATTATCTTGTCCGTCTCATCGACAAGTATCGGTATAAATCTGAGTGCTATCGACATCATCATTGCAATCTCATGTACCGGTACTTTTATCTTATTCAACGGTTTTAAAAGTTTTTCAAGTGCATCCGTGAGCTGATTTGGTGTTGTTGTAAGTGTCATAAGTGATGAACCTATGATAAGAAATGTAAGTCTGAGTGCCATAAACACTGATCGTTTGACACCTTCAAGCGTAATAGTAAATACCCACGCTTTTACAAGCACTACCTCTCCGGGTGTCCAGAACAGGTTTAACGCCGCCGTAAATATAAGCATGAACATTATAGGCTTAAGACCTTTTACCATGAACTTAAATGGCACATGGGATATTTTTACAAGTATTGCAAAAAATAATGCTGCGATTATATATCCGCTAAATTTATTAAAGCAGAATAATGATATTAGATATGCTAATGTTCCAACCACCTTTACTCTTGGGTCAAGCCTGTGTATTACTGAATCTGTCGCATAATATTGTCCAATGGTAATATCTCTAATCATTTGTTCCCTTTCATATATTTATTAAAAATAGCATCTGCCGCTTCTTTCGGTGTTATACATTCCTGTTCTATCCCTGCTCCAAGTGCATTGAGTTTGTGTATGACATTTGTTGCCTGCGGCACGCCCAATCCGATTTCTTCAAGTTCCCTCTGATATTTAAACACTTTTCTGGGTTCGCCGTCAAGAACTATCTTTCCGTCATTCATTACAATCATTCTGTCAACATATTTTGCCACATCATCCATGCTGTGGGACACAAGTAGTATCGTCATATCGTTTTCACGATGAAGTTTTGCGAGAAGCTCAAGTATCTCGTCCCTGCCTGCCGGGTCAAGACCTGCCATCGGTTCATCGAGTATGAGTATCTTTGGTTTCATCGCCAGCACACCCGCTATCGCAACACGCCTTTTTTGTCCTCCCGACAGTGCAAACGGCGACGCATCAAGAAGGTCATCACCTATGCCGACCATTTTAAGAGCCTCGAAAGACCTCATCTCAACTTCAAGATTATCAAGCCCTAAGTTTTTCGGTCCAAACTTCACATCCTCTATAACAGATACCTCAAACAACTGGTGCTCCGGATACTGAAACACAAGACCGACATTTCCTCTAAGCTCTTTCATCGAAAAGCCTTTATCATAAATATTCTTCTCTTCATAATAAATATTTCCCGATGTTGCCTTTTCAAGACCATTTAAAAGCTGTGTCAAAGTCGATTTGCCCGAACCCGTATGACCGACAAGCCCGATAAACTCACCATCATTTATTTTTAAATTTATATCATCCAGAGCCTTCTTCTCCTCAGCAGTCCCTGCGGCATATACATAATCAACATTTTCAAGTCTAATTCCCATATGAGCCTCCAAACCAACATATGATACACATTTACAATATTAATATATAAAAAATTATACACTATTTCACATACAATAAATATATCATACAATATACTTATTAAAAATAAAATATATTTCCATTTCATACACTATAATGCAAATATCAACATCAATCTTTCTTTTCCCAATATCGTTAATAGATTTTGCAATGACAGCGAATAATATTAACAGGTATTCTGTATCCGTCAGTACTTAATGGTGGTATTTTCACCATTTATGTACTGCTACGGAGACAGCATAGCGGGAGCGTACCTGTGTTATTATTGCTGTCATTGCAAAATCATCACAGATTACTCAAATAATCCACAAGCTCCTCCGCACTCAAAATATCCTTTGGTATATTCATACCCTTTTTATTTAATTCAAGTGCTATCTTTGTTATCTCAGGTATCGTAAGCCTGTACTGCTCAAGTTCCTCCGCATTTGCAAATATCTGTCTCGGTTTTCCCTGCATCTGAACTTTTCCGTCTGACATTACATACACATAATCTGCTCCGACTACTTCCTCCATGTAATGCGTTATGAGTATGACCGTTATCCCCTCTTTTTTGTTAAGTTCGGTTATTGTATCTATTACCATCTTACGGCCTACCGGGTCAAGCATTGCCGTTGGCTCATCAAGTATAATGCACTTTGGTTTCATTGCCATTATACCTGCTATTGCAATCCTTTGTTTCTGACCGCCTGACAAATGATTTGGTGAAGATTTTCTATATGAATACATCCCTACTGTCTTTAGGCTTTTTTCTACTCTCTGCCATATTTCTTCTGTTGGCACTCCGACATTTTCAGGGCCAAATCCCACATCTTCCTCAACCACATTTGATATTATCTGATTATCGGGATTTTGAAAGACCATTCCTGCAGTCTGTCTTATCTTTAGGTCATTGTTATAATCAGAGGTATCCATTCCATTTACAAACAATGTTCCCTCTGTTGGAATAAGAAGTGCATTGAGATGTTTCGCAAAAGTGGATTTTCCTGAGCCGTTTGCTCCAAGCACTGCGATAAAATCTCCTGCTTTCACTTGGATGTCAACACCGTCAAGTGCCCTTTTTATCTCGGTTATTTCTCCATTTTCATCACGCCTTGAATACTCGTGCACAAGACCTTTTGCTTCTATCATATTTTCCATGCTGTCACCAACTTTCGATTTGCCAATTTTCATATATCAAAACAGGCTACCACATATGTGATAGCCCTATTTTATATTTTCTTATTTGAATTATACTAACTCAATAAGTACTTCCATAGCTGCGTCACCTTTACGCTGACCAATCTTTACGATACGTGTATAACCACCGTTGCGGTCTGTGTACTTTGGTGCGATATCATCGAGAACCTTAGATACAACATCAACTTTCTTTGTATCTTTTCTGCGGCTCTGCTTGTCAGTAGGAACTTCTGTAACTGTGAAAAGAGTTTTCTGCATCTGTCTTCTTGCATGAAGTCTTGAAGGCTGATCTTTCTTAATCTCCCTCTCTACTTCGTCATAAACTGTAACTTTCTTACCGTCTACAACTTCTTTAACTCTCTTTCCATCTTTATCTTTACGAGCTACCTTAGCAGTAACTTTCACTGTATCAAAATTATTGCACTCTTTTACGCCTAAAGCAATGATACCTTCTGCAATCTTACGGATTTCTTTTGCCTTAGCTTCCGTTGTAACAATCTTGCCATAGTATAACAAATCTGTTACCTGATTACGAAGCAATGCTTTTCTCTGACTGGAAGTTCTTCCAAGTTTTCTATAGCCTGCCATGTGTGCTTACCTCCTAATTAATCTTCGCTTAAGTTAAATGAAAGGTTTAACTCTTTCAATTTAGCTATAACTTCTTCTAATGACTTACGTCCAAGGTTTCTAACTTTCATCATGTCCTCAGATGTGCGGTTGCAAAGTTCACCGACAGTATTGATACCGGCTCTCTTTAAACAGTTGTATGAACGAACTGAAAGTTCAAGCTCATCAATGTTCATTTCCTTCACCTTATCTTCAGTATTGTCCGGTTTCTCGGCAATAACCTGAATATTAGATGTCTTATCTGAAAGGTTGATGAATGATTTTAAATGATCACTCTGAACCTTTGCTGCAAGACTTACAGCGTCTGTAGGCTCAATAGTACCATTTGTATATACTTCTATTGTTAACTTATCGTAATCAGTTATCTGACCAACACGAGTATTCTCAATCTTGATGTTTACTCTCTCTACCGGTGTAAAGATAGAATCAATTGCAATTACATTGATAGGTAAATCTTCTCTTTTATTTTTATCAGAGCTGATGTAACCACGACCATTTACAATTGTCATCTCGATATATAATTTGCAATCAGGTCCGCCACTAAGCGTAGCTATAACCTGATCCGGATTCATAATCTCGATATCCTGATCTACCCGAATATCTGCCGCTGTTACCACGCACTCACCTGACGCTTCGATATAAGCTGTCTTTGTCTCATTTGTCTCACTGTTGTTTTTGATAGCAAGACTCTTGATGTTCATAATGATCTCAGTAACATCTTCCTTTACTCCCGGAATTGCAGCGAATTCATGAACCACGCCGTCAATTTTAATATGACTAACGGCTGTACCCGGCAATGATGAAAGCATAATTCTTCTAAGAGAATTACCCAAAGTTGTACCATATCCTCTTTCCAGAGGTTCAACTACAAACCGTCCATATCTTTTATCTTCTGAAATCTCAGCTATCTCAATATTTGGTTCTTTAAAATCAAGCACTCCCAGTACCTCCTTTTGGGGTTCAATGCTTACCTGATCTGCGAGTTATTATTTAGAATACAACTCGACGATAAGCACTTCATTTACAGGAACATCAATCTGCTCTCTTGTAGGAATTTCCTTAACAACTCCTGAAAGTTTTTCATGGTCTGCTTCAAGCCACTCCGGAACGATTCTTCCGTCTGTTACTTCAAGGATATCCTTATATCTCTGAGCACCTTTGTGCTTCTCTTTGATTTCGATAACATCACCCGGCTTTACTTCGTATGAAGGGATGTTTACGCACTTGCCGTTTACAAGTACATGCTTGTGATCGATAATCTGTCTTGACTCTTTTCTTGTACGACCATAACCCATTCTGAAAAGTACATTGTCGAGACGAAGCTCAAGAATAATCATAAGGTTTTCACCAGTTGTACCGTATTTTAATTTCTGAGCTCTTGCAAAGTTATTTCTGAAAGGCTTCTCTAAAACACCATAAATGAACTTTGCTTTCTGCTTCTCTTTGAGCTGAAGACCATACTCGCTCTGCTTTCTACCAGCTCTAGCATTTCTATTAGACTTCTTATCAAGACCAAGGAATGTAGGGTCAATTCCAAGACTTCTACATCTCTTGAGTACTGGAGTCATATCTCTTGCCATGTTTATTTCCTCCTATATAATAATACACAAATAATTATTCATCTTTATATCTGCCACTGTAGGCAGACCGTTCTTAAAATCCTGTGGTATATTCCACAAAAATCATACACGACGACGCTTTGGTGGGCGGCATCCGTTATGTGGTACAGGTGTTACATCTCTGATGCTTGTTACATCGATTCCACAAGCCTGTAATGCACGAATTGCTGCTTCACGACCAGAACCTGGTCCTTTTACCATAACATCTACAGAAGTTAAACCATGAGGTACTGCTGCCTTTGCTGCAGTCTCAGCAGCCATCTGTGCTGCATAAGGTGTAGACTTCTTTGAACCTCTGAATCCTAATCCGCCTGCACTTGCCCAAGAAATTGCATTTCCTTCAGCGTCTGTGAGCGTAACGATTGTATTATTAAAGGAAGACTGAATGTGTGCCTGTCCATGTCCGACATTCTTCTTGACACGCTTCTTACTTGCCTTTTTTGCTACCTGTTTAGCCATTGTCAAACCCTCCTACTAGAATTTGTACATATTATCTATATTATTTCTTCTTATTTGCGACAGTACGCTTTGGACCTTTACGAGTTCTAGCGTTTGTCTTTGTCTTCTGTCCACGAACCGGAAGACCTTTTCTGTGACGAATGCCTCTATAGCATCCAATTTCCTGAAGTCTCTTGATGTTCATAGCGATTTCTCTACGAAGATCACCTTCAACTGTCTGTGACTCATCGATCACACTGCTAATGCGCTTTACTTCGTCATCAGTAAGATCCTTAACACGTGTGTCAGGATTGACATTAGCTTCTGCTAAAATACGATTTGAGCTTACTCTACCAATACCATAAATATAGGTAAGTCCGATCTCAACACGTTTCTCTCTTGGTAAATCTACACCACTAATACGAGCCATGTGTACTTTACACCTCCGTTAATTTTCTAGATTGTTAGTTAAAATTGATTACAGTGCATTTGCACTGTCAGCCGCTTTAAATTGTAATCCTATTGCATAGACGATTCCTTTTCGGACACCACTATGGTGAACAAATGTCGAGCTGCCTGCGAAATGGCAGCCGGTACTACGCCGCAGTCATCAATCTGCCGTTGATAAGACCAGCTCCAATTGAAATGACACAACCTTCCGCTGAAACAGGTAATCAGCCTGTCTACAATATCATGATACATATAGTATCATAACGAACAGAAAGCAAGTTCTATATTATAACAACAGAAAAGCCAAAGTAATACTGCTTTGGTTTCCGTCAACTAATTAGCCCTGTCTCTGTTTGTGTCTAGGGTTTTCGCAGATAATTCTGACTTTACCCTTTCTTTTGATGACCTTACATTTTTCGCAAATTGGTTTTACTGAAGATCTAACTTTCACAGCAATAACCTCCTTTCATAAAGTCCATTTGCTATTTTACCATATATTTTCATTGGATGCAAGCACTTTTTTTGATTTTTTTATCTTCGTTTTTTATTATTATTTATGTTTATTTTGGTAACAGCTAAGCTTTTCATTTTGTAATAATCTTCAACTTCCCAATAAACACTCTTTATATAAACTACCATAATTTTCTAAACAATGCACTAAGCAAATTCATAACTCAGCAGTCTATTAGTAACAGTTCAGCCATAAAAATATAATCGGTAATATCTGAGCTTGCTCATTGTA